>OGRO01003593.1_pt1 | contig 10971 bp, 9 predicted proteins | sample 1553451 | NCBI WGS metagenome assembly OGRO01 (sample SAMEA2580021, study PRJEB22360) | human gut metagenome
GGCTACATTGCTGAGGGCTCCATCCCCGATTTCTGCCCCGTCTGCAAGGCTCCCGCTTCCAAGTTCATCGAAAAGACCGATAATTCCTATGTGACCGAGCATGTTGTCGGTATCGCCAAGGACGCTCCGGAAGATATCATCCAGGGCCTGCGCGAGAACTTTAACGGCGAGTGCAGCGAAGTTGGCATGTACCTGGCCATGAGCCGCGTTGCCGACCGTGAAGGCTACCCGGAAATCGCCGAAGCTTGGAAGCGTTACGCTTTTGAGGAAGCTGAGCATGCTTCCAAGTTCGCAGAACTGCTGGGCGAAGTCCTGACCGACAGCACCAAAAAGAACCTGCAGATGCGTGTGGATGCCGAGTCTGGTGCCTGCGCAGGCAAGATGGAGCTGGCCAAGAAGGCAAAGGCTCTGAATCTGGATGCCATCCATGACACCGTGCATGAAATGGCAAAGGACGAAGCCCGCCATGGCCGCGGCATGCAGGGTCTGCTGGACCGTTACTTCAAATAATTGAATTCCTAAACCGCAAGGGGGTCGGGTAACACCGGCCCCTTTTTGCTGTCATTTTTTCTGTATTTATTCTCCGCGGCAGGCAAAAAAGTTGTCCTGATTATCACAGGCAGCATAAAACGTTTCGCTCAACTGGCCGATGCCCGCGCGGGAAAGCTGGGTGTTCAACCAGGTGCGGTCCTTTCCGCTGGTGTGCAAGTTTTCTTCAATCAGCTTGCCATCCAACACCAGGTCATACCACTTGCTGGCCGGATCTGTCTGGATGGCAAGGTCCTGCGGGGTGACCGGGCGGTTGAAACTTTTGGGTAAAAAGCTGATCTGGCCGCTGGTTTCCAGCATGGCACACTGCACTTCATTCAAATCAAAATATCCGGCTACTCTGGCTTGTGCTAAAAATTCATTCAGGTCTATTTTGGCGCGCTCCAGCTCCGCTTTATAAATCGTTCCGTTCTCCATCAGCGGAATGGCCTGTCCGCTCAACCAAAGGCGGACGTTCCGGTTTTTGCAGGTGCCGTAATGCACCGCAAAAGCTGCGATACCATACACGATCATGGCGGTAAGCGGGCGGTACCATTGTTCCAGGTTGGTGGCCATCTCTGCCGCAATGGAACCAATGGTAATGCTGTTGACATAATCAAACAAGTTCATCTGGGCAATCTGCCGTTTGCCGCCCAGCCGCGTTAAAATAAACAGTACCGCCAGCGAAACCACACTGGCAACAAACACATTGATAATTTCCTGCACTGCCTGCATCTTTCCCATCCGCTCCCTTATCATTTGCCATGCAACCCGCATGGTAACCTTATTGTGGCCCCACCAGCGGTGCATTATACGCACAATGTACCAACGGGGCTTGCACAGGAAGGGGAAAATGTTATAATAAAGTTGTTCCTGTATACTTCGACTTCCGGCGGCTTTGGGCCCGCTGCGCCGGAGCCGGGCAGGGATTGGCAGCAACTGCCAGCTTGATAAAGAATTGATATCAGGATGTGAAATCATGCAGATTTACCTTTTGCGGCATGGGCAGACAGAATATAACGCCCAACACCGGTACCAGGGTCAACAGGATATCCCGCTTTCCGCCGCGGGCCGCGCCCAGCTGCGCCCGGCCGGGTTTATGCCGGATGTTGCCTATGTCAGCCCGCTCATCCGCGCACGGCAGACGGCGGAAATCTTTTTCCCCGGCTGCCCGCAGATCATTGTACAGGACTTGCGGGAAATGTGCTTTGGCAGTTTTGAGGGGCGGCATTATATCCACATTGAGCACGACCCCGACTACCTTGCCTGGCTGGAAGCCAACAAGACTGCTGCCCGCCCGGATGGGGAGCGCATTCAGGATTTTTGTAACCGTAGCTGTGCCGCCTTTGCCAAACTGGTGGAAGAAAGCCTTGCGCAGCACAAACAGCAGCTGGTGATTGTAGCGCACGGCGGCATCCAGATGGCGGTTATGTCCCGTTACGGTCTGCCGCGGCGGGATTATCACGACTGGTGCGGTCCCAACGCGGGCGGCTACCGCCTGGATGCCGCCAACTGGCAAACAGACCACACCTTGCAGCTGTTGGAAACCGTGCAGTATACCAAAGCCACACAAAGCGGGGCAGCCTTATGAGCAATGGTTTGATTCATTTATACCACGGTGACGGCAAGGGCAAAACCACAGCTGCCATGGGCCTGGCTGTGCGGGCGCTGGGCTGCGGGCGGCGCGTGGTGATCGTGCAATTTTTGAAAGGCGGTGCAACCGGGGAACTGGAACCGCTGCAAACCCTTGGTGCTACCTTCTACCGCGGCAAAGCCGGGCAGAAGTTTGTATTCCAGATGAATGAGGAAGAAAAGGCCGCCACCCGTGCCCTGCAAACTGAAAACCTGCGCCGGGCGCTTGCCGAACCGGCGGACCTTTTGATTCTGGACGAAGCCTGCGCCGCCTGGAATCTGAACATGGTGGACCGAGATTTGCTGCAAAACGCCGTACTGCACAAGCCTGCCGAGCAGGAACTGGCAATGACCGGCCGCGACCCGGCCCCCTGGATGCTGGATGCCGCAGATTATATTACTGAAATGTGCTGCCGCCGCCACCCATACGAAAAAGGCATTCCGGCAAGAAAAGGCGTTGAATTTTAAGTTTGCCGCAGCGCAGTTCCATACAGGGAAGCGCACCAGGCAATAAGAAATTAAAAGTATATAAGGTTATTTAGGACAACCAGAAAAAGAGAAAAACAGCCTGCCCAAACAGCAGGCGGGGAGGGGTATCATCATGGCTACACATAGCCGCCAAATGTCCGATGCATTCCGTACAACAGTATTTCTAACCCTGTCCGGCGGATTTCAGGACGCTTACACCTACATGGGCCGCGGCAAAGTTTTTGCCAACGCTCAAACCGGCAATATCGTGCTGATGGCCACCAATTTTTGCGAGGGTGATTTTGCCAAAGCGCTGCGGTATCTTTTGCCGCTGCTGGCCTTTGCTGCCGGTGTCTATTTTGCCGAGGGCATCCGCAACCGCTACCACCTGATGGAGAGATTCCACTGGCGCCAGCTGATTTTGCTGATTGAGATTGCACTGTTGTTTGTTGTTGGCTTTATCCCTAACAATCTGGACTGGCTAGCCAATATGCTGGTCAGCTTTGTCTGCGCCATGCAGGTACAATCTTTCCGCAAGGTGCACGGCAATGCATATGCCAGCACCATGTGCATTGGCAACATGCGCAGCGGTATGCAGTACCTGTACACCGGCCTGCACACAAAAGACCGCGCTGTATTGCGCCGCGCCATGCAGTATTTTGCTGTAATTGCACTGTTTGCTGTGGGGGCCGCTGCCGGCAGTCTGCTGACCATCCATTTTGGCAACCGTGTGATCTGGTTCTGCTGTGCTTCGTTGCTGGTCAGCCTTAGCTTCATGTTTATCCGTGAAGACATTGAAGAGAACCCTGAACTGCAGCGGGAAGCCGCCGCTTTGCACCAGGATGTAAAAGCCATGGAGCACACCATCGGCAAAACCTTGCAGGAGCAGCAGGAAGAACTGCACCCCTTAAATCACAAGTGATATGGACAATATATAAAATTTGAACAAAACTTTCGCAATCTCGCTTGTCGTTTTCCAGCACAAATGCTACAATACAGTCAAATGTTAAATATGTGCGCGAAAGCGAGGGATTTCCGTGAAAATCATCACCGTTACACTTGCTCCTAACCAGGCTGTTCTGACCTGCTATCTGCAGGACCAAAGCCCCAAAATGCCAAATGCCGCCATCCGCCCGGCTATGCTGGTCGTGCCCGGCGGCGGCTACCAGTATTGCTCTGACCGTGAGGGCGAACCGGTTGCCCTGGCTTATATGGCACAGGGGTTCAATGCGTTTGTTCTGCGCTATACGGCAGATGCAACCACCCCGATTGACAAAGCATTACAGGACGGTGCCGCCGCAATGGATTACCTACGCGCCAACGCCGCGGAGCTGGAAATTGACCCGCAGCAGATCGCCGCCGTTGGCTTTTCTGCCGGTGGGCATTTGGTTGCTTCGCTGGGCACACTGCTGCCCAAGGCACAGCGCCCCAACGCCCTTGTGTTGGGCTATGCCGCAACGCTGGGCGCAATGTGGACCGTCGCTGGCCGCCAGGAGCCCGACCTGCACGCGCTGGTTGATGATGACACCCCGCCCACATTCCTGTTTGCTACCCAGGGGGACGCGCTGGTTCCTGTTAAGAACAGCCTTGTTTTTGCAGATGCTTTGGCTGACCACAGCATCCCGTTTGCGCTACACATCTTCCCGACCGGGGCACACGGCATTTCCCTTGCCACTGCCTGTACCTCCGGGCCGGAAGCTTCCCGTGTCAACCCGGCAACCGCCCAATGGCTGCCGATGAGCGTTGACTTTTTGCAAAAGCTGTGGGGCTGCCTGGGCGTTACCGCACCGGATACCGAGCTTGCCGCCCAGCTTGCCGCCGGGCCGCTCAGCCTGAATATGCCGGTGCGCAGGTTGATGAAGAACCCGCAGGCCAGCGCTCTGCTGCAGGCTGTGCTGGGGGATATGTGGCAGGCCATTGTGTCTAACCCACTTTCCCAGGGAATCAGCCTGCGCGAAATTTCCGGCTTCCTGCAGGCGGCATTGCCGGAAAGCGCATTGAATCAGCTGGATGCCCAGCTAGCCAAAATCCCGGTTGAATAACCCAAAGGAGCTTATCATGCTGTTTATTGAATATCCCAAATGCTCTACCTGCCAAAAGGCCAAATGCTGGCTGGATGAAAACAGCGTTGCTTACACCGACCGCCATATTCTGGAGCAGCCCCCCACCTATGAAGAGCTGAAAGAATGGCACGCTCGCAGCGGGCTGCCCCTGCGCCGCTTTTTTAATACAAGCGGCCTGAAATATAAATCGCTTGCCCTGAAAGACAAACTGCCCACCATGACCGAGGATGAGCAGCTGCACCTGCTTGCCACAGATGGCATGCTTGTCAAGCGGCCTTTGGTGGTCGGGGATGATTTTGTCCTTGTCGGATTCAAGCCTGACGAGTGGGCCAGCACCCTGAAATAATCCACCTTCTAAATAGCAAAGCAAAAACAGCACCGTAGTTTGTTGCACACACAGTCAAGTAAGACGATGTGCACGGCAAAGATTGCGGTGCTGTTTTGTTTTTATTCTTCCCAAAACCGCCAGAGTTCCCGTTCCAGCTTTTCTGTATCATAAATCATTTTCAGGTGGCTCCAATGCGGGGGCATCAGGCGGCGGTAGTCCGGCATGGCAAAGCGGTTATCGATCAGCAGCACCACGCCTTTGTCCCGCGGGGTGCGGATCACACGCCCGGCGGCTTGCAGCACCTTGTTCATGCCGGGGTAACGGTAGGCGTAGTCAAAGCCGGAACCGCGTGTCTGCTCAAAATAGTCCCGCAGCTGCTCCTGCCGGGGTCCAACCTGCGGCAGCCCTGGACCCACAATGCCTACACCAATCAGCCGGTCGCCGGTCAGGTCAACGCCCTCCCCAAATACGCCGCCCATCACGGCAAAGCCAAGCAGGGTTTGGCTGGGGCCCGGCACAAACTGGGCCAAAAAGGCCGCTTTCTGCTGTTCATCCATCGCGTTTTCCTGCTTGATGCAGTTGATTTCCGGGCAGTGCTCCTTGAACTGTGCATAAGCCTGCTCCATATACGCATAACTGGGGAAAAACGCCAGATAATTCCCGCAGCGCGCCCGCACCATCGTCGCCAGGCTTTCCTCCACAATTGCAAGGCTTGCATCCCTGTCCTTATACCGGGTGCTGACATTGCCGATGCAGAACAGTCCCTGATTGCCCGCGGGGAAGGGGCTGCGCAGGGCAACGGCCCGTGCTTCCGGCACGCCGCACAGGTCCTTATAATAACTGGCCGGGGCCAGCGTTGCACTGAACAGCACCGCGGCGCGCCCCAGGGCAAAACTATCCGCCAAAAAGGCGCTGGGGTCAAGGCAGAGCTGCGCTGCACGCACCTCGCTGCCGGATGCCGTGATTTGCAGCACAAAATGATCATCAAAGGTATCCGCTACGCGCAGCCAGGCCCGCACATCAAAATACAACTGTAGCAGTGCCGTGTGGGTTTCATCCGGTTCTCGGTGGTCGTCCAGCCATGCTTCCAACGGTTCACACAGGCGGTTCAGCAGGTGATCAAACTCCTCGCTGCGCTCTTTTAGAAAGAATGTTTTGCCAAACCGTCCATCTCTGGCGGCAGTTTCTTCCTCGGCACGGTGGCGCCATTCAATAAATACATCATTTACTTTGGTCAGAGTGTTTTTCAGGCTGCTTTTGCCTTTGCCCAACAGCTTCTTCGCTTCATAAAAGCTGGTTTTGGTCAGGGCAGCACTGTGCATTTCCCGCGCACGCCCCGGCAGGTTGTGCGCTTCGTCCACCAGGAAGATATAATCCCCGGCAGATTCAAAAAATCGCACCAGATGTACAACCGGATCAAACAGATAATTGTAATCCCCAATAATCACATCGCTCCACAGGCTGCTGTCCAGCCCCAGCTCAAAGGGGCATACCGTGTGGCGTTTTGCATATTCCTGCAAGGTTTCCGCCGTCAGGCAGGGGACATCCAGCACATCCCAGAGAGCGCCTTTGATGCGGGCATAATACCCGTTGGCATAGGGGCAGGCTTCCGGGGTACACTCCCGCGTCTCACACAGGCAGATCTTGTCTTTCGCTGTCAGCGTTACACTGCGCAGGTGCAGTTCCGGCTCGGTATCGCGCAGGATAGCCAGTGCGTTTTCCGCTGCCGTACGGGTTGTGCCGCGGGCCGTTAAATAAAAAATCGGTCCCACACTCTCATTGCCCATAGATTTCAGGGCAGGGAACAGCACGCTCATGGATTTACCAATCCCGGTTGGTGCCTGGCACAAAAGCCGGCCGCCGTCCCGGCACACTTTGTATACCTCGCCCGCCATCGCGCGCTGCCCGGGGCGATACGCAGGGAAAGGGAACTGCATGGCCTGCAAATCCGAGTTCCGGGCCTTTTTCCACTCAACCGCCCGCCGCGCCCAGGGGGCATATTCCGCCAGCAGGGCTTCCACTTCCTCCTGCAGCTGCTGCGCGGTGTAATGCCGCTCAAACCGCAGAATCAGCTCTTCATCTACCTGGAAATAGGTCAGCTGAACCCGCATCTCTTCCAACTCATGCTGTGCCGCATAAATTGCTGCATACACAATAGCCTGTGCCCAGTGCTCCGGTGCAAAATCCGGGGTAATATCTGCCGCCGGGCATGCGGTGGTCTTGATCTCATCCACCACGGTAACACCGTCCGCTGCGGTAAAAATGCCATCGGCGCGGCCTTCCAGCGTAAATTCAATTTCTTCATACGCAAAAATACCGCGAAGAAATACCTCCGCGGCGTAATCGGCATGTTCTTTTACAGCGGCGCGCTGCAATTTGCGGTGGATGCGTGCGCCCTCATTGGCGCGGTCAAAGCCGGTAAAGCGGTTGTCAATGCTGCCAGCCCGGCGCAAGAATTCCACCAGCTGGCGCACCGGCAGCGTGATTTGTATTGGGGATACAGGTTCCTGCAAGGGCTCGTCCTCCTGTCAGGGGCAGTCAGCTGCGGTTATAGGTATGGTCACACACCTGCTCAATTTTCTCGCGCAGGGCTACAAAATCTTCAAACGCGGATATTTTGCTTTTTGGGTTGCGCAGCAGCGCTGCCGGGTGCAGAGTTGCCATAAACAATGTGCCCTGCTTATCAAAAAACTTACCGTGGTCCCGCGTGACGGAAAAGTCTTTTCCAATCATCTGCTGGGCGGCAATGCGGCCCAAGCACACCACAATTTTTGGGCGCAGCAGCCGGAACTGCATGCGCAGCCACGGGAGGCAGGCGGCGGATTCTTCCGGGGCAGGGTCGCGGTTTTCTGGCGGGCGGCACTTAACAATATTGGCAATATAAATATTTTTGCTGCGGTCAAGGTCAATCGCTTCCAGGTAATGGTCCAGCAGCTGGCCGCTGCGGCCCACAAACGGCAGGCCTTGTGCGTCCTCGTTGGCACCGGGGCCTTCGCCCACAAAAAGAACCTCGGCGTCCGGCACACCCTGCCCAAACACCACATGGGTACGGGTCTCACACAATCCGCAGCGCTGGCACGCCAGGCATTGCTGTTTCAGCTCATCAAAATTCATGAATATCCCTCGTATTGCCCCCTTGCACAGGAGACTATAATATAATAAAAGACAACCGCTGCCCAAACAGTGGTAAAAAGGAGCTATCATTTATGCATCCAGACGCCTTGGCCGCCCGGCTGGCCTGTATCCTGCTGGGTTATCTGTTCGGCAGTTTTCTTACGGCAGAAGTTGTCGCCCGCGTTGTTTCCGGCAAAAGCGCGCGGCAGCTTGGCACTGGCAACCCCGGCATGGCTAATATCATGGCCCAACTGGGCAAGGGGGCCGGGCTGCTAACCCTGGCAGGTGATACGTTAAAAACGGTTGCTGCCTGCGGTGCGGCGTATTATGCTACGGCACCACTGATCGGGCAGGCGTCGATTTTATATGCCGGGCTTGGCGCAGTGCTGGGCCATAACTATCCCGCATGGGCAAGGTTCCGCGGCGGCAAGGGGGTTGCGGTAACCTGCACTTGGCTCGTTTTGTATCTTCCGTTTTGGGGCACGCTTTGCTGCATCGCTGGCGGGGCACTGGTCCTGTGGCTCGGCTACCTGCCGTTGGGGGCTGTGGTGATCCCAGCGCTGGCCATCCTGCCCGCGTGGCTTTCCTATGGCCCAGAAAGCGGCATTCTAACTTTGGCCCTGGCCATCATTATGTTCAGCCGCCACTACCACGGCCTGCTGCGGATTCGGCAGGGGACAGAGCCCCGATTTTTCCAACGCCGCAATCCAAAATGAACAACTTTATCATAGCATATTTTCACCAGCCTGAAAAGCTGTAAACACATGAAAAAACGATATGATCTTAGAACCATCCAGTCATGCCGTTGCCGTCCGATTTTGAGGTGAAATCTCACAATCTAAACTATTTATACCGTAATTGCCCATAAAAACAGCGGAACAACAGAAACCCCAACAATCCCAAGGTAATAAGTTTGTGTAACTTGGTGCCTTGCATTATCGACATATCAGAATTACAATATAATTATTACGGAATTGTAAAATGGAGGCAAACTGAAAATGAAGTATTACTTGGCTTACGGTCCCAACCTCAACCTGGTGCAGATGCGCCAGCGTTGCCCCAATGCCCGTGTGGTCGGGTATACATATTTATTCGGTGCACGCCTGGTCTTCCGTGGTTCCAAGAACGGCTGCTTTTTGACCACGGATTTTCAGCAGCCCTGGTGCCCGTCTATGGTGGGCTGCGGGGTTTATGAGATTTCTGATAAAGACGAGCAGGCTCTGGATGTCTATGCGGGGGTTCCTTATTTCTACCAGAAGCAGACAATGCAGGTACAGTGTGTCTGGGACGTCACTACGCGACGGGAAGTTCTGCATAATATTGAAGCAATCCTTTACACCCTGCCCGCCAGCCATCCCTTGGGTGTTCCTTCCCGCCGCTATCTGCAGGAGTGCAAGAGCGGGTATGATGACTTTCATTTCAGCTTCCTTCCGCTGCGCCAAGCTCTGATTGACAGCAGCCCGGAGCCGCACACGAAGTAAAGGAAACACTTTTGTGTGAAAGAAAAGGCGAAAGCAAAAGATAGGCAAGCGGGAAGCGACGTTCTACCGTTTTGTTTCTTGCTTTGCGAAACAAATTTGAAAAAATTAAAAAAAATATGAAAATATCTGTTGACAAAAGTGGTACTGCTGGTTATAATAATACTCGTCGCCGGTGAGGCGGCCAAACAAAATAAGCGGATGTGGCGGAACTGGCAGACGCGCTAGATTCAGGTTCTAGTTCCCTTAAAAGAGTGTGGGTTCAAATCCCTTCATCCGCACCAAAGAAAAGCACCTAGAAACGTAAGTTTTTAGGTGCTTTCTTTTTGCTGTACCGCAGCGTTTACCGCACCCCCGTACAGGTACGCGGCTTTCGCGTCCAGATACTCAATTAGGCATTCTTCTACGCTGCCGCCGTGCTTCCAGGCGGCAAAGCCGCTGCCGGGTCTTCCTGCTGTTCGCCCATGGTTGTACTGCCGCTGTCCTCCACATCAAGGGGCAGATCAAGGCTTGTGCAGTGGTTCAGCGGGTCGACGCTGGCCTTGTGCTGCCTGCCGTCCTCGCCGGTCCCGTTGCGTTCATGGCCGTTGGTCAAGGCGCGCTGTATCTGCCGCCGCTGGGTCTGTATCAACCAGTTTGCAAACGTCCCGGCGGCTGGGTCGTATGCCTATATCCGGCGCACCAGCGACCGGCTGTGCAAGGAACACGGTATATCCGTGGTAACGTCACAACGGTATAGGTGCCGTAAGGTAGAAAGGCCACGAACATGAAGTACGATGAAAGAGCCTGCCATTTTAACATGGACACTGGGTGCGTGAAATTGCTGCTCCGGGATGGGAGAAAAGTCTTCAGTGACTGCACCGTGGTCGAGGATGAACTGGATGTGACCATGGCACAGCGGTCAGAGTTGGGCTACCTTATCTACAATGACCCACTGGGCTATGCAGATTTGATTCTGAATGGTAATCCAGAGGAATACTTGAAAAATGTGGCCGGGAGCCATGGGTTAGAAGATTGATCTTCCCATAGAACTGCCATTAACAAAAAACACCGCCCATCTGCGTAACGGAACTCAGGTGGGCGGTGTTTTGCTCTATTGTCTCAGGGACGGTGTCGGAATTTACAGCTTATGCTAGGCTTTCAATAACTTTGACACATTTTTCAATTCCAATTACCCCGCTGTCCAGCGCGACATGATAGTTGGCGGCATCGCCCCACTTCATATCGGTATAAAAGCGGTAATAAGCAGCGCGGCGCTTATCCTTCTCCTTCAGACGGGCTTCGGGCGATTTCTCCCGTTCCCCATAGACCCGCACGATGCGGTCAGCCCGGAACTTCATGTCCGCGTGGACAAAGACCT
>OGRO01003598.1_pt1 | contig 10957 bp, 7 predicted proteins | sample 1553451 | NCBI WGS metagenome assembly OGRO01 (sample SAMEA2580021, study PRJEB22360) | human gut metagenome
GGCAAGCATTTTTACCAGATAAGTCTTACCACATCCTGTCGGTCCGATCATCAGCATATTGGATTTCTCGATCTCAATATCATCCATGGTGTCCGTAGCAACTCTCTTATAATGATTATATACACCTACGGACATTACTTTCTTGGCATATTCCTGTCCGATCACATATTCATCCAGAGTTGCTTTGATCTTATGTGGTGCAGGAATATCTTTGAGATCGATCACCGGCTTCGGAGTCTCTGATTTTTTCTTGATCTTCTTCGCCTGGTTTCCGGGATTCTGGAAACTGCTGAGATCGATCATGCTCACATTCGGCATGTTAAAAAGATCGGAATAATTTCCATTGTTCATCTGGGTGTTCATAGTATCAAAGCTTTTCTGCATGCAATCCGCACAGATATGTATATGATTAGGAAGGTCGATCATCTTCCCTGCCTGACTCTCCGGTCTGCGGCATAAAAAGCAGAATTTCTCGTATTTCTGCTCCTGGTCATTGTCTTTATTATTATCAAACTGATCTGCCATAACATTTCCTTTCTGGTTTTTATAAGACGGAAGCCGGTTTCGTTTTCCGTCTTGTGTCATAATGCATATTATACCACATAATCCCGACGTATCAAATTAAGTTTTTATAAAACAGGGAGCCGCAAAAAACGCAGCTCCCTGTCCAGATTTCTGTTTTCAGTTGTCACTTTTTTCAGTTGTCAGAAGCCGGCTTGCTTCCAAGAGTGACTTCTACGGTTTCTTCTTTATATTCTCCGTTATTTGCTCTTGCAATTACCACTTCCACGGTTTCGCCTGATTCGTAATACTGAAGTTTATCCACCAGATCATTCTTGCCGCTTACCTTCTGCCCATCCAGTTTTACAACGATATCACCTTTTTTGATCCCGGCTTTATCTGCCGCACCACCTGGTGTAACTTCTGTAAGAAATGCTCCTGCCGGCATATTGTACATCTGGATCGCCTCTGTTGTAAGGTCCGCAGCTTTGATTCCCATATAACCAACTTTTGAAGTGTCTTCTATTTTATCACGTGTTTCGCGGTTCATCAGCTCTTCCAGGATCGGTTCTGCTTTGGATATCGGAATTGCATATCCCATTCCCTCCACCTGACTGTCTGCGTATTTGGCCGCATTGATCCCGATCACTTCGCCTTTCATGTTCAGAAGCGCACCACCACTGTTTCCGGGATTGATAGCCGCATCTGTCTGGATCAGTCCACTGGTATCACCATCCTCTGTGCTGATGGTACGGTTCAGGGCACTTACCCATCCGGAAGTGACTGACTGGCCATAACCCAGAGCATTACCAATCGCAACTACCTGCTCACCTACTACAAGATCGTCGGAACTTCCCATCTGTGCGATCTTGATCTCATTCATCGTCTCTTCCGGAATATCGGACTTCTCTACAGCAATTACTGCCAGATCGTTCTCTTCGTCTGTTCCCTTGATCTTGGCTGATACCGCATTATTCACATCCACACTGCTATCTGAACTGTCTGTAATACTGTCGCCACTGGCCATCGCCTGTGTCTCTTCTTCCGCACCGACTACATCTCCGCCTGCAAAACATACGGTAAGTGTTGTTGCGCCGGATACCACATGATTATTCGTTGCGATCAGAAGTTCACTGTCATTCTCACCTACAATGATTCCGGAACCGCTTCCCGCACTCTGATACTGTCTTGTTCCATATCCGAAAAAGCTCGGGATCTCCTGTACACTGACAGAAGTGATCGCAACGATCGAGGACATCGTCGCCTGTGCAACTCCGGCTACTGTTCCGCTCTCTGCTACGATGCTTTTCACACTGGATTCTGTGGAACTGCCATCTGTGCTTTCTTCTGTACCGGTAACAGTTTCTGTTTTTCCGATCTGTGTACTGCTGCTGTTATTATCTCTGTATTTATCTGCCGCAATATTTACTCCCTGAAAAACAGCACCTGCCACCAGTCCAAAGATCACTGCCAGGGCAACGGCTGCTGCAGCCTTCTTTCCAAAGCCGCCGTTCCCTCCTCCATGAGCTGTCTTCGGTTTATGAGGTTTCTTCGGTGGAATACTTCCTCCCGCATAATTTCCTGCCTGCGGCTGATGCACTTCATAATGTGCATATTTCGGTTTTTCCTGAAAACTGGTATTATTCTGAAAATTGCTGCTGTTTGTTCCATTTCCGTAACCGTTCTCCTGCATTCTCCGGCCTGCGGAATATGGATGAGCCATTGGTTTCTGTGCAATATCTATATTTTCAGTACTGTTATCTGCAGCACTGCCGGTATCTGTATTTCCAAAAGTATCCAGAGATTTCTCTTCTGTTGGAACATTTTCGTTTACCTCTGGCAGATCTTCATCCCATCTGTTTTCTTCACTCATGACCCTGGTGCTCCCTTCTCAAATTTTTCTTATGCCATCTGCTTTATAAAAAACAGTTTAACAGGCAATTGTGTTCAAACTGTGATATATCCTTTAAAAAAGCGTGACCCGCTGATTCTTCCTGATCATTTCTGTTTTTTCCAGTATTCCGGACTCATAGTACAAAACAGGATCAGTCTTTCAGGAAGTTTCTGATATCTTTTTCCGAGGAAATATCCGGCATACTTGGAAGCACTCTGAAAAAACAGTCCGGGGATCATCCAGATATGTCCGGTTTTCAGAAGATAAGACAGGCTCTTTTTTACCAGGCGCACTCCCTCCCCCTCAGACGGAACTCCTTCAAAAACTTCCGGATGCTCTGCCTGGGAAACGCCAAGATCAAAATTTCTGTGAAACTGCTGGCTGCAGCTGTAATTATGAGAGTGATAAACCTTAGCCTCTGCTGCATAAGCAACCGCATAACCTTTTTTTACCATCCAGCCTGCATAGATCATATCTTCATTAAAAATAGCATGTTCCGGAAATCCGCCGATCTCATTGTAGATCCTGTGATCGTATGCTGCACAGACATTTGAGCAAAAATATGTCTTGATTCCTCTGGTCTCTACATCTTTTTCTGTTTTAAGGCAGGACTGCTCCGGATAATTAAACGAACGGGTATATTTTTCAAGGAAACCGCAGTCATTTTTGGGAAGCTGTCGTGCATAGGCCGCTCCTGTCTTTTCATTCCCGGCAACAGCCTGAACAAGATTTCCAACCAGATTTCTGTCTGCCGGTAATGCGTCCTGAGTCATAAATATGAGGATCTCCGCATCCGAAAGCTCTGCTCCCCTTCTTCTTGTTGCACCATGATCAAATTCCTGTTTTGTAAGATGGTGGACTTCCACCAGCGGATACTTCTGTTCCCAGTTTTCTCTCCAGAATTTTTTCTCTGTATTCATAACTATGATCTTATTGACAGGATATTTCTGTGCGCTGAGGCGCTCCAGAAGTTTGTCAAATTCTTCTCCCGGGTGATATGCCGGTATGATCACATCTGTTTTTACTGCATTCATAATTCTCTCCTGTCCAGAAAGGACCACCCTCACCGGATGGTCCCTTCTGCTGGTTGATTATTTTAATTTTTTATTCTCCGTCTGAGAGATCGTCAGCTCCTGCGCCGCCATCTCCGCCGCCAGCATCTCCCCCAGCGTCATCTCCGCCGGATTCATCTCCGCCTCCAGACGTATCATCGCCAGTATCTCCTGCACCGGAATCGTCGTTTCCTGAATCGTCTCCGCCGCCGGAATAATCTGTATTCGAATCGTCTCCACCACCGGAATAATCCGTATCATCGCTGGTGTCATTGCCGTAATCCGTGTAGTCTGTATTATCACTGTAATCCGTGTCATCGTAGCTGTAATCGGCAGAAGTGTCTGTACTTCCCTCCCAGGTATACGAATTATCCGTTGTTGTATTCGGAGCGTCCGTTACCGCAGGCGCTGTATCCTGTACCTGTCCACCGCCTACAATCGCAGCGATCTGCGCACTTTTGTTCAGTACATCCTGTGTCGGTGTATAATTTGTATTTCCGTACAGGAACTGATGCAGCTTCAGTACATTGGAATCCAGAGTTGTCGGTACAATGACACTGCCCTTAACTGTAGCAAATTTATAGTCCTGCGGGAATCCCGTTGTTTCATCAATGCAGTATCCGATCATTGCCGGGATCAGCTTCAGGATCTCTGTCTTGGAAACAGATGTCTTGACCATCGGAAAAACCTGATCCATGATATCAAAGATTGTGGAAAGGCCGGCTTTTTTTGCCTTGTCAACGATCATCTGGATAACTCTTCTCTGTCTCTCTGTACGTCCCATATCCAGGCTTGCCGTATAACGGATACGGCAGTAGGAAGTAGCCTGTACACCATTCAGATGATAGGTTCCGACAATCGCTTCCTGATCTTCCGGCTTCGGCTCCGGCAGCTCTACCGGTGTATAACTCTTGCCAGTCTCTTCCGCAGTTTCCACGCAGTAGTTGTTCATATGAACGATCTCCGCATAGGAAAGCGGGATATCCAGTCCTCCCAGACAGTCTACTACTGTTACCAGTGCGTCAAAATCAATGGATACGTAATCTGTAATATTAAGATCCAGGTTTGTGTTCAGCATATTAACTACCTGTGCCGGTCCTCCAAGGGCATATGCTGCATTGGCTTTGGAATAGGTATCATCTTTCACATTGAGAAGTGTGTCTCGGTAAACAGATACCAGCTTGACTGCCTTCGTGTCGTTGTTGATACTTGCAACGATGATGGTATCACTGTTCTCTGTGTTCAGCTTCTCATTCCTGCTTCTGTGGTCCAGTCCGAACAGTGCATATGTGGTATAACCCGTCATCTGCGGTGCCTGGTCATTGGTTACGATATCCTGTTCCTGAAGATCTGTTTCCTGAATATCGATCTTGTCCAGCTTGGCTGAGATCTGACCGTAAACATATAAGCCTCCTATAAACAGGAGCAGTACGATAATTTCCAGGATAAACAGAACTTTTCTTCTTTTTTTCCGAGGTTTTGACATCTTTTCCTTTTCCCCTTTTTAGTATGCATTCTTGTTGATAAAGCCTTTAAATATGGTGAGGAACATGATCTTGATATCGAATCCTACTGACCAGTTTTCGATATAGTACAGATCACATTCGATCCTCTTCCTGATAGAAGTGTCTCCACGGTAACCATTTACCTGTGCCCATCCGGTAAGGCCCGGACGCACCTGATGTTTCACCATATACCGCGGTATTTCCTCACGAAACTTCTCTACAAAAAACGGTCTCTCCGGTCTCGGTCCCACAAGGCTCATCTCCCCTTTCAGGATATTGAAAAGCTGTGGAAGTTCATCCAGACTGGTATGACGCATGAATTTTCCGATTCCGGTGACACGTGGATCGTTTTTTACAGTCCATGCTTTCTTTTCTTCGGACTCCTTCTGGATCTCCATGGAACGGAATTTATACATCCGGAAAGTCTGATTATGAAGGCCAACACGTTCCTGTTTATAGATCAGCGGACCAGGAGAGGTCAGCTTGATCAGGATGCACAGGATCAGCATCACCGGCGATGAAACAATGATCGCGATCGAAGAACCGATCACATCCATCGTCCTCTTGATCATTGCATTAAACGTATTGCTCAGCGGCACATACCGGATATTGATCACCGGAAGTCCGAGAATGTCTTCTGTATACGGTTTGGTCGGAATAATATTATTATAATCCGGAATAAATTTCGTGTGTACTCCTGATTTCTCGCAGAGTGCAACAATCTCTTCCAGACGATAATACTCACTTAAGCCCAGGGTAATAGCTATCTCATCCAGTCGGCTGGATGGAAGGATGATCATCAGATTGGCAATACGCCCGATCACCTTGACTCCTTTATAGGTAGTGCCTGCCGGCACATTGTCATCCAGTATGCCCCTGATCACATATCCCCATTGCGGATTCTGCAGGATCCTGTCCACATATTCCTCAGCGGCACGGCTGTATCCAACCAGCAGCACCTGTTTCTGGTTCATTCCTTTTTTGCGCATATCCCGGAGAATGTAAAATATGACCATACGCACAAACCATTCCAGGACGATATTGATCACACAGAAAGAAACCAGAGTAAGACGGGAATAGTCCAGCTCTTTAAAATTGTAAAGTGCAAACATGATGATAAGGAGCCCTAACGCGTTTGCCTTCACGATTCCGGCAAGCACGAGACGACGCCCCTGCATTCGCATCGGTGTATAAAGATCAAATGCCTGATATAAAAGCACATATCCAGGAATGATAAAGATCAGCATAAACATATATTCCTGAACGGTCTTGGACTGAACTGCGGAATGTTCAAATATTCCCTGGAAACGGATCAGCCACGCCAGCGCATAAGAGGCTGCGATCACAAATACATCGATCAGCATATGGAGACGACTGAAATTTTTCTGGTTATCTTTAATCAATTTCCGTCACCTCATTTAAGTTCATTGCTTTTATCTTATAATAGATGCATCCCAAAAGCAACAAAATCTTCCCTCCGAAATATAAAATTTCTGTGAAAATATGGAGTTTTAACCGGCAAATCGCCTAAAAATGTTGATCCAGAGCTCAACCTGCAGCTGGATATAACGTGGAAAATTCCTCATGGAAAACTTTACTTTCCTGTTCTTCCGGCTGATCTGGAAGCCATTTTTAATTCCTGCCAGATACTCCTTGCCAAAGCCTTTTGACGCAAAAAACAGGATTTTTGCCCCGAATCCGACAAGCAGAAATGGAAGGTTCAGAACGATCTGAAGGAACGGCATGTTCTTGTAAATAAGGTAAATATTATTTCTGGATGAATACCGGATCTTAAACTGATTATATCTGGAACCGCTTGTTCCGCTTCCCACATGATAAACTTTCGCCTTTGGAGCATACCAGTTCTGATACCCAAAGATCCGGGCGCGATAACCGATATCCAGATCCTCCAGATAGGCAAAATGCTCTTCATCAAAATCTCCGATCCGGTCGATGATTTTTTTTCTGTAAATGGCAGCTCCCGCGCAGGCGGAAAAAATCTTCTGCTCTTTATCGTAATGGTTAATATCCTTATCTTTCCCTCTGGCAAACGCCCATCCCAGTGCACAGTAATAATTTCCCGCATCGTCCATCTTGTCATGGTCATGAAGCTGGATCATTTTTGCCTGGCAGGAAAAAGCTTTTTTATGTCTTCTGAGGGCCGCTACCATCTCTTCCAGAAAATCCGGTTCTGCTTCCGTGTCATTATTCAGAAGCAGTACATACGGAGAGCGTGCCGCATGAATTCCCTCATTCACAGCCCTGCTGAATCCATAGTTTTCCGGAAGCTGGATCATGTGGACCCACGGATATTCCGCAGAAACAAAAGCACAGCTGCCGTCTGTGGACCCATTGTCCACCAGTATAACCTCAAAATTGCGGATGGTCTGTCTCTCAAGACTTGAAAGCACACCATCCAGATATGCCATCCCGTTAAAATTCGGTATGACTACTGATACTTCCTGCATTGATTCATCCCTTCTTCTTTCCCATTCCCGGAAGAGGCTTCAGGGAATAATTCCATTTTGACAGAGAAAGATTTTTGTTATAGTACGGATCTCCGTTTTTGAGGATGTCTATCCAGTGAGAACGGATATATTCGATTTCCGACTGGAATCGACGGACTTTTTCCTCACTGTCCTCCGCACCTCTTGATTTGGACTCATAATGATAAAGTTTCACGTACGGATCATAGACGATCAGATGGCCGTGGCTTCTCACTTTCAGGCAGAGATCTACATCATTAAATGCTACCGCGAGTTCTTCTGTAAAGCCACCGGCTTCCAGAAAAACATTTTTTTTCATCATCATGCAGGCAGCTGTCACACAGCTCATATCCTGCAGAAGGGATGCTTTATGCAGATATCCTGTACGTTCTGCCGGCATATTTACAAACATATGTCCCGCAATGCCGCCCATTCCCACCACACAGCCTGCATGCTGGATGGTATTGTCCGGATAGATCAGTTTAGCCCCGACAGCTCCTACTTCCTGTCGCTGGCAGACACCAAGCATCTCCGAAAGCCAGTCCGGATCGATCACTTTCACATCATTATTCAGGAAAAGCAGATAATCCCCCTTTGCATGGCGCACGCCAAAATTATTGATGGCAGAATAATTGAATTCTTTTTTCCAGCGGAGCAGATGGATCCTCGGGTCTTCAGAAAGCTTCCGGTAGTAACGGAAGATCTCGTCGGAACTGCTGTTATTCTCCACGATAATGATCTCATAATTCTTATAGACAGTTTTTTCAAAAATGGATTCCACGCAGGCCTGAAGGGTTTCTTTTTCTTCCCGGTTGGGGATGATAATGGACACCAGCGGTTCCCCCTGCACCGGATATTTCACACGGTAAAATCCGAAATCCGGGGTATGCTCCACAGTTCCCGGAGTTCCGGTTCGTTCAAGATTTCCCTCAATGGCACGCTTTCCTGCCTCAAAAGCATACATCTTGCTTGCCGGGTTATCCGCTGTGGAGGATTTGTGGGTTCTCCAGTGGTAAAGGATCTCCGGTACATGGATGACCTCACGTGCCTGTTCCACACAGCGGAAAATAAAATCATAGTCCTGCGCTCCGTCAAATTCTCTGCGGAAACCTCCGGCTTTCTGCACAACTGAACGTCTCACAACCAGAAAATGACAGATATAATTGTTGGATCTTAAAAGGTCCAGGTTAAAATCCGGTTTCAGATGTGGCTGAAAATGCTCGGACAGATCTGTTGTGACCTTATCTTCATCGGTATAGATCACATCTGCCTCCGGATGTTCCTCCAGTGCAGCTGCGATCTCATACAGAGCATTGGGTGCAAGCAGATCATCATGATCCAGAAGTGCGATAAAATCTCCTCTTGCCATGGCAAAGGCTGCATTGGTATTCTCAGCGATACCGAGATTTTCCTTCAGATCTTCATAGCGGATCCTTTTATCCATCTCTGCATAGGATCTCAGTACAAGCTGCATATCCGGATCTTCCGGACTGCCATTTGCGAGACAGAGTTCCCAGTTCTGATATGTCTGGGCAAGCAGAGAATCAAGCATCTGTCTTAAGAACCTCTCCGGTGTCAGATATGCAGGCACTACAATACTGATCAGCGGGCCATCCGGAAATTTCCTCTTTCGCTGCTTCTCAAGAGTCTCTTCGGTTGGCCTGTATGCCTCATACCACGGTCCGTAGGGAACTTCTTCCGGCTCAAAGCGTTCATGAAGCCTGATCCAGAATTCTTTCAGTCCGTAATGCTTCAGGTATCTCAAGCCCTTTTGTACTGTATAGGGAGAAAGCTTCTTCACAAGCCTGTCCCATTGAATCTTTCCTGTGGAATCATCTTTACTCATATATTATCTCCGTATTACTCAGTTTGATGAACATATTTTACCATTCCATCATTTTTTTTGCAAGGAAGAGAGAAAGTGTGTTATACTGTGCTTACGTGTTGCTGGTCACGGAGTGAACAGTAACATTTACGTATGTATTGCTTACATAAGAATTATTTTTTATACAGGAGTACCATATATTATGAAAAAATCAAGAATAACCGCGGCGCTTCTGGCCTTTGGGATCTCAGCTTCCATGGTGTTCCAGACTCCAGTTTTCGCCACAGAAGAAACCGCTGCTGCCGCCACATCCGGTATTACAACCAACTCCATCAGCGGATGGCCACAGGGGCCTGAGATCACTTCCGTATCTGCCGTAGTCATGGAAGATTCTTCCGATACCATTCTCTACGCCAAAGATATGGATACCGCGCTCTCCCCTGCCGGCGCAGTTAAGATCATGACCTGCCTTCTGGCGCTGGAGAACAGCCAGTTAACCGATCAGGTGACAATGACAGAAACCGGTGTATCCGGTGTCACCGACGGAGGCGCCCATATTTCCTCACAGCTCGGAGAAGTTTTTACCATGGAGCAGTGCCTCTATGCGATCATGCTGGCTTCTGCCAATGATATTGCCCTTCAGGTTGCAGAACAGATCGGCGGTTCTGTGGATGCTTTTGTCCAGAAAATGAATGACCGCGCCCAGGAACTTGGTTGTACCAATACCGTATTTACCAATCCTACCGGTCTTCCGGACGATAATCAGCACACCACCGCCCACGACCTGGCTCTGATCATGCAGGCAGCAATCAGCAATGACAGTTTCCGGACAATTTCCGGAGCCACTTCCTATACCATACCGGCCACCAATGTTTCCGGCGGTGCCAGAAACCTCACCAGTTCCTTTTCCATGACAAATCCGACTTCCGCCACTTATTACCAGGGCTGTATCGGCGGACGTGAGAGTACTACCACTACTTCCGGAAGCGTCCTGGTAACTGCGGCTGAACGCAACAGCACCACACTGATCTGTGTTGTTATGAACGGAGCGACCGGACAGACAGCCAATGAAGCGGTTACTCTTATGGACTACGGTTTTGCCAATTTCCAGCTTCTGGATCTTTCGGAAGAAGATTTCCACATTCTGTCCGGAGGTACCGTAATGGTTCCGTCCGGTGCAACTTCGGATGATCTTACTACGGAAGATACGGGATCCGATGGCCAGATTCTCCGCACCTATTCCTTTGGCGGAGCTCAGGTGGGAACTGCAGTGGTGGAAGACACCTCCACAGAAAGCACTACCGCAGAGGTTCAGGAAAATGATGACAATATGGATGCCGCAAAAGCTTACTCAGAATCCCGCTCTCCAATTCCTTATTTTGTGATCGGCGGCGCCGGCCTCCTGATCCTGATCCTGCTTCTGTGGCGTATGATCAGGATTATCCGCTCCTGATCTGCATCACATCTTATATGCAAGTCCCCCACCCACTGCTTATTGCTTTTCGCGATTGAAGCAGGGGACTTACTTGATTTGGTTAAAAAATCCCCCCTGTGTACCGGTCATATCCGGATACACAGGAGGGATTTTTTATTGTCAATTTCGATTTTCCCCTCGGAAAATCAGCGATAAAACGGAACCACCAAGAAGATATAGCACAAAAACGGCGAAGCCACCAGAAGTGCACTTAAGCCCC
>OGRO01003599.1_pt1 | contig 10953 bp, 9 predicted proteins | sample 1553451 | NCBI WGS metagenome assembly OGRO01 (sample SAMEA2580021, study PRJEB22360) | human gut metagenome
GTTCTTCCAAATGGTACAGGTAAAACTCAAAGAGTTTTAGTATTTGCAAAAGGTGACAAAGCTAAAGAAGCTGAAGCAGCTGGAGCAGATTTCGTAGGAGCTGAAGAATTAGTTCCAAAAATCGAAAAAGAAAACTGGTTCGATTATGATGTAATCGTAGCTACACCAGACATGATGGGTGTTGTAGGAAGATTAGGTAAAATATTAGGACCTAAAGGATTAATGCCAAACCCAAAATCTGGAACAGTTACAATGGATGTAACAAAAGCTATAAACGAAATTAAATCTGGTAAAGTTGAATATAGATTAGATAAATCTAACATAATTCACTTAGGATTTGGTAAAGTATCTTTTGGAGCAGACAAACTATTCGAAAACTATGAAACAGTTATGGATGCTATAGTAAAAGCAAAACCAGCAGCAGCTAAAGGACAATACATTAAGAGTGTTGCAATTACTACAACAATGGGACCAAGCATTTACGTTGGTTAATTAAAATAAATATTGCCAAAGACAGTAGGCATAAAAGTAAGCCCTACCGAGGTAAATTCTAGAGATTATTTAACTCTTGTTTTGCCTCGAGATTGGCATTTCAAGAGTTTTTAATTTTAATATTATATAAACTTTGGGAGGTGAAAACAAAAATGGCAAGTGAAAAAATTCTTAATCAAAAGAAACAAGAAGTTGAAGAATTAGCTGAAAAAATTAAAAAAGCTAAAATAGTTCTATTAACAGATTATAAAGGAATTAATGTAGCTGATGTAACAGCTGTAAGAGCAAAAATAAGAGGTGCTCAAGCTGAATACAAAGTTATTAAAAACAATATAACAAAAAGAGCTATGGAAGCTTGTGGAGTAAGCGAATTAGATAACGTATTAGAAGGAACAACAGCAGTTGTTTTAGGATATGAAGATTATCTAGAACCACTAAAAGCAATATATGAATTTGCAAAAAATAATGATTTCTACAAAATTAAAGGTGGAATCATTGAAGGAAAAGTAGTTCCAGTTGAAGAATTAATAGCATTAGCAAAATTACCATCAAGAGAAACATTACTTGCTGGGCTTGCTGCTGCATTACTTGGAAGTATTTCAAAACTTGCAGTTGCACTTAATGAAGTTGCAAAGCAAAAAGAAGCAGCAAATGCTTAAGATTATTTAGGGTTGTGACCGACACAGAAAAATAAAAAATTATATTAAAGGAGAGATTTTAAAATGGCAGACATTGCAAAATTATTAGAAGAAATTGATAGCTTAACAGTTATCGAATTATCAGAATTAGTAAAAGGAATTGAAGAAAAATATGGAGTATCAGCACAAGCAGTAGCAGCACCTGTAGCAGGAGCTGGAGCAGCAGCAGCTGAAGAAAAAACATCATTTAACGTTGTATTAAAAGAAGCAGGAGATCAAAAAATCAAAGTTATAAAAGTAGTTAGAGACGCAACAGGTTTAGGATTAAAAGAAGCTAAAGACTTAGTTGATGGAGCTCCAAAAACAGTTAAAGAAAATGTAAGCAAAGAAGAAGCTGAAGACTTAAAAGCAAAATTCGAAGAAGCAGGAGCTACAATCGAATTAGCTTAGTTAATTAAATAACAATAATAAAAAACTTAGAGCAAATAAACTCTAAGTTTTTTTATTTTATATTTGTAAATATTGACAAATTGCAAATTATCTTATATAATAAAAACCATGCAAAAATAATTATTTCTGCATGATTTATTAATACCTAGAAGAAGGGTGAATTTTTATGATTAATTTTACAAAAATGCAAGGGCTGGGGAATGATTATGTGTATATTTACTGCATTGATTGCAACGTAAATACTAACACTATGTCATCCTTGGCTCGTTTTGTTAGTAATAGGCACTTTGGTGTTGGAAGTGATGGAGTTATTTTAATTGGAGATAGTGATATTGCTGATTTTAAAATGAGAATTTTTAACAGTGATGGTTCTGAGGCCGAAATGTGTGGGAATGGAATAAGGTGTGTAGGTAAATTTGTTCATGATAAAGGATTAACAGGTAAAAAGGATATTTCTATTGAAACTTTAGCTGGAATAAAGTATATTAGGCTAAATATCGAAAATGAACAAGTAAAAAGTGTTACAGTAGATATGGGCGAGCCAATTTTAGAATGTGAAAATATTCCAGTAGATTCAAAATCCAGAGAAATAAATGTTCAAGTAGAAGATAGAGTATTTTGTATTAGCTGTGTTTCTATGGGAAATCCTCATGGAGTTATTGTGGTTGATGACTTAGAAAGTTTTAATATTCAAAAATATGGTCCTATTTTAGAAAGTGATAAGCATTTTCCAAATAAAGCCAACATTGAGTTTGTAAGTGTTTTGGATAGGAAAAATATTAAAATGCGAGTTTGGGAGCGAGGTTCTAGTGAAACTTTGGCCTGTGGTACAGGTGCTTGTGCTACAATGGTGGCCTGCAATTTAAAAGGATTAGTTGAAGATAAAGTAAATATCCACTTACTTGGAGGAGACCTTGAAATTGAGTGGAATAAAGAAAATAATCATGTATATATGACAGGGCCGGCAGAAACGGTGTTTGAGGGGGAATTAGATTATGATAACAATTAATGAAAATTTTTTAAAATTACAAGATAGCTATTTATTTGTTACAATAGCTCAAAAGGTTAAAGAATATCAGGCAAAGCATCCTGAAAAAGAAATTATAAAACTTGGAATTGGAGATGTAACAAGACCAATTCCCAAAAAGGTTGCGGAAGCCATGAAAAACGCAGTAGATGAAATGCTTGATACAAAGACTTTTAAAGGGTATGGACCAGAAGTTGGATACGATTTTTTGAAAGAAAAAATTATTGCAAATGATTACAAAAAAAGAGATATAGATTTTGAAAATTACGAAATATTTATTTCAGACGGAATTGGTACAGATATAGGAAATATTGTAGATATTTTTGATGTTCAAAACATAGTTTCAATTACAGATCCAGTGTATCCTGCGTATTTAGATACAAATGTTATGTCTGGTAGAAGTGGCATATTTGAAAACGGAAAATATGAAGGAATAAATTATGTTCCAGTAACTTCTAAAAACGAATTTATACCTAAACTACCTAAAGAACAAGTAGATATGATATATTTATGCTTCCCAAACAATCCAACAGGAACAGTAATCTCAAAAGATGAGTTAAAAAAATGGGTTGATTATGCGAAGAAAAACAAATCAATTATTCTATATGATGCTGCTTATGAGGCATATATTCAAGATGAAAATATTCCTCATAGTATATATGAAATAGAAGGTGCAAAAGAGGTTGCAATAGAATTTAAGAGCTACTCAAAATCAGCTGGATTTACTGGAATAAGATGTGGATACACAGTTGTTCCAAAAGAACTTATGGGATATACAAAAACAGGTGAAAAGGTAGCAATAAACAAGCTATGGAATAGAAGACAAAGTACAAAATCAAATGGAGTATCTTACATAACACAAAGAGGTGCAGAAGCAGTTTACACAAAAGAGGCACAGGAAGAAATTACAGAAAACGTAGCATATTATATGGAAAATTGCAAAACAATAAAACAAGGATTAGATGATATTGGATTTGAAACTTATGGAGGAGAAAATGCCCCTTATGTATGGCTAAAAGTTCCAGAGGGATTAAATTCTTGGGAATTCTTTGATGAACTTCTTGAAAAGATTGGAGTAGTGGGAACACCAGGAGTTGGCTTTGGCCCAAGTGGAGAAGGATATTTCAGGCTAACAGGTTTTGGAACAAAAGAAAATACTCAAAAAGCAGTTCAAAGAATTAAAAAATATTATGAAAACATTTAGATTTTCCTTTATATCCATTAGATTTTGTGATATAATTAACAGTGGCGTATAGATATTTAATCAAAAATTTGAAAGAGGAGGGGTTACAATGCTTAAAATTTATAATACAAATTTAGGAACTAATAAGTTAGAAGAAGTTGAAGAAATTAAAAAAGGAGTTTGGATAAACTTAGTGAACCCGTCCGAGTCGGAAATAAAGAGAGTATGTACAGAGGTTAATATTGAAGAAGACTTTATTAGATACCCTTTGGACTATGAGGAGCAAGCCAGAATAGATACAGAGGATGATAGAATATTATTTGTTATAGATGTACCAATTATTGAAGATATACAAGATGATACAACATATACTACAATGCCACTTGGTGTAGTAATTGTAAGAGATGACTTTTTTATAACAGTTTCTCTAAAGAAAAATAAAATAATTGATGCTTTTGAAAAGGGAAAAATAAAAAGTTTTTATACATATAAGAAAACAAGATTTTTATTGCAGATATTATACTTAAACTCTGCATGTTACTTAGATAATCTAAAAAAAATTAATAAAGAACAAGAAGCAACTGTATTTTTACTACAACAAAGTATGAAAAATAGAGATTTAATACAATTATTAAACTTACAAAACAGCTTGATATATATTACAACTTCATTAAAATCAAATGAAATTGTAATGGAGAAAACTTTAAGAGGAAAAGTTTTAAAAATGTATGAAGAGGATGAAGATATACTTGAAGATGCCATTATAGAAAACAGGCAGGCTATAGAAATGAGTAAAACATATAGTGATATTTTAACAAGTACAATGGATGCGTATTCATCAATAATTTCAAATAACTTAAATGGTGTTATGAAATTTCTTACATCACTTACAATACTAATATCAGTACCAACATTGATAGCAAGTATATGGGGAATGAATGTTGAATTGCCATTTGAAAAAACACCTTATGGATTTGTAATATTATTGTTAATTTCACTGCTTGTTGCAGTAGGAGCTTATGTATGGCTTAAAAGAAAAGACATGATTTAAGGAGAGAAAAAATGATTAATGCAATAGGTGTAACCGTTAGATTTGGAAAAAGAGTTTTGTTTGAAGATGTAAATATTAAATTCACTAAAGGAAATTGCTATGGATTAATAGGAGCAAATGGTGCAGGAAAATCTACATTTTTAAAAGTTCTATCTGGTGAGTTAGAACCAAGCAAGGGTGAAATTGCAATAGAAAAAGGTGCAAGACTTTCAGTATTGAAACAAAACCACTTTGCTTATGAAGATTATACAGTATTAGATACAGTTATTATGGGCAATAAGGAATTATATGACATAATGAAGGAAAAAGAAGCCCTATATGCTAAACCAGATTTTAATGAGCAAGATGGATTAAAAGCTGCAAAACTTGAAGAACGTTTTGGTAATATGAATGGCTGGAATGCAGAATCTGATAGTGCAATACTTTTAAATAACTTAGGAATACCAGCAGCAAACCATTATAAATTAATGAGGGAACTTGAAGCAAAAGACAAGGTAAAAGTACTTTTAGCACAAAGCTTATTTGGAAATCCGGATGTATTGCTATTAGATGAGCCTACAAACGACTTGGATTTAAAAAGTATAGAATGGTTACAGGAATTTTTAATTAATTTTGAAAATACAGTAATTGTAGTATCACATGATAGATATTTTTTAAACAAAGTTTGTACACATATTGCAGATGTTGACTTTGGAAAAATAAAAATATATCCAGGAAACTATGATTTCTGGTATGAATCAAGCCAGCTTGCTTTAAAACAGGCAAAAGAACAAAATAAGAAAAAAGAAGAAAAGATTAAGGAATTGCAAGACTTTATTGCAAGATTTAGTGCAAATGCTTCAAAATCAAAACAAGCTACTTCAAGGAAAAAATCATTGGAGAAAATAGAATTAGAAGAAATTAAAGCTTCAAACAGAAAATATCCTTACATAGACTTTAAACCAGATAGACTACCAGGAAATGAAATATTAAAGGTTAAAAACATTTCAAAAACAATAAATGGAGAAAAAATATTAGATAACATTTCATTTAATGTAAGACCTGGAAATAAAATAGCTGTGGTATCTGATAATGAATTAAGAACAACAGTATTATTTCAAATTATTGCAGGAGAACTAGAGCCAGATGAAGGCGAAATTGAATGGGGGCAAACAATAACAAATGCATATTTCCCAAAAGATAATGGATATTTGTTTGAAAACAAAGAAACATTAGTAGACTGGCTAAGAAAATATTCAAAGGATCCTGATGAAACATATATTAGAGGTTTCCTAGGAAGAATGTTATTTTCTGGAGATGAAGCATTAAAAAATGTGGACGTATTATCAGGAGGAGAAAAAGTAAGATGTGTGCTTGCAAAAATTATGCTATCAGGTGCGAACTTCTTAAGCTTTGATGAGCCAACAAACCACCTAGATATGGAAGCAATTACAGCACTAAATGAAGGATTAAAAAAATTCCAAGGAAATTTGATATTTACTTCACATGACCACCAATTAACAGAGACAGTTGCAAATAGAATAATTGAACTTGGACCAGATAAAAAATTTGATAAAGACATGACTTATGATGAATACCTAGAAAAAAGAAGTGCCATCCAGTAGGATAGCACTTTTCCCTTATTCGTGGCAAGTCATAATTCCACGGCCGGTTATTTGGATGTAAGGCTTGAACAAGCTAGGAACTTCTTGTTCGGTAATTTCGATTTTGCTACCGCAAATGGGGCACTCAACGTAGTATTGAGAGTTACCGTTGCAGAATATCAGAGGGGCGATCTGCGCTTAGCATAATGTCACACTTGTTGCATGTTACCGATACCTTAGGTCCAGAATGAATTTTCATAAAAATCTCCACCCATTTAAGGGAATATAAAGTATTTAGCCAAAAGCTAAACCTAAATAAATTTTAACACAATTTACATAAAATTGCAAACCTTATGTAGTTTTTAGATGGTATAAGTATTAAATTTTTCTTGACATTAAAGCATTTTTGGTTCATAATATGTATTGGAATTAATTAGAGGAGAAAAAAATAAATGTTAGAATTAAAAAATATAACAAAAGTATATGGAACTTCAAATGAGGAAGTTAAAGCCTTAAAAGGAGTTAGTATAAAGTTTAGAGAGTCTGAATTTGTTTCTATTTTAGGACAAAGTGGTTGCCGGAAAAACTACTTTGCTTAATATTATTGGAGGACTTGATAGATATACAAGTGGAGATTTAATTATAAATGGAAAATCAACAAAACATTTTAAAGATAGAGATTGGGATGCATACAGAAATTATAAAGTTGGATTTGTATTCCAAAGCTATAATTTAATTGGCCACCAAACTGTTCTTTCCAATGTAGAACTTGCATTAACTATAGGTGGTATTCCTAAAAAGGAGAGAAGAGAGCGTGCTATTAAGGCTTTAGAAGAAGTTGGCTTAAAAGACCAAATACATAAAAAACCAAACCAGTTATCTGGTGGGCAAATGCAGAGAGTTGCTATTGCAAGAGCTTTAGTAAATAACCCAGATATTATTCTAGCAGACGAGCCAACAGGAGCCTTGGATACTAAAACAAGTATTCAAGTAATGGAAATTTTGAAGAAGATTTCTAAAGATAAATTAATAATAATGGTAACACATAATCCAGAACTTGCAGAAAAGTATTCAAGTAGAATTATTAGAATACTAGATGGTGTGATTACTGAGGATTCTAATCCGATTAAGGAAAATGAAAATATTGAAACAAAAGACAAAAGTAAAATTGGAAAAACTTCAATGAAATTTTGGACTGCTTTTAGGTTAAGTTTAAATAACCTTCTAACTAAAAAAGGAAGAACAATATTAGTAGCTTTTGCAGGTTCAATAGGTATAATTGGAATTGCTTTAATACTTTCAGTTTCAAATGGCTTCCAAAACTATGTAGACCATATTCAAGAAGATACCTTAACTTCATATCCATTATCAATAATGCAACAATCAACCGATATTGCGGGAACCTTGCTTTCTTTAAGAAGTGGAGAAGGAGATAATGGTAATACTTCAGGAGTTAAGGAAGAACAATATATTTCGAGTATGCTATCTAGCTTAAGCACAAACGATTTAAAGAGTTTTAAGAAATACTTAGAGAACAACTATAACGAAGTAAAAAACGATATTTCTAATGTTAAATATTCATACAGTGTAGACCCGCTTATATATGCTAAAGACGCAACAGGGAAAATTGCAAAGCTAAATCCAAGCAATATCTTTAACTCTATATATGGAAATTCAAATATTTTAAGCTCTTACTCATCATTTGCTTCTGTATTTACTCAAATGATTGATGATGGAGAAGCTTTAAATGCATCTTATGATATGCTTGCAGGACGTTGGCCAGAAAATTATGATGAAATGGTAATTGTATTATCAGAACCAAATACAATTTCAGATTTACTTGTATATTCACTAGGACTAAGAGACACAAAGGAATTAACTGATATGATAACAAAAGCCATGAGTGGAGAAACTGTAGATGTTAAAAATGAGCCAATGACTTTATCTTATGAAGATTTAATGAATATAAATCTTAAACTAATAAGACCAACAGACCTTTACAAGTTCAATGATAAATATGATGTTTATGAGGATATGAGCGAAAATGAAGAATACCTAGAAAAAACATTTGAAGAAGCGATTAACCTAAAAATAGTAGGTGTTGTATCTGCAAAACCAGGTGTTACAACAATGGCATTAAATCCAGGTGTTGCTTATACAAGTAAACTTATAGACTATATAATAGATTACTCAGCAAATACGGATATTGTAAAAAAACAGCTTGCAGACGATACAATAGATGTGTTTTCTGGTTCAAAGTTTGATAGTAAAACAAATAATTTTGACCTAAATTTTGAAGATTTAGTTGAAATAGATAAGCAAAAACTACAAAGTGCATTTAACATAAATATAGATACAAATAAAATTCAAAACCAAACAGCAGGCTATATGAATGAGATTTCAAATGCAATAACAACAAACACAGAGCCTGCAAAAAAGGCATTTACAGATGGACTTGAGAATTTAGCTAATGGTCTATTTAATAGTATAACAGATAAAATAGCCTTAAATGATATTGAAAGCACCGTAACAGATTATTTATCTAAAGAGGAACCAACAAACATTGTAGCAGATCTTGAAGCAAATTATGTAATACCAGCAGAAACTTTTAAAACAACATATTCAGGGCTATTAAAGGGACTTTTGCAAATATATATAAACTCATACTATGCAACAGATCCATCACTTACAGAAAATATTGAGAATCCAGTTGCTATAGTGTATAAAGAGATTGCTTCACAAGTTATTACAACATATATGGGAAATATTGCAATACAAGGAACTGCTGAAACAATGGCAAAAGCTATGACAGAAGCTGTTATGAAAAAAACAATTTTAACAAAGGTGGGAGAGATAACAAGCTCTTTAAGTGGCAGTATAGCGTCTTCGTTTAATGTTGACCAAGATAAAATATCAAGTGCGTTTAAGCTTAAAATTACAGAAGATGAAATTACAAGAATTGTAAGTGCGATGATGACTAAAACAGAAACAACTGCAAAATCAAACCTAATATCACTTGGTTACCAAGATAAAGAGGAACCAACATATATTTCTTTCTATTTTAATAGTTTTGAAGGAAAAGAACATTTTGAAGATTTTATAAATTCATATAATGAAAAAGTAAAGGCAAATGGGGAAGAGGATAAGGAGATAAAATATACGGATACAACGGGAATTCTTATGAGTTCTGTAAAAACAATAGTAAATGCTGTAACGTATGTATTAATTGCTTTTGTATCAATTTCTTTAGTGGTTTCTTCAATTATGATAGGAATAATAACATATATTTCTGTATATGAGAGAACGAAGGAAATAGGAATTTTAAGGGCAATAGGAGCGTCTAAACATAATATATCTTCAATATTTAATGCTGAAACATTTATAATAGGGTTATTATCAGGGATTTTTGGAATAGGAATAACATATTCATTAATTCCAGTAATTAATTCTGTATTGCACCATTTTACGGGGAATATTCCGCTGAATGCGACTTTGACTTTAGGGAATTCAACTGTTTTAATAGTGTTAAGTGTTGTTCTTACGTTAATTGGTGGATTAATACCGGCGAAGGCGGCTTCAAAGCGAGATCCGGTAGTTGCATTGAGGACGGAATAGGTGGAGTTTTTTTGAGGTATTGTAATTTTTGGAGAAATATAATAAGATTTTTTGGGGGTTGTGTTGACAAAGAGTGGAAAATGGTATATGATAGGGAAAAGTAGGAAGAGAGAACAAAGGAGAGAGATTATGAGAAGAACAATAGCTACAACCCTTGATACTGTAGAGAGAGAGAGAGAGAGAGAGAGAGAGAGAGAGAGAGAGAGCTGTAATTTAGAAGATGAAAGAGGCATAAGGTTTTATGCTTTATTAAAGTTGTATATAAGAGATGGATAGAGTCTGTCTCTTTTTTGTTGTAATTTTATGAATTAGTATTGTGCTGTAAAGTCCGCCAAATCTCGTCGGGGTTATATATTTAGAATAAATCGAGCCCACGTTTGATACGCCTACGAAGAATGGCTCGGGTCCTCAATTTATTCTAAATATATAACCCCTGCGTTTGGCTGGTGGAGTGCAGGCAATGAGTAAAAAAGGAAGGGGAATTTTAAAAATGAGAAGAGAAGAAAAAGGTATAACTTTAGTAGCTTTAATAATTACAATAGTAGTAATGCTAATATTAGTGGCAGTAAGTATAAATGTAATAGTAAATAGTAACTTAATAGGGTACAGTGAGAAAACAGGAGATGCGTATTCAGGTGCAATAAAAAATGAAGAGAATTTTGGAAATGATGGAATAACAATAAATGATAAAGAATATGCAAGTATAGATGATTACATTGAATCAAGAAAACCATTACCAGAAGGAGCAGGTAAAAAATTTACTGAAACAAAGGAATATACAGATGGTACAAAAACAGCAGTAATTCCAGGAGGTTTTACAGTATCAGGAATAAGAAATGAAACAAGAATAGATGGAGGGTTAGTAATATACTTAATACCAGATGATGAACTAGAAAACGTAAAATGGGATGGAA
>OGRO01003600.1_pt1 | contig 10942 bp, 9 predicted proteins | sample 1553451 | NCBI WGS metagenome assembly OGRO01 (sample SAMEA2580021, study PRJEB22360) | human gut metagenome
TATTATTTTTATAATTAGTTTAATTTTTTTAATTATTTATTTTAATCATGATGATGATTTTGAATTTAAGACTATTAGTGCTAATTGTAATAATTTTAATATTAGTGGTAGTATAGCCTATAATGATAATAAGTCTTCAATATATATATCTAATATTAATTACTGTGGTGGTGAAGATAATACTTTATATAAGAAGATTAAATGTGCTTTATATGAGAGTAATGGTAATATTGAAACTAAAATAGATGAATATGATTATAATGATAATGGTATTAAATTAGAAGATTTTTTTAAGAATGTTAGTTTTCATATTGATAATTATAAAAGAAGTTGTAAAAAATATAATAAAAATAGTTTATATCTTTTAATTGATGCTACTGATAGTGATGATAATGTTACTTCATATAGAGTTCCTTTATCACTTACGGATAGTTGTAGTGCTCAACCTTAGGTTGAGCTTTTTCAACCTTTATTTGATTTATTTATTTTTATATTTGTTTTATAATGATAAAGAGGTGAGAAAAATGAAAAAGAAATTGATAATAATAGTTAGTGCTATTATAATTATTGGGGGAGGTATTCTTTTATATTTTGTTTTAAATAATAAAAATAATGAGAATGATAATGTTAGATTTGCAAAGGAATATGCAGATTCACAAGTAGGAGAAGATAATGTTTTTGTATATAAAAATATTGATGAGATTATTAATATTTTGAAGTATGGGACTGGTGTTGTTTATTTGGGATTTCCTGAATGTCCTTGGTGTCAAGCTTATGTTAAGTATTTAAATGAAACCGCTAAAGATGCCAATATAGAAAAAATTTATTATTTTAATATACTTGAAGATAGAAAGAATAATACAGAAAAGTATCAAGAAATTGTATCTATACTTGGAGATAATCTTCAGAGAGATGATGAGGGTAATTTGAAAGTTTTTGTACCTAATGTTAGTTTTGTTGTAAATGGGAAAATAATTGGTAATGATTATGAGACTTCTCTTGATACTAAAGGTTTTGAAAAGCCTAGTGATTACTGGACAGAAGAAGAAGTGAGTGAACTTGAAAATACTTTAAGTGGCTATATGAAAGAAGTATATAAAGCTTTATATTCATGTACTGATTGTAATAAGTAGGATTATTTATGTTAAAAAAATATTTGAGCTATATATTTAGAGGCATGTTTGCTGGTATTATGATTGGTATTGGAGGAGTAGTGTTTTTATCTTTAAATAATAAGATACTTGGGGCTACTTTCTTCTCTATTGGTCTTTTGGTTATATGTATGTTTGATATGTATTTATATACTGGTAAGATTGGGTATGTTATATCTAATAAATTATCTTATGTTATACTTCTTATTTTTACTTTGATAGGTAATTTTATTGGTACTTATTTGGTAGCGTTTGCTATTTTGAATAGTAGAATTAATAATATTAGTGATAAAGCTAGAATACTTAGTAATATTAAACTTAATGATAGTGTTATTAGTATTTTAATTTTATCTATTTTTTGTGGTATTCTTATGTATATTGCTGTTAATAGTTATAAAACTAGTAAAGATGTATTTGGCAAGTATATACCTATATTTATGTGTGTTATTGTATTTATTTTATGTGGTTTTGAACACTGTATAGCTAATATGTTTTATTTTAGTGTAGCTAGATCTTGGTCATTTAAGACTATATTATATACATTTATTATGATACTTGGTAATTCTATTGGTTCAATACTTATTGCTTTTTATGATAATTATATTAGGGAAAAAATATAAATTAAAAAATATCAATTATTGATATTTTTTTTACAATTTATTTAACTTTTTGGTGTTTATATATATGGAGGTGTATAAATGAATTTAAAAGAGTTACCTAATTGTGAAAAGCCTAGAGAAAGATTTTTAGAGTATGGAAGAGAGAATATTTCTAATAATGAACTTATTGAAATTATACTTAAATCTGGAACTAGGAAAACTAGTATTAAAGAAATATCTCATAATATATTATCTTCGGTTAATAATATTAATGAACTTAAGAATATGGAGGTTAATACTTTAGCTAATATTAATGGTATGAGTAAGATTAAGGCTATTGAACTTTTAGCCGCTATTGAACTTGGTAAGAGGGTATATACTAATGATAATTATAGTGATTTGGTTTATTTGACTGATCCTAGTTCTATTATTAATTATTTTCATGATCTTTATGCTTATGAGAAACAGGAATTATTTTATGTTATATATTTGGATAATCAGAAAAAGTATATAGATAAGAAATTGTTATTTAAGGGAACTGTTAATTTTTCTTTGGTTCATCCTAGAGAAATATTTAAGGAGGCTTATTTGCTTTCGGCTTCATATATTATTTGTATTCATAATCATCCTTCTGGAAATGCTAGTCCTAGTAAAAATGATATTGATATTACTAAAAGAATTAAGAATATTGGAGATATACATGGTATTGGGCTTCTTGATCATATTATTATTGGTCATGGTAATTATTATAGTTTTTATGAGGATAATAATTTATAAAAGTAGTAATTTTATCTTTTATTTTGATTAAAAATATTATATAATATGTATTGGTAAGGAAAGTGATATTATGCTTGGTAGAAAGAAAAAGATGACTTCTAAAAAATATGTTTTTATTGGTGTTGTTATACTTATTATTATATTACTTATTATATTTTCTTTTACTTTAAAAGAGGATAGAAAACTTAATCCAGTAGAATCTTTTTTAAGGGATACTTTATCTTATGCTGAGAAGATTGTTACTTATCCTTTTAGTTATATTACTACTAAAACTCGAGAATATAATAAACTTAAGGATGTTAATGAAGAGAATGATATTTTAGAGACTTCTTTGGATAGAATTGATGCTATTGAAACGGAAAATGTTGAACTTAGAAGGCAGATTGATGCTTTAAAGAATGAACTTAATATTGATTATACACTTACTGATTATGAATATTTGAATGCTACTGTTACTAGTAGGAGTGTAGGATATTGGTATAATACAATTACTATTAATAAAGGTAGTTATAATGGTATTAAGAAAGATATGGTTGTTATTAATGGTAAGGGGCTTATTGGAAGGGTAATTAAGACTAGTACTTTTACTTCTGATGTTAGACTTATTACTACTAGTGAAACAAATAATAAGATATCTGTTCATATTAGTAATGGTGATAATAATTTATATGGTCTTATAAATAATTATGATTATAGTAAGAATTTACTTGAAGTAGAAGGAATTAGTAATACTAAAGATGTTGATATAGGCGATTTTGTTTATACTTCAGGTCTTGGTGGTATTTTTCCTTCAGGAATATTGATTGGTAGTGTTAGTGAGATTACTACTGATTCTTATGATTTGGCTAAAATTATTAAAGTTAAACCTTCAGCAGATTTTTCAAATATTAATTATGTTAGTGTTTTGAAGAGAAAGGATTCGGAATAATGTTACTTTTGATTATTTATGTACTTTTTTCTTTTTTACTAGAAGGATTTATGTCAAATATTTTTGCTAGTTCTTTAACTGATGTTAGTTATTTTACAACAATATATACTGTTATTAGTTTTGTGGTTATTTATCCTTATTTCTATAATAAAAAGAAGTATTATATTTTACTTATTATATTTGGAATATTGTTTGATGCTTTATATACTTCTACTTTTATTGTTAATGTCTTTATATTTTTAGGGATTGGTTTTGTTATTTATTTACTTAATAATATTCTTAGTGATAATATTTTTATGATAAATATTATTAGTATTATTGCAATTATTACTTATCATTTGTTGTCATTTATTATTCTTAGTATAGCTGGATATGCTAATTATAGTTTTTTACTTTTGGGTAGAATAATTGTTCATAGTATTATTATGACTATTATATATACTAGTCTTAGTTATTTGGTTATTAAGACTTTATTTAATAGATTTGATATTAAGGAAATTAAATAAAAAAATTTCTTATAAAAAGAAATTTGGGGTGTTTGTTTTTATACTACTGGTAGTACTTGTACTTATACTATCAGTAGTTTTATTATTGGTTTCTGGTTTATTTGTATTTTCTTTTATTTTGTTATTTTGGGTATTTGATGTTGTTGTTTCATCATTAAATACTGAAGCTATTTTTAACATTGAACGCATGTTATGCATCATTGGTCGTACTTCTTTTACTACTGGTATGGCTTCTTTTACTACTCCTAGGGTTTTGGAAACGTTATTTAACATACCAGACCAATTTAATCCTTTTATTCCGGATAATAATCCTCCTGCTTTTGACATGGAGGCTCCTCTAGATAATCCTCCCATGGCTCCAATATTATTTATTCCTCTTGTCATCATGGGATTTATATTTGGCATTTGCATATATGGATTTGGCATCATAAATGGTGCTCCTAGGTTATTTCCGTACATAATGATATACTCCTCTCTAAAATAATATATGAAAATTATAAAAAATTGTTAAAAAAGTTTGAATTATATGTTATAATTAAGTATAGAATAGGTGATATAGATGAATGGTCAGAATACTAATAATTATGTTAATAATGGTCCTGTTTTTAGTTCTAATCAAGTAGTTAGTGGAAATCAGGCTATGACTAAAGTTAAAACTAGGTATAAATATGTTGCTTATGATAAGAATGGTAAACAGGTTAAGGGGTATTTTGATGCATTTAGAAAAATGGATGTTGAGTCTTTTCTTACTGCTCAAGGTTATAAGATTTTGGATATTAAGGCTAAGAAGATTAGTAAAGCAGGGGACTTTTTTACTTTTAGCAATGAGATGAAATATAAAGATTTGGTTTTCTTTTTAACACAGTTATCTACTTATATTAAGAGTGGTATTCCTCTTACTGAGTCACTTGTTATGATAGAAAATCAGACTAAAGATAAGAAAAAGAAGGATTTATATAAAAGAATTGTTTATGAACTTAATACTGGAGCTAATTTTAGTGAAGCTCTTGCTAGGCAGGGTAATGTTTTTCCTAAGCTTCTTATTAATATGTTAAAGACATCAGAGCTTACTGGTAATTTGACTGAATCTTTGGATGATATGGCTGCTTATTATAAGACTGCTGATAGTAATAGAAAACAAGTTATATCTGCGCTTACTTATCCTAGTGTTGTACTTGTTATATCTATTGCGGTTCTTACTTTTTTACTTATATTTATTATTCCTAAATTTCAAAGTATATTTGATCAATTGGGTTCTAATCTTCCTGGCATTACTTTGTTTTTGATTAATATGAGTACTTTTTTGCAAAATAATGTTATTAAGATTGTTCTTGCTATTTTTGCAGGTATTATAATAATAGTTATGTTGTATAGATATGTAAAGAAATTTAGATATTGTGTACAATGGGTTGCTATGCATATTCCTGTTATTAAAGATGTTCTTATTGATAATGAGGTTGTTATGTTTACTAAGACTTTTTCTTCTTTGATTAGACATGATGTATTTATTACTGATAGTATTGAAATGCTTGGTAAAATTACTAACAATGAAATATACAAGGATATTATTAAAGAGGCTGTTACTAATTTGAGTGCAGGAGCGGGGCTTTCTCCGGCTTTTGAGAATAAATGGGCTTTTCCTAGAGTTGCTTATGAGATGTTAGTAACTGGTGAAAAGACTGGTAGACTTGGGGTTATGATGGAAAATGTTGCTAACTATTATGAAGAAGAACAAAAGAATTTGATACAAAGACTTAAGAGTTTGATTGAACCTGTTATGATTATTGTACTTGCTTTTATTGTTGGTGTTATTCTTTTAGCTATATTTATTCCAATGTTTAGTATATATAGTGATATATTATAATGGGTGATTTTATGGGAATAGAAATATATATATATATTATGATATTTATTTTCGGTAGTGTTATGGGAAGTTTTCTTAATGTTCTTGCTATGAGATTATCAAATAATGAATCTATTTTATGGCCTAGTAGTCATTGTCATAATTGTAATCATAGACTTAGATGGTATGAACTTATACCAATTGTTTCTTATATAATACAAAAGGGTAAGAGTAGATGTTGTCATACTAATATTCCTATTAGTTATTTGGTAATTGAAGTTGTTACTGGTATACTTTATATTGTTTCTTATCATTCTTTTGGATTTAGTTATAATTTTGTTATTAGTTTGATATTTATATCTAGTCTTATTGTTATTATAGTTAGTGATATTGAATATATGATTATATTAGATGAAATTATTGCTATTTCTTCTATTAGTATTATTATATTAGAACTTATATTTTTTGGACTTGACTATACTGTTAGTAAAATTTTGGCTGGTATTCTTGCTTTTGTTACTATGTATGTGATAAAATTAATAGGAGATAGATTATTTAAAAGAGAGAGTATGGGTGGAGGAGATATTAAATTAATGTTCTTGTTTGGAATAGTGATTGGATATCCTTTAGCTATATGTGATATATTTTTAGCTACTTTTATTGCTTTTCCGGTAGCTATATATATTCTTTTTAGTAGAAGAGATAATTTAATACCTTTTGGGCCTTTTTTAGCAATGGCCGCTATACTTATTCATATATCTAAAGTAGATATTAATGGTATTATTAATTTTTTAGTAAAATAAGGAGGAATCTTTATGCAGAAAATTTCAGTTAAAACTATTTATTTGATTTTAGTTATTTCTATTGGATTAGTAGGTTTGGGTGTTGGTTCTACATTTGCTATGTTTACCGCTAGTAGTAAAATTGATAATCCTATTAGTTTTACTGCTGGAATATTTGGTGAAAGTGATGTTATAGAAACTGTTGAAGTTACTGTACCTGCAGGAGAAACTAAAGCAACTAATTTACATGTTACTAATAGTACTAATAGTAATTTAAATTATGTTATGTGGTATATTGATGAAGGTCTTGATATTGAACTTGGTAGTAAGAGAACTGATTCTGGTACTTATCAGACTACTATTGATGCAGGAGAAGAACATAAATACGAGGTTAGTATTAGAAATAATAGTAGTAGTTCTGTAACTGTAGTAATTGGTGTTTCTTCTGGTACTGGTAGTGTTACTCTTAGTAGTGATATGAAGATGGTACCACAGAGTGAACTTAAGCTTAAGCCAACTCTTGCTAGTGTTATTACTAATCTATATAATAATAGTACTAAGACCGCAGTACCAAATAATAGTATTACATATCAGTATGATACTACAAATAATTTAATGAAAGATACCGCAGGTAATATAAGATACTATGGAGCCTCTCCTAATAACTATGTATATTTTAATTGTGATAGTTATCCATCTACTAACTGTGAACTATGGAGAATAATAGGAGTATTCGATGGTAAAATAAAACTAATAAGAAATAAAACAATAGACTTATATTCTTGGGATAACAAAAATAAATCTACTGGAGCAGAAACTGCCTATGGTAAGAATGATTGGACAACAGCTAGATTAATGAAATTATTAAATCCTAGTACTTATTATACAACTGATGCTAATGATAATGGTAAAGGCCAAAGTTTATATTGGAATGCAACAAGTGGAGCATGCTATTCAGGTCAAAATAATGCTACTATATCATGTAACTTTACTAGTACAGGTATAAAAGATACAACAAGAAATATGATAGCAGAGACAACATGGAATCTTGGAGGATGGGATACTTCTGAAATATTTTCTAATGAAATGTATGAAAAAGAAAGATGTACAACTACAGTATCAAATTCTAGTGATGGCATAACTAGAGCAACCACATGGACTGGTAAAATAGCTCTTCCTTATCCATCTGATTATGGCTATGCTACTGATTTAAGTAAATGTTCCCAAACATTATTTAATTATAATAGTGGTACAGACTCATATGCATGTCGTAGCAATGATTGGATGTATTCTATTATTACTAATTCTGGGATAAACGATGGATGGTTATTAACCCCTTACTCAGGCTATGCGTACATGGCGTTCGGCGTGCACTCGTCGGGCTATGTCAACGGCTACGGCGTCTATACTGCGTTTATGGTCGCTCCAGTCCTATATCTTGGTTCTGACCAAGATATAGTGTCGGGGGATGGTTCACAAAGTAATCCATACCAGTTAGCTAATAGCTAACTGGGCAAACAATGGTAGGAAAAACGTGGCAAAAATGGCCCTAAGGAGGCGAAGTCTCCTAAAGGCCCGGCAAGCATAGCTTGTCGTCATGCAAATCTAGTCCCGCGTAAGCGGGAAACTAATCTAGCATAATTTTGCTTTACACAAAACATGTCAATTTTAAAAACGAATAAAAAAGATATTGATACATTAATAAATAGTAACTATAATGTAAAATGTAGGGTAAATTTAAATATGTATTTGTACCTCTAACTCAGGCAATGCGAGCATTGCGTTCAGCGTGAACTCGACGGGCTATGTTAACAGCAACAACGCCGTCTATCATGCGTATGGGGTCGCTCCAGTCCTTTATCTGGGTTCTGACCAAGATATAGTGGCATGGGATGGTGATGGTTCGCAAAGTAATCCATATCAGTTGGCTGCATAGTTTAGTTATTGTTTAATATCTTAGTATTATGATACTGAGGTATTTTTTTTGTAAATAAGATGTCTATTTGTTGAAAAATAAGGGAAAATACTATATAATTAGTATGGTGGTTTAATATGAAAGATGTTATCAAGAATATATATGATTATTCTTTAGAAGATATAATGGGGGATAGTTTTGGTAGATATGCTAAGTATATTATTCAAGATAGAGCTATTCCTGATGTTAGAGATGGATTAAAACCTGTACAAAGAAGAATATTGTATTCTATGTATAAAGAGAAGAATACTTATGATAAACCTACTAAAAAGAGTGCTAATGCTGTTGGTCTTGTTATGGCTAATTATCATCCTCATGGTGATAGTTCTATATATGAAGCTATTGTTAGAATGAGTCAATGGTGGAAGAATGAGGCTCCTTTAGTTGAAATGCAAGGTAATAATGGTTCTATTGATGGTGATAGTGCTGCTGCTAGTCGTTATACTGAGGCTAGATTATCTAAAATAGCAGGAGAACTTCTTCGTGATATTGATAAGGCTGGTATTGTTCCTATGGCTCCTAATTATGATGATAGGTTACTTGAGCCTACTGTTCTTCCTAGTAGATTTCCTAATTTGCTTGTTAATGGTACTACTGGTATTAGTGCTGGATATGCTACTAATATGCCTCCACATAATTTAAATGAAGTTATTGATGCTACAATATTTAGAATTGATAATCCTAATAGTAGACTTGATACTGTTATGAATTATATTAAGGGGCCTGATTTTCCTACTGGTGGTATTGTACTTGGTACTGATGGTATTAGAGAAGCTTATGAAACTGGTAGGGGAAAGATATTTATTAGGGCTAAGGCTAGAATAGAAAAGAATAAGATTATTATTAATGAGATTCCTTTTGATGTTAATAAGCAGCTTCTTGTTAGAAAGATTGATGAGATTAGATTAGATAAGAAAATTGATGGTATTGTTGAAGTTAGAGATGAATCTGATAAAGATGGTCTTCAGATTGCTATTGATTTAAAGAAAGATGTTAATGGGGAGAATATTCTTAATTATTTATATAAGAATACTGATCTTCAGGTATCTTATAATTTTAATAATGTTGTTATTGTTAATCGCAGACCTATGCAACTTGGTCTTTTGGGTATTCTTGATGCTTATATTGCTCATCAAAGGGATATTGTTTATAAAGCTACTGAATTTGATTTGAAGGCTGCTAAAAATAGTTATCATATTATGGAAGGTCTTGTTAAGGCACTTTCAATATTGGATGAGGTTATTGCTACTATTAGAAAGAGTAAGAATAAGGCTGATGCTATTGTTAATTTAGTAAATGAATATTCTTTTACTCAGGTTCAAGCAGAGGCTATTGTTAATTTGCAGTTATATAGACTTACTAATACTGATGTTGTATTATTAGAGGAAGAGATGAAAAAACTTGCTGAAATGATTAAATTGTATGAAGAGATTTTATCTAATCCTGATAAACTTAATAATGTTATTAAAGATGATCTTAGAAAGATTAAGAAGGAATATGGTATTCCTAGAAGAACTGAGATTAGGGATGAGGCTGCTGATATTAAGATAGATACTACTGTTATGATTCCTAAAGAGAATGTTGTTGTTGTTATATCTAATGAGGGATATATTAAGAGGGTTTCTATGCGTAGTTATAGTTCTGCTAATGGAGAGGAAACTGGTCTTAAAGAGAATGATTATGTTACACATTTATTTAATATTACTACTACTGATGTAATACTTTTATTTACTAATATGGGTAATTATTTATATGTTCCTGTATATGATATTTTTGATGGTAAATGGAAGGATCTTGGTAAACATATTAGTAATATTATTCCTTTATCTGATGGAGAGAAGATAATTAATGCTATAGGGGTATATGATTTTGATAGTGATAAGTATATTACTACATTTACTAAGAATGGTATGGTTAAGAGAACTAAGCTTATTGATTATAAGGTTCTTAGATATAATAAACCTATTAAAGCTATTAATTTGAAAGATGATGATATGGTTGTTGATGTAACTATTAGTGATTTATCTAATGTATTTATATCTACTTCACTTGGATATGGATTATGGTATGATACTAGTGAGATTCCTATTCTTGGTGTTAAGGCTGCAGGTGTTAAAGCTATTAATTTAAAAGATGATTTTGTTGTTTCTGGTACTTTATTTGATGCTAAAGAGGAGTTTATTACTATTCTTACGGATAAGGGTACTGGTAAGAGAACTAAACTTCTTGAATTTGAAAAAACTTCTAGAGCTAAGAGGGGAATACTTCTTATGAAAGTTATTAAGAGTAATCCTAGTAAGATTATTAAGACTTATATTACTAATTCTAAAGATATGATTGGTGTTGTATCTGATAATTATACAAAGATTCTAAAACTTACT
>OGRO01003603.1_pt1 | contig 10938 bp, 10 predicted proteins | sample 1553451 | NCBI WGS metagenome assembly OGRO01 (sample SAMEA2580021, study PRJEB22360) | human gut metagenome
GTCCATTTCATTATATCACACTTTTTTCTGTCTATCAAATCTGGGAAGACGGCAAACCAACCCGACCGAAAATGAAAAATCAACCTCTGCTCAAAGCACTGAAAATGCGGCAAATCAAGAAATTTGCGAATATATCGGCAATGCGAATACAAAGAAATTCCACTATCCCGACTGCGGAGCCGTGTCGCAGATGAAAGAGAAAAACAAGGTTTACTTAAACTGCACCCGTGACGAAGCGATAAAAGACGGATATAATCCTTGCGGAAGATGTAATCCGTAATATTTGAAACAAGACGGGATCCGCCGATGATATGCTGCTCTCGTCTTGTGTTTTTATCATATTTGTAAAATTATACAGTATCTACTTTTTTGGCTGTTCGGTATTGTTTTCCCTCTGTATATTGCCGAGTTGCTTTTCCATTTCCGATTGTTTTTTCAAAATTGCCGTAACCTTATCAAAAATATCTTCTATCATAATTTCGGTTTTAAGGTTGACCTTATAATCGTTTTCGGCACGGCGGCGGTCTTTTTCCTCTTGTCTGTTCTGGCTCATCATAATAAGCGGCGCCTGAATGGTAGCCACACAAGACAAAACCAAGTTGAGCAAAATAAACGGATACGGATCAAACGCTTTGGTCGCAAGCACAACGTTTACTGACATCCATAGTATAAAAACGCCCGTAAATGAAAATATAAACGCCCAGCTTCCGGCAAATTTGGCGATTTTATCGGCAGCACGCTGTCCGAGAGTATATTTATCTTTTTCATTTTTTGGACTGATTGAGATTTTACTGTCAGCCAAAAGGTTTAAAACTTCTTCATCGGTCATATCGTGCCGAATGTCCTTTAACACTTCTTTTAATAGTTTTCTGTTCTCTTTCATAATAAATCATTTCTTTTTCAATTATTTTTAATATTCGTAAAGAAAGCAGCTCCTTTGCTTTCAAATAACAATAACGCAGAGCCGACTAACAATTCAGTGTGCATCGCAGTATCGTCAAGCGGAATTAAAAAATCCTCCTGTATCCTGCGGATACGGTACAAAACGGTATTGCGGTGTGTGAACAATGCGTCACAGGTTTTTTTCAGCGAGCGGTTGCTTATCAGATAATAATAAAGCGTTTCCAAATACATTGTGTCCTTTGACTTATCGTGTTCTGTAAGTCTTATAAGTTTTGGCGGAATGAGGTCTTTTCGGTGCGATAAATTTTTGAGCATCAGAGGTGTTCTCAAATTTGCGACAGAGGATACGAACATATTACCAAAGTCAGCTTCAATGAGCATTTCAAGCGCTTCGTGTGCGGTGCGATAAGACTCCGGCAGCTCAAATAAGCTGTTTATCGGGTCGGATATAATTACTTTTAATCCAAATTCATTTGCAAGCTCGGCAAATATATTTATATCGTGTTTACTGTGCAGAAAAAGAAACACATCGCCCTTATACACAAAATCGTGTGAATCGGCAAAATGCCTTCGGATTTCCTCTTTCAGATGCCGCTTTCCCGCATATTCGTTATTGTAAACCGTAAGATCAATAAGGGCGAAAGCCGTCGGCTCGAAATCTGACAAATAGGTGTTTGCCGTTTGAAGCCGAAAATACGCCTCGGACGGGAAACCGCCGCCAAGCAAATGCATAAGTATTTCCTCTGTTGTTTCAAAGGGTTTATCCTGCCTGCTTGTTTCGATAAATAACTGTTTAGACAGTATCATTTCGATTTGCTGCCAAACCGTCGGCGGAATTTTTTGCAAGTGCCCGTTGGTATCAACGCAGATTAAATATCCGAGCCTTACGCCGGTGCTGTTAAGCGGTGCGAAACGCCTCTTATATACGCTTTCGCCCAATTTAATATAATCGGCTTTCCCGGCACAAAGGGCGTCGTTTTTGCTTATAATCGCACCGATTTCATATGTAATCATACCGCAAGCAACCGCATCCCCAAAAAGTTTGTCGGAGAAATCGGGCGGGCTGAAATATGCGGCAATATGAAATGTTTCATCTATTATTAATAACGGGCATTCAAGCAAAATTCCCGTATCTTCGGCAAGCTTTTTTATGTCATCCTGTTCAAAAAACTCGTTTACAAGTGCTTGAACGCTGCAATTCTCCCATTTGTGTTCGTTCATCGGCAACACTCCTTCTTTGATTTTTGTTTGTGCTGTCAGCACAATGCTTTACACATTTATTGTACCACAAGATTATTGTTTTTTCAATAGAAAGTTGTATAATACAGTTAAAAGATAAGAAAGAGAGTGAGTCCGATGAGTGAGTAACAATACAGAGCAAACAGCAAACATCCTGTGATACGGGTTGACCGCAGCACGAGGTTTTATATATAAAATACTATATATTAAATGGAGGAATGACTTATGTTACCGAGTATTTTTGGAGAAAATATGTTTGATGATTTCTTTGACGGAGGGTTCTTCGGAGCGCACAATCCGCTGTACGGAAAGCACGGCAGAAATTTGATGAAAACCGATATTCACGAAAAAGACGGTGCATATGAAATCGCCGTTGATTTGCCGGGCTTCAAGAAAGATGAAATTAACCTTGATGTGAAGGACGGTTATCTCACAATCAGTGCCGAAAAAGGTCTTGACAAGGACGAAGAAGATAAGAAAGGCAGAGTTTTAAGACAGGAACGCTATGCAGGCGTTTGCACAAGGAGCTTTTATGTCGGTGATGTTACTCCCGAAGATGTAAAAGCAAAATATAAATCAGGTGTTTTGACCATTGTTCTTCCGAAAAAGGAACAGAAAAAGCTTAATCCAACAAGCAAAATTGCTATCGAGTAATTTTATTAAAGAAAGGCTCATTGCCGCAAAATACGGCAGCGAGCCTTTCTGCTTTTTAAACAGTTCCAAAAATAATCCCCAGCGCTGCCGATAATATAATCATTAAAATCGGTGACGGTGTTTTCTTTTTAACTTTTTTGAAGATAATATGTATACACCAAAGCAATGCAAATATAATAACCGATTCAATATCCGGCTCAGCGGCAGTGTTTAAATCAACAAATCCCAAAAGCGATGACAATGCCATAACGCTTGCCGTTGCAAGAATCATCCCCACAACACAGGGGCGTACACCTGATAAAAAAGCATTTACCGCAGAATATTTCAAAAGATTTTTCAAGACCGCCGAGATTAAAAGGATTATAATGAACGATGGCAAAACGACGCCTGTTGTTGCAAAAAGCGATCCCAAAATACCGCCTTGCGTTGAGCCGATAAAAGTTGCCATATTTATCGCAAGCGGTCCGGGGGTTGATTCGGAAACCGCTATAAAATTCATAAATTCACTTTCGGACAGCCAGCCGTTTGACAAAACTGTTTCCTGCACAAGCGAAACCATTCCGTAGCCGCCGCCGAAGGATAATGCACCTATCATTAAAAAACTGAAAAACAACTTTATATATATCATTTCAATCGCATCCCTTCTTAAGCCTTTTCAGAAAGAATGCTGCCATGCCCAACACACCGCAGATCAGTATATAACAAACAGAAGAAACGGATACGGAAAATACAGTGCAAGACACCATTGCAGCAATGACCGATAGTAAAATGACGACGTTAAATGCCGTCTTTTTTATATTTTTCAGCATTTTCAGTCCGGCAGACAGGATAAGATAAATCACACAGACTTGTATTCCGCGAAATGCATATGAAACATATGTTAATTTCAAAAATTGCTCAAAAAAGAGCGAAATGCAGAAAATCACGGCAAATGACGGTATGCAGACTGCCAGAGTAGATACTGCCGCACCCTTGAAGCCCGCTGTTTTATATCCTATGTATGTGGCGCTGTTAACAGCAACGGGTCCCGGTGTGGATTCTGCAATCGCAACCATATCAAGAAACTCATTTTTCGTTATCCATTTTTTCTTTTCCACAAACTCATTCTCCAAAAGTGCAATCATAGCGTAACCGCCGCCGAATGTAAATGCACCTATTTTGAAAAATGTCAAAAATAGGGACAGTGTTTTTTTCATCATTTTTTAATTCTCCTGTAATTACAGACTAACAGATAAAACATAAACATTTGCGCTATTCTAATCAACCCTCAGCATTCGGTATCCGATACCTATATGCGTTTGAATATACTGAGGGCTTGTTTTTTCCGGTTCTAATTTTTTTCTGAGCGTAGCCATAAAAACACGCAGCGAAGCAATGTCATTTTCCCGGCTGCTGCCCCAAATTTGCATAGTGATATATGTGTGCGTCAGCACCTTTCCGACATTATGCGATAAAAGGCACAAAAGCTTATACTCAATCGGCGTAAGATGCATTTCCTCGCCCTTCAGATAAACGCAGCTTGCTGCATAATCTATTTTGAGTTCACCGTTTTGAAAAACGGGTTTTCCCGCGTCATTACTGCTTTTCAGCAGCAGCAATCTTCTTTGTGTTACCCGAAGCCGTGCAAGAAGTTCTTCAACAGAGAAAGGCTTTGTCAGATAGTCATCCGCTCCGGCATCAAGTGCAGTGATTTTGTCGGAATCCTCACTGCGTGCGCTGATAACGATTATCGGCATATTTGACCATCCTCGGATATTCGTTATTACCTCCGTACCGTCTATGTCCGGCAGTCCAAGATCCAGCAGAACAATATCCGGATTATGCGACGATGCCTCCATAATCGCGTTTTTTCCGTTTTCCGCCGTCAGATATCTGTAATCGTGGGATTTCAGAGTTGTAACAATCAAGTTGCGGACGGGGCGGTCATCCTCAACAACAAGTACAAGCGGTTTATTCATTAAGAGTCACCTCGCTAATCGGTAAATTAAATTTAAAACTGCATCCGTGCGGTATGTTGTCCAAAAGCTCAAGGTTTCCGCCGTGCGCATTTATTATTGATTTACAAAGCGTAAGACCGAGACCAAAGCTTCGGCGGCTGTCGGAAATCTTGTTTTTACCGGTATAAAACATCTCAAATATATGCGGTTTTACATCATCGGGTATCCCGTTTCCGTTATCCGACACATTAAACATTGCATAATTTCCTTGTCTTTGAGCGCTTATGCGGATTTCAGAACCGGCAGGTGTATATTTTATTGCATTATCAATCAAATTAACCAAAACCTGAATAATAAGCTGTGCGTCCATACGAACAAGCAATAAATCCTCACACTGAACGGTTATTGTATGCTCCGCCGATTTTCGGCATAAATGAGATACAGCCTCAGCTATAACCTCATCCGCAAGCTGGTCGCTCAGATTTAATTTCAGCCTTCCGTCATTGAGTCTTGTAACATATAAAAGATTTTCAACAACGCCTGTAAGCCACTCGGAGTCATCATAAATGTCGGTATAAATCCGATGCTTGGTGTCCTCGTCCAAGCAATCGGAATTGTGTAAAAGAGTATCCGCATTCCCGGAAATTGAACACAAAGGTGTGCGGAGATCATGAGAAATTGAACGCAAAAGATCTGCACGCAGCTGCTCGCTTTTTGCAAAATCGGCAGCCTTTTCTTTTTCCGCTGCATTATGTGCGTTATCCATAGCCAATGCACATTCATTCAAAACGGACAGTAACACACTGTTTTCAAATGAATCTGCCGAGTTTTTATCCATCGGAATCCCAATTACGCCGTATATCCGCTTTTCAATGCGTATTGAGAAATACAGACATTCGGCGTTGCCGAAATGCGAGGTTGTCGCACCTGCGCAGCGCCCGTTTTTATACACCCACTCAGCAACTTTTCGTTCGGAATCATTTAATATCCGCTCTGTATCGTCTGTGCCCTTTTCAGAAAAAATCTGCCCTTTTGACAAGCTTGATTTATCGGCTTTATATGCCACAATACAGCGGTCAAGAAGCTTTGAAAGCTGCATACAGGTTATACTCAATATTTCCTCGCTGCCTTTTGCCTTTTGCAGCAATCGGTCGGTATCAAACAAAATCTGCATACGAAAAGCTGCTTGTGCCGACAGCTTTGCATGCTTTTTTAATTTTGAAGCAAGCGTTCCTGTAAGAATTGATGACGCAAGCATAACGGCAAATGTCACAGGATAGCCGACGGCATATGTTTTGAGCGACAAATGCGGTTCTGTCAGAAAAAAACCAAACAGAAAAACGCTGAGAAGCGAACTTGCAATACTGCAAACATATCCTTTTGTCAGAGCGGAAATAACCAACACGCCGAAGATATAAACGGTAACGATGTTTGTGTCGTTAAATCCAAGGTGAAGAAAAAGGAAACCTATAGCCGTGCATAAAGCAAGAACACCGCAGGCAGTCAAAACATCCTGCACTGTCGGCAGTTGGGTATTCGCAAATAAACTGCTTTTGCGTGATTTTTTATAAAATCCGGCATCGGGAATAATATGAATATCAATGTCGGGCGCATACGCTATCAGTTTTTCTGTCAGCGTGTATCCTCCCCAAATGCGGCTGCGTTTTGCGTTGCTTTGACCTATTACAATTTTTGTTACATCGGACAGCCGTGCGTATTCCGCTATCTGCATAGCCACATCCTCGCCGTGGACAGTTACAACATCGGCTCCGATATTTTCCGCAAATTGAATATTGTTATCAAGTTTTTTTTGATCGCTTTCGGTTAGTGCAAAATCGTTTTGCACATAAATCGCCGTAAATCGTGCATCGAGAACTTTTGCCATTTTTGCAGCAGTCTGCACGATTTTTTCATTAGACGGCGAAGCGGACAGACATACAAGTATGTGCTGTTTTTTTTCAATATTTGTTATTGTTTTTTGAGCGCTCATATTATTCACCGCCATTATCTGTTTTATATTATTATACCATAAGTGCAAGCCGCAATCGGCTTGCTTCACACCGGTTCAATAAACACTTTAGGATTTTAAGCCTTGGCTTAAAATATACTTACTTTATGTGTTCATTATACCATAAATCTCGCTAAAAGTCCACATATGTCAATAAAAAGTATTCATATTTTCATCATAAAGCAATATCCCGGTCTTGCTGTGATTTTTCTTAAAACCGTGTATTTCTTTTAATATCTCATTATCCGTCAAATCCGATGAAAGCAGTATTTGTGAGCTTTTAGAGTCGCTTTCTTCATTTTGAATCGCCTTTTGGTTTTCACACAGAAATCGGTCTATTCGATCCATTAAGAAGTAACCGAAAGCGAAAAAGGCAAGAACAGCTGCCGTCAGCAATACATATTTCAAAATGATTCACCTCTTTTTTTAGATACGGAAACATTTTTGCAGCTCTTTATATTCTCCCAAAACCATAAGTGTTACGTTTTCGCTGAGAGTCGTATTCGAAGATATTGCCATATCAATATTTCCGTTCTGTTTAACCGCCAAAACATTAATATTATATTTTCGGCGGATATCTATATCGCCTATTGTTTTTCCAATCCACTGTTTGGGTGCTTCAACCTCAAAGATAGCGTGGGAATCGTCAATTTCTATATAATCACGAATATGATCCGCAGTATATCGAATAGCAGCCCATTTTGCAATTTGTTTTTCGGGATAAACCACTCCGTCCGCTCCGTTCCGCAAGAGAAACTTTTCCTGCACATCCCGTTCCGCTCTTGAAATAACTTTTTTTGCTCCGAGTTCTTTAAGTAAAGAGGTTGTTTCAAGTGAATTTTGAAAATCCCCTCCGATTGTAACAATGCAAACATCATAATTTCCTATTCCGAGAGATTTCAAAAAATCCGCATTTGTACTGTCACCGATTTGGGCATTGGTCACAAACGGCAGCACGCTGTTGATTCGTTCTTCATTGGAATCCACCGCCATAACCTCGTGTCCCAATTTGTTAAGCTGCAATGCAATATGCTTTCCGAATCTTCCGATACCTATTAACAAAATATTTTTCATAATTCAAAAACTCCTTTTTATCCGACCGTTATTTTTTCAAGCGGCAGTTTTGCTCCGCCTTGATTTTTGCTTGCGATTGCCGCATATACCAGTGTTAAACCGCCGACTCTCCCAAGGTACATTAAAAGTATAAGAATAATTTGCGATGCGATACCGAGCTTTGGCGTAATTCCAAGCGTGAGTCCCACAGTTCCGATTGCCGATGCGGTTTCATAAAGGCAATCGGACAAAGGAAGGTTTTCAAGTACGCTTATCGCAACTCCGCCGACAAAGAAAAGTGAAAAATAAATTGTTGCGATTGCCAAAGCATTTCTTACAATTGTATTGTCGATTCGCCTTCCGCAAACGCAAATTTCTTCTTTCCTTTTAATCACTGACACGGCGCTTAATATAATAACCGCAAAAGTTGTGGTTTTCATACCGCCGGCAGTGGAACCGGGCGAGCCGCCAATCAGCATAAGCAATGTCATAATTGCTTTTGAGGCGCCTGTCATTGCGTTAAGGTCAGCAGTATTAAATCCGGCAGTCCTTGTTGTCACAGACTGAAACAAAGATGCAAAGATTCTTTTCCCAACCGGCATACCGCCAAAATCACAAAAGAAAAAGAAAGCGGCAGGTATTGCAATTAAAAGCGCCGAAGTGAACAGAACAATCTTGCTTTGCATTCGATAATGCCTGAAATGATGTTTGTGCAGGCAAATATCGTCCCACGTAAGAAACCCGATACCTCCGACTATAATTAAAAGCATAATTGCAATGTTCACAGAGGGATTTCCTATATATTCGGTAAGAGAAGGATATGTATGAGCGCCTGTTCCCAAAATGTCAAATCCGGCATTGCAAAAAGCCGATACGGAATGAAACACAGCCTTCCATATTCCGCTTGCACCGTATTCGCCGTAAAACGACGGGAGCATACATAATGCACCGATTAGTTCTATTAAAAGCGTACCTCTCAAGACAAACCTTGTCAGACGGACTATTCCGCCGAGCCTTGGCGCTGAAATAGCGTCCTGCATTGTGCTGCGCTGCATAAGTGATATTTTTCTGCCCGCAAGCATTGCAAATGACACCGCCGCCGTTACAACTCCGAGTCCTCCTATCTGTATAAGTAGCAAAATCACTGCCTGCCCGAGCGGCGACCAATAGCTGCCGGTATCCAGCACAACCAGACCGGTTACACAAACGGCAGAGGTTGATGTAAATATCGCACTGTGAAACGGCGTTACTATGCCTGCCGCAGACGATATCGGCAACATTAATATAAGTGCCCCAAAGAGAATCACACCGGCAAAGCTCAGTATAATAATTTGAAAGGACGAAAGATGCCGCCTGAAATGTATTTTCTCTATCATAGGATAAGCCTCCTTCAACTTGCTTTTATTTATTATAACATATGGCATATAAAAATGGGATAATAAGTTGCAACGAGGCATTAAGATTGTATAAAGATAATGTTAATACACATATAAATAAAAAAAGCGGCTCGTTGCCGTATTCAGCGGCAAAGAGCCTTTCTGCGTTTATTCCGCAAAAGCATATCTTCCCATAAACAGAATTTCTCCGCTTGTATTATCACGAATTGCAAAATAGAACGGTTTATTAAATTTAAGCTCTATCGGCTCCGGCGGAAGTGCCGAACCGCCCATACCGATTGAGGTTACGGCGGCGGCTTCAGTTCCTTTTTCGTCCACGCTGATAAATGTCTTATGGATTGTATCGGTAAACCACATATTGCCCGAATCAAACATTTTTTCAAACCGGGCTGTTTTGGTGTCGAAAGCCGTTTTAATGCCGATGTTTTTTAGCGTATCATTAAGACGTTCGGAATACTCAATCTTAAATTTCGGCATTGAAAGCTTTGTATATGTTCGCTCAAAGCTTTTACCATTGATTGCGGTATCAAGCTCTCGTTCTGCATTTATTCCGCTATCCGCAAGCATTAAATACATACTCACATCAAGGTCATCAAAGCTATCGGTGCCGATGTGCTCACCGCTATCCGAGAATTTATCAACTCTGTTTTTATACAGTAATTCGATTATCTTTGCGGATTTTGTTTCCGCATACGAAATCCAGCTTGTTTTATTCATAAAGTCTGTTTGCGTTTTTGTTCCGTCCGCATTAGTAAACTCATCGGGTTTTGTAAGAGATGTGCTGAACTCATTTTCCCAAGCGCCCTTAAAGTAAACTGCATTGATAAGCATTGCCCAAAAGTTATCGGCATTATCAATAATCTGCGGAATTTTGCCTTTTGTTTTATCCTTCACCCAAGAATTGATTTCACCGACTGCATTTTTATTATCAACCGTCTTAACATCGGCATTGTAATACTCCGTTGCAATATTCTTAAAGTTTTTGCTGAAATTCTGTGTTGTTTTGTCCTTGTTGATCCATATTGAATTTGCGATATTAAGGTTTAAAATATCGGTTTGAGAGTACCTTTTTATCAAATCCTTTGAAAGCGTGTTAAATTCGTCAAGATTTTTTACTCCGAGTGTGTTTAATATTTCATTCTTTGTATCGCCCTCTGCTCCGTTAGCGGCAAGTGCAAGAGCCATCTTAACGGACAGCGGAGAAAACATATAGTTTTTATTCGCAGGCATTTGTGCGTTCAGCTTATCGGCAAAAGTCAAGTCGGAAACACTTATTTCTGTTTCCCCATCGGCACCGTCGATAACATCTTTTTTGGCACACGATTTTACTATCCAAATACCTGTTTCGCTTTTATCAATAGGCTTAAACAATTCAAGAGTATAAATGCTGTTTCCTATTTTATAGTTGCCGCTGCATTTTTCTCCGTCACCGGCAAAAGCAACGAGTTCGCCGTTTTCGGCTTTTTCACCCCTGTCGGAAAGAAAATTCATAATGACTTGCTTATAGTCGAGCCGCCACGGAAAATGACCGTTGTTTACAGACTCTTGCAAATCTTCTATTTGGCTGTAAGACAAATTCTCGGCGTTTGATATATCATTTGATTTTGAAAAATTATTATATACCCTCACAAGCGTTGCAACAGCCTGTTCGGTAGTATATAACCCCTTTGGAGCAAATCTGTTGTCGCCCATGCCCTGCATAATACCCATATTGCAGATGACTTGAATATCATTCATTGCCCATTCG
>OGRO01003614.1_pt1 | contig 10915 bp, 7 predicted proteins | sample 1553451 | NCBI WGS metagenome assembly OGRO01 (sample SAMEA2580021, study PRJEB22360) | human gut metagenome
GGAAGATTGACCCGCCCGACCATCAGGCCCGGTATAATAACGTATGGTTCAGCTACGCATGGCAGACGGCGCGGCTGCTGAATGCCGAAATCAGCGACATTGCGCAGGGCGGCATTGCCTTGCAGGATGGCAACGGCTATTTCTTTGATACGGGGATGCTGTCCTGCTGGGACAAACTGGCGTATAACCCGTTCTTCCACGACGAAAAACCGTGGGATTTCAGCCGCTTCACGCCGCACGTCGTCGTCGTCGCGATTGGGCAGAACGACTCCGCCAAGCGCAACTTTATGGCGGAAGACTATGACGGCGAACAGGCGAAGCGCTGGCGGAGCGACTACGCAGGCTGGATTCGCGCGATTCGTGGAAAATATCCGCACGCGCATATCCTGCTGACGACGACCATCATGGCGCACAGCCCTGCATGGGACGACGCGATTGAAGAAGTGTTCAGCGACTTTGGCGACCCGAAGGTGCATCACTTCCTCTATCCGAAGAACGGCTGCGGCACGCCGGGACACGTCCGTGCGAACGAAGCAGCGGAGATGGCGAAGGCGCTTGCGGCGTACATTGAAGCTATCCCGAACGTCTGGCAGGAGGATGCAGAATGAACGTACAGGTAAATCAAAATGAACGGCTGATTCGCCCGTCCGACCCGGCGATTCGCTACACGGGGCGCATCGACAACAGCAACCCCGACGCGCCGTTCCTCATCTACGTCTGTTCGCAGGTGGAGTTCCGCGTCACGGGGCATGTCCTGCGCGTGTTTATCGAAAATATCCACTCGTTTTATGAAAATCGGCTGGGCGTCATCATCAACGGGGTGGAATCCGCTGTGCTGCTGGAAAGCGGCGCACAGGTGATTGACCTCTCCGACCGCATGACCGATGGGGAAAACCATGTGCTGCTCTTCAAGCGGCAGGACTGCTGCCACGCGCTGGTGCTGCACGGGTTCGCCGTCGCGGAAGATGCGGAGCTGCTGCCCTTGCCGCCCTTTTCGGCCACGGCACGGCGCTCCATCTCGGCAATCATCTCTTCATCATACTGGGCGCTGGAAGTGGATTTGATAAAGTTCAGCACAGCGCTGATCTCTTCATCCGTCACAAAGGTACCCTGCACACGCACGGGCTTGGAAGCACCGACCGGCAGGAACAGCATATCGCCGTTGCCCAGCAGCTTTTCGGCGCCGCCGCTGTCCAGAATGGTGCGGGAGTCGATCTGGCTGGAAACTGCAAATGCAATACGGCTGGGGATGTTGGCTTTGATCAGGCCGGTGATAACGTCCACGCTGGGGCGCTGGGTTGCCACAATCAGGTGGATACCAGCCGCACGGGCTTTCTGGGCAATGCGGCAGATATAATCTTCCACCTCTTTGCCGGCAACCATCATCAGGTCGGCCAACTCGTCAATGATAATGGCGATATAAGGCAGGTGTTCCAGCACATCGGGGTGCTGCTTGGCCAGCTTGTTATAGCTCTTGATATCGCGCACATTGTTTTCGGCAAACAGCTTATAGCGGCGCTCCATCTCGGCCACACTGGCCCCCAGGGCACCGGCGGCCTTGCGCGGCTCGGTCACAACGGGCATTAACAGGTGGGGAATGCCGTTGTACTCAGCCAGTTCCACCACCTTGGGGTCGATCAGAATCAGTTTGACATCTTCCGGACCGGAGCGGAACAAAAAGCTGATGATGATCGAGTTGACGCAGACGGATTTACCGCTGCCGGTGGAGCCGGCGATCAGCAGGTGGGGCATTTTACACAGGTCCGCCACCTGGGCTGTACCGGCAATATCTTTGCCCAGTGCCATGGTCAGTGGGCTGCGCATGTTGATGTAGTTCTGGGATTCAAACACCCCGCGGATGCTGACGGTAGACCGGATCTTGTTGGGCACCTCGATACCGACGGCGGGTTTGCCGGGAATGGGGGCTTCGATACGCACACCGGCGGTGGCAAGGTTCAGGGCGATATCATCCGACAGGCTGGTGATACGGCTGACCTTGATGCCCGCCTGGGGCTGCAGCTCATACCGGGTCACGGAAGGGCCGCGGCAGATATCCAGGATATGGGTCTTAACGCCAAAGCTGTCCAGCGTGTTCACCAGGATATCGGCGTTTTTCTTCATCTCGGCAGCCGCGCCGCGTTCATCTTCCGGCTTGGCCGCATTGAAAAGGTTCAAAGATGGGTAAGTATACGGCGGGAACTCCTCTTTGGCCTGGGCGGCAAAGGCTGCCGTAGCTTCGCTGCTGGCATCCTCGTCCGCTTCGCGGGCTGCACCGGCAGGTGCGGTGGCTGCCGGGGCATTCGCCATTGCTTTGGCCACGCTGGGCGGGCTGGAAATGGGAGCCGAAGCCGAATTACCCATGCTGGAAGATACCCGCAGCCGGTTGGGGCTGCCGAGGCGGCGTTCATCCGTTACGCTGTACACTTTAGGCGCAGCGGCGGCAGGCTGGGCCGTGGGCTGCGGTGCCGGGGCCTGCACGCTGACCCGCCCGGTGAGCAGATCCGATACCGGAATTCCGGCGTTCCAGGCAGCCTTGGCTGCATCGAAACCGCCCTGGTCAAAGCTGCCGCCCAATGTGGGGATGGCTGTAACAGGGGCAGGCGCTGGCTGGGTGGGTTCCGGCACCAGCGGTGTTTCAAAATTATCCGCGCTTTCGCTGCTGCCAACGTCATCCGGTTCCGGCAATTCCTCTACCGGCTCCAGCGGGGTGGAAAAATCTTCCGCCGAGGCGGCAGGTGCGTTATCATCCGGTTCCGGGGTCAGCGGGGTTTCAAAACTTTCCGCTTCATCCTCATCGGGCAGGCCCACATCGGCACCGGCCACGGGGGTATCCCGCCCGGTCACGGCGCGCTGGATCAGGTCATTCAGGCTTTCTTCCTCCACCGGGGCTTCCTCAGCCTGCTGGGCTTCCGGTTCCAGGTGCAGCTCAAAGCTTTCTTCCTGCGGCTGGGGTTCCGGCTGGGGCGCGGGGTACTTGCGATGATTCAACTGCTCCAGCGGGTCAAGGCCAAAGGTGCCGCCGGGGCCGATATCAATTTTCTGCAGCGGGTCATGCTGCACGGCGTTCTGCAAAGCGCGCTGGGAAGCATCCGGCCCCAGGTCCACATCAAAGTCCGAACGCTGGGCGGGCGGGGCAAAGCTTTGGGTGTGCTGCACGCCTTGGGGCGCAGCCTGGGCACGCTGCATATCGGGGTATGTTGCGGTGCCGGGCTGCGTATACGCCTGCTGGGGCTGGGCCGCCGGCTGGCCGGCCTGCGCTGCGGCGGCTGCCTGGTCGGCAGGGTTTGCCTGGGCCGCATTGCGGCGGGCGGCTTCCTCCTGTTCCAGATAGGGGGCCACATCAAAGGGGCGGCGGGTGCCAGACTGCGGCGTGGCCGGAGACTCGCCGGCCATGGGCGGCAGGCTGCCGGTCAGGTTTTCAAGGGATTCTTCCTCCGCTTCATGGCCAAACAACTGGGTATCATAAGCGGTTTCTTCCTCCGCACGGGCGGCGCGGCGGGCTTTGAACTCCTGAATATAATAGCTGATGAACTGCACCACATCCACCGGGGTAACGGCAAAAAACACCATCAGCCCCATCAGGATGACAATAATCATGACGATATTGGCACCGGGACGGCCACAGACGGCCAGCAGCGATGCGCCGATGGGCACGCCCAGCACACCGCCGGTCCAGAACTTGCGCTGCCCCCAGGCAAACAGCATCTTGACGGTCTGCCAGGGGGTATCCCCTACCTTAAAGTCCGAGAAGATGACCGCCGTACCGGCCAGCAGTACCGCCAGCAGCAGCACCTTGCCAATGAAAGTGCCCACATGGTAACCGGATGCCAGCAGATAGGCCAGATACAGCAAAAACGGGCCGACAAAATATGTAACCACACCAAAGGTGCCAAACAGCCAGCTGCGCAGAACATTCCAGAAGCTCTGCCCCGGCACCAGCACCAGCGCAATGGCCAGAATGCCAAGCCCGGCCAGCACCACGCTGCGGATCAGGTTTTGCTGCTGGGCGCGGCGCTGTTCCAGCCTGGACATCCGCTTTTTGCTGCCGGAGGCCGAACTGTTGTGTCTGGCCCCGGAGCTGCTGCTTTTACTGCTTTTGCTGCCGGAGGCGCGGTATGTGTTTTTACTGCTTTTTCCGTTTTTGGCGGAACTTGAACGTGCCATGCTCTCCCTACCTCTTTACTATAATATGCGTATATTCAGGCTGCCCTGTTCAGCGGGCAGCCATTGTTGATTTGCTTTGGCGCGGCGGGCCCTGCCCCCGTTTTGAACGAAAGTTCTTTCGCCTTTTATCTGGCAGCGGGCGGCCATTAAACAGCATCCGGCGGCCCCGCATAAAGAGACTTTCCGCGCAGTGATTTTATCTGCCATCCGCCACGGCGGCTGTGCCGTGCTGTTTTGGGCAGGGGCATACTGCCCCTTATAGCATAAGGTATATTGTAGCATGAAAACGCCCGCTTGTAAAACCCCTTTCTCCTTCTATTTTCATCAAAGCCTTTCCGCCCACTGGCGGGCAGCGCCCCCTCAATATCCGGTTTTCCCGGCGTCGATTTCGGCATACAGGTAGCGCAGCGCATCGCCCAGGTTGCCGATGGCGTCGATCAGCCCCTCTTCCACAGCCTGTTCCCCGCCCAGCACGGTGCCCATATCCATCACCAGCTCCCCGGTATTGTGCATCAGCTGGGTAAAGCGCTTGGCACTGATGCCGGAATGCCCCGCCACAAAGCTGACGATGCGCTCCTGCATCTGCTCAAAATAGCGCAGGGTCTGGGGCACCCCCAGCACCATGCCGGAGTGGCGCACCGGATGCACCGTCATGGTGGCGGTGGGCACAATAAAGCTTTTGCGGGCCGAAACCGCCAGCGGGATGCCGATGGAATGCCCGCCGCCCAGCACCAGCGTTGCGCTGGGCTTGCTGACGCCGGAGATCAGCTCCGCCAAAGCGAGCCCGGCTTCCACATCGCCGCCCACGGTATTCAGGATGACCAGCAGCCCCTCAATGGCGGGGTCCTCCTCAATATCCACCAGCTGGGGGATCACATGCTCATACTTGGTGCTTTTCTGGTTATCGGGGGCCAGGCTGTGGCCCTCAATGGTGCCGATCACCGTCAGGCAATAAATGGCATGGCGGCCCTTGGTGGCGGGCACAATGCCGCTGTCCGTGATCAGGTCATGTTCCAGCCGCATGCGCTCCACATCCTTGGCGTCCTTGGCAGCATGGGGGGCGGGCTGTTGTTTTGGGGTACGGTTTGGCATGGCGGGGGTCCTTTCCTTCCGACAGAATCGGTGCGCCGGGCAGTGCAAAACCCGGCTATACCCTGACAGTATGCCCCGCTGGTACGCTTTTTTATGCACAGAGGGGCGCGACTGGGCAAAAAAAGCACGGAAAAACTTAGATAAAAAATTGACAATCGGCATAAGATTGATTATACTTTTACTAGAATTTACATCGGAATCACACAAGAGGCAGGGTGTTTCCTTTACCCCTGCCCGGAGAACGGGAGATTAGTCTTTATGTCATCAACAATGCAAAACAAGGCATCGTTGCCCGTGATCAAGCGGCTGCCCAAATATTACCGCTACTTGAGCAACCTGCAGGCAGATGGGCGTGATAAAATTTCTTCCAGCGAGCTGGCCCGCATGATGGGTACCACCGCCAGCCAGGTGCGGCAGGATTTTAACTGTTTTGGCGGTTTTGGCCAGCAGGGCATCGGCTACAAGGTGGATGTGCTGCTTACCGAGATTGGCAAACTGCTGTTTGGCAACGGCGAGCTGCTGCCTACCGTGCTGATCGGCGCCGGCCGCCTGGGCACGGCGGTCTCCAGCTTTATCAGCCGCGATACCAACGGCTACAAGCTGATTGCCGCGTTTGATATCAACCCCGCCCTGGAGGGCAAGGAGATCAGCGGCGTAACCATCCGCCCGCTGTCCGAGCTGGAAAGCTTCTGTGCGGCGCACAAGCCGGTGGTCGCCGTGCTGTGCGTGCCGCGCCAGAGCGCCATGGACCTTTCGGACGAGCTGGTTCGGCTGGGTATTCAGGGCTTCTGGAACTTCAGCCACTATGATCTTTCGGTCGTTTATCCGCAGGTCACAGTGGAAAACGTCCATTTGGGCGACAGCCTGATGAGCCTTGGCTACCGGCTGCGCAGCCATGATGAATAAAAGCCGGGCACACAGCACATGACTGTTTCCGGCGGGGTGTACCCCAGCGCCTGCCCTGGCATGGGTGCAGGATCCTGTGGTACACCCCGATTTTCATGCTGTTTTTCACTTTATTTTAATAAGGAGCCAAACATGGCAAAGCTATATTACCGTTACGGCGCAATGAACAGCGGCAAAACCACGGCGCTTTTGCAGGTTGCTTTCAATTATAACGAACGCGGCATGCGGGTGCTGATTCTGAAAGCCAGCGTGGACACCAAAGGCGGCGATCATATTGTTTCCCGCCTGGGGGTCAGCCACAAGGTGGATGTGCTGGTTAGCCCGGACATGGACATCCTGGATATCGTCCGGGCCGATACTGCCGCCCATGGCAGCGCCCCTGCCTGTGTGCTGTGTGACGAAAGCCAGTTCTTTACCCCGGCGCAGGCCGAGCAGCTGTTTTTGGTCACGGTGGACCTGAACATTCCGGTCATCTGCTATGGGCTGCGGGCAGACTTTATGAACCGCGGCTTCCCCGGTTCCACCCGCCTTCTGGAGCTGGCCCATACCATCGAGGAGATGAAAACCATCTGCGCCTGCGGCCGCAAAGCCACCTGCAACGGCCGCAAGGTAAACGGCGAGTTCGTGTTTGAGGGTGCCCAGGTTGCGATTGACACAGTGGACGCTGTAGAGTATCAGAGCCTTTGCCCCCAGTGCTGGTACCGGGAATACCGCGCTTTCCTGAAACGCCACCCCGCGCACCAGTGATCCCTTCTTTTATTTCAATTATTTCAATCTGTGTTCCACCCTTTTAATAAGTAAATGACAACATATATGGCACAAAAGCCGCTGCCCAGCCTTGCAGCACCGCTTTTGTGCCATTTTTGTTTCCAACACTTTGCGGCACAATTTTCAGAGCACCAAAAGGCCGCATATACAAGATATGTTTTATGTGCAGCAATTTTCATTCCATTTTTCGCACATATTTTGCTATCTCGAATATTTTTAGCATACTGCATGTCTCCCCATTGCAAATTTTGCACGGATGCGCAAAAGAAGTGCGTTTGCGTACATTTTTTGCGTTACCAAATTTGTGCGTTTGTTTTCTGTGATCCATTCAGCATTTTACACGTTTTTCCCTATAATTTCGTTGCAACCGTTTGCAACATATACAAATCCGCACAAATTGCCTCGATTTATGCAAGATTTTCCGTAATTTTCGTTAGATGCGGGGTTAAGCTGTTTCCAGTATTATGCACAAATTGTTTTGTCTTAGTTCGTATGTTTTGACATAGGTTGATTTTTTGCCCATTTAATTAAAGCAATATTTGTTTGTTTTCGCGATTTACACACTATTTTGGATATTTTTTTGATGTTCACAATTTGTTATTATAACAGCGTTGAATGAAGCGGTCAGTTGTCAGGCCGCTCGTTATAGGAACATTTTTAGGAGGACTAAAACAATGAAAAAGGCAATCGCCCTTGCAATGGCCAGCGTTATGGCTGCTGGCCTGCTGGCAGGCTGCGGCGGCTCCGCTGCCAACAGCACCGCAGCTTCTTCCGAGGCCGCTTCTTCTGAAGCTGCTTCCACCTCTACCGAGGCTGCTACCGAGGCTCACACCGTCAACACCACCGATCCCATCACCCTGACCATCAGCTGGTGGGGCGGCGATGCCCGCCAGGCTGCATACGAGGCTGCCTGCAAGGCATTCACTGAAAAATACCCCAACATCACCGTTGAGTGCACTTACGGCCCGTGGAACGGCTGGGAGGAAGCTCAGTCCACTGCCCTGGCTGCCGGCACCGCTGCCGACGTGATGCAGGTCAACTGGAACTGGCTGTTCCAGTACTCCGGCAAGGGTCAGAGCTTCGTTAACCTGAACGATTACTCCGATGTGCTGGATCTGACCCAGTTCCCCTCTAGCGCTCTGGATGCCTGCACTGTGGCTAATTCCCTGCAGGCTGTTCCCGTCGCTATGGCCGGCCGTATTTACTACTGGAACATGGCAACCTTCAAGAAGGCTGGCCTGGACCACTACCCCACTACTGAGCAGGAGCTGCTGGACGCCGCCAAGACCTTCCAGGAAAAGCTGGGCGATGACTACTATCCGCTGGCTGCCGGCCCGCTGGACCGCATGATCATGATGACCTTCTACCTGGAAAGCAAGTACGGCGAGCCCTGGGTTACCGACAGCACCCTGAACTACACCGTTGAGCAGCTGCAGGAAGGTCTGGAATGGATCCAGAGCCTGGAAGATAACCACGTGATGCCCGACCTGAAGACCATGAACGCCGCCGGCGATAAGACCATCACCGATGGTCAGGCCTGGATCACCGGCAAGTACGCCGGCATCTTCACCTGGGACTCCAGCGCACTGAGTGCAAGCCAGAACCTGCCCGATGACGCTGAGTACGTTGTTGGCGACGAAATCAAGTGGGGCGAGGCTGCCAACGGCGGTTTTTCCAAGGTTTCCATGGGTATGGCTGTTACCCAGAGCTGCGAGCATCCTGTTGAGGCTGCTGCCCTGATCAACTTCATCCTGAACGAAAAAGAGGGCGCTTCCATCATGGGCACCCAGTGCGGCATGGTTTGCTCCAAGGCCGGCCAGGAATACGCCAAGGAAGCCGGTGCTGTCAACGAGCTGATTCTGGAAGCCAACACCAAGGTTATGGCTTTTGTTGCCCAGCCGTTCGACCCCTGCTACGAGAGCACTTCTCTGAAGGACGAGACCAATGGCGTGTACGGCGATGTGTTTGAAGGCTTCAGCTACGATCAGTATGATTCCGCCGAGGCTGCCCAGATCCTGTACGACGGCATCTGCGAAGCACTTGCCTAATCCCCGTTTTCACACTTACCCTTAAGGCTGGCCCCGGCCCCATGGCGGTGGGGCCAGCCCTTTATTATGTAACAAGGAGGTTTCCTTTATGAGCGCACCTGCTGCCAAGACAGTGACCCGCACTCCTTTCAAAAAATGGTGTGATGAAAACGTTGGCCTTTTGTTCCTGATCCCCTGGATCATTGGTTTTGTGGTGTTCAAGCTGTATCCGTTTGCCACTTCCCTGTTCTACAGCTTTACGGATATGAACTTCTTTGACGGCATTACCAAGTACGGCCTGATGAACTACATCTACATTTTCACCAACAAGAAAACGCTGACCTCGTTCATCATCACCTTCCGTTATGCCCTCATCACCGTTCCCCTCAAGCTGATTTTTGCTTTGTTCATCGCTTACATCCTGAACTTCAAGATCAAGTGCGTCAACCTGTTCCGTACCATCTACTACATTCCCTCCATTCTGGGCGGCTCTGTTGCCATTGCCGTTCTGTGGAAGGCCCTGTTCAAAGAGGATGGCATCATCAACATGCTGCTCTCCTTTATCGGCATTCAGGGGCCCAGCTGGCTGGCTGACCCCGATTACGCCATGGTTGTTATCATTGTGCTGCGTGTATGGCAGTTCGGCTCCGCCATGGTGCTGTTCCTTGCCGCATTGAAGGGCGTTTCGGTCGACCTGTACGAAGCCGCCACCATCGACGGTGCTTCCAAGACCCGCCAGTTCTTCTCCATCACCGTGCCGATGATCACCCCCGTTATCTTCTACAACCTCGTTACCCAGATTGCTCAGGCGTTCCAGGAATTCAACGGTCCCTACATTATCTTTAATAATGGCGGCCCCCGCGGTTCCGTCACGCTGGTTTCGCTGCTGGTTTACAACTATGCGTTCAAGAGCAACGAAATGGGTATGGCCTGCGCCATGGCCTGGGTCATGTTCATCATCATCGCCCTGCTCACTGTCATCGCATTTGGCAGCCAGAAGCATTGGGTCTACTATGCTGACTGATTGAAGGAGGAATTGATTTATGGGTATGAAAGCACGCGCCAATGTGGCAACCTTCTTCAAGTATTTTGTTCTGATTTTGATGGGCTTTATCATGGTGTACCCGCTGCTGTGGATGGTGGGTTCCACTTTTAAGACCAACGCCGAAATCTTTACCAGCCTTTCCCCGTTTACCGCGCACCCCACCCTGGATGGCTATTATAACGCTGTGACCAAAACTTACGGCGGCGATATCACCATCTGGCGTGCATTCCTGAACACCTACAGCTACGTTATCCCCAAGGTTGTGTTCACTGTTATTTCTTCTGTCATTGCTGCTTACGGTTTCAGCCGTTTCAAGTTCAAGGGCCGCGATTTCCTGTTCGGCGTTATGATCATGACGCTGTTCCTGCCGCAGGTTGTTCTGAACGTTCCGCAGTACATGATGTACAACAAGTTTGACTGGATCAACAACCCCCTGTACCCCGCCCTGTGGGTGCCTTCCCTGTTTGCTACCGAGACCTACTTCGTCTACCAGCTGGTGCAGTTCATGCGCAGCATCCCGCACGACCTGGACGAAGCCGCCGCCATTGACGGCTGCGGCCCGGTCAAGATCCTGTACAAGATCATCTGCCCCATGCTCAGCCCCTCTCTGGTCGCCTGTGCGCTGTTCCAGTTCATGTGGAGCTGCAACGACTTTATGGGTCCCCTGCTTTACGTTACTACCCCGCGCAAATACCCCATGGCAATCTTTGTTAAGCTGTCTATGGACAGTACCAGTGAAGGCATTCAGTGGAACCGCATCCTTGCCTTGTCCCTGATTTCCATTATCCCGCAGCTGCTGGTTTTCTTTGCCGCTCAGGATTCCTTTATTGACGGCATTGCCGCTGGCAGTGTAAAGGGCTAAGGCAACACCGCACAATTCCCGCCTTGCGGCTTAAGCACCGCTCCGGCAGCT
>OGRO01003617.1_pt1 | contig 10910 bp, 9 predicted proteins | sample 1553451 | NCBI WGS metagenome assembly OGRO01 (sample SAMEA2580021, study PRJEB22360) | human gut metagenome
CCATGCCGCCGTTGGGCATGGAGAACGGGTTGTGGCAGAACTCCAGCTCGCCGGACTCCTCGCCGATCTCGTACATCGGGAAGTCGACGATCCAGCAAAATTCGTACCGTTCCTTGTCCATGTGGCCCGGCACGGCCATGCCGAGCTTCGTGCGCAGCACGCCCGCCGTCTTCTGCGCGGCGGTCTTTTTGCCGGCCGTCACGCCGACGAAGCAGCCGGCGAAGATGGCGAGCATATTGACAAGGCTTCCGAGCAGCATCATTTGACCTCCTCCTTTGCGCGGCGCACGAGGTCGAGCACGGCTTCGCCGCCCATCATCAGTCCGCCGCACATCAGCCTGCCGAGAGCCGCCGTACCGAGCGGAAGCGCACCCTGAAAATCTGCGGCTTGCTGCACCGTGTCACGCGCGTTCAGCGCATAAATTCTTATATACCCGTTGTTTGTTACTGCTTTTGTAAGTTTATCCATATATTCGTCCTCCGTGTTATACGAAAAATCGGCTCATTTCCGCAATGAGCCGATTTTTAAAAGTCATATCCGTTTATTGTTAAAATTGAAGGATTAAACGCGTTTTACGTTTGCAGCCTGCGGGCCCTTTTCTCCGTCAACAACATCAAACTCAACCTCTGCGCCTTCTTCAAGCGTCTTATAGCCGTCCATGGCAATTGCCGAAAAATGAACGAATACGTCCGTACCGTTTTCGCTTTCGATGAAACCGAAACCTTTCTCAGCATTAAACCATTTTACCTTACCTTTTTGCATATCTCTCCATAGCCTTTCCGCTCACGCATAATAAATTTTTTTGCCTGTCCGTGAGCTGACATTTTTAAGTACAACCGAATTTCGACTGCCTTATTAGTATAACATATTAACCAATATATGTCAATGAATTTTTCAAATTTTTAATCTGTAATTTATTCAAAATCTACCCGAATATTACTTTTTTGACAAAGTTATTTAAAAATAGTGTTTATTCGACGCCCTGCTTGTGCCGCGTTTTTTCCGATTTAAGCTATCATGCGTTGTCCCCGGCGGCTCTGATAAACCGTCCGCCGACCGCAAGGGTTACGATAAGCAGCGCCGGGAATATTATCCCCACAAGAAGTCCCGACTTCAAATCGCCGCCGAATACGGACGACACAAAGCCGATAATGGTCGGGCCGCTTGTGCAGCCCAAATCCCCCGCCACGGCAAGCATAGCAAACAGCGCGCTGCCGCCGTTTTTGCACGTCTTTGCGGCAAGGCTTATCATGCCGGGCCACATAATGCCGACCGAGAATCCGCAGAGACCGCAGCCCGCAAGCGCCATAAATTTCACAGGCGAAAGCGCCGCTATCAGGTATGCCGCCACGCAAACGGCGGAGCATACTCCTATATAGTACGAAAGCCGCACCTTTCTGCTTATAACCGGGTATATAAATCTTGACGCAGCCATCATAACCGCAAACATACAAGGCCCCAAAATGTCGCCGACCGCCTTGGAGATTCCGAGAGTACTCTCCGCAAACGCCGACGCCCACTGGCTCATACCTACCTCTGACGCGCCGCCGCACAGCATTCCGACAAAGAACAGCCAGAATATTCCGCTTTTAAAAAGAACGGCGGGCGAGGTTTTATCCTCGTCCGGGATTTCGTTAATCGGCACATTTGCAAAATAGAACATATTTAAAAGCGGAATCACGCTCCACAAAAGCGTCAGCGTTCTCCAGCTCCCGCGTCCGAATACAGCCAAAAAAAGCGTTGACAAAAGGATTACCAGTATAGAGCCGATCGAGAACATCGCATGAAGAATACTCATTGACGCCGCCTTGTTATCAGACGGACAGCTTTCGATAATCGGACTTACCAAGACCTCCAAAAGACCGCCGCCTATCGAATACAGTATAACCGCGCCAACCAGCCCCGCATACGTGTTTTCAAGCAGAGCGGGAAGCGTTCCCAATGCGGTAAAGCCGAGGAATATCCCCAAATGTGCAATGATTGCCGACTTTCTGTAGCCGACTCTGTTTACAAGCGGCATTGCCGAAAGGTCGGTTATAAACTGCACGACAAAATTTATCGTGATAAGCAGAGTTATTTTGTCAAGCGATATTCCGTAGTCCTTTTCAAAGGTGGTAAAAAGCAACGGCAAAAACACGCAAACCGCCGCCTGACACACATATCCGACATAGCACGCTGCGCGCGTATGTCGGTAATCGTTTTTAATACTCATATCTAGCCTCTTACTTTATTTTCTTTGCTTCAAGATAGAAACGCTTTTCGTTCGCCTCGCCCATGGAAAATGTTTTCCGCGGCAGCGCGCCGTCCTTTATAACCGTTTCAAAAAGCTCGTTCTTGCTCGGCGCGGGCAGAAGGAATCCGACCGCGTTTTCCTCCCTTGCAAGCCGTCTTACCTCGTCACCGCCGTGTATGTAGTCAACCTGCCACCCCATGCTGTCGATAAATTTCTGGAGCGTGCCGACGGTGAGATTTGACGGAGGATTTGTCACATAGATTTCGCCTTCGGTTTCGCCTTGTACATAGCATATCCGCTGCGCTCCGTCCGCGGCGGTTTCCGAAGTCTTATAAAAGCCTTTCAGCTTTTCAAGAGCGTCTGCAAGCGTCACGCCGAAAACGGCTCTGTGTATCGGCTCAAATTCAAGAGCGCCGTCGTGAATATTCTCTATCTCCGTAAGGCAGTACCTTGCGGGGTGAGAGCCGCGCTCCGCAGCGCCAAGCCCGCACTTAAGATTTTCCCAGCAGGTTTTTGCCGTTGCAAGAGAATGGTTTCCGTCGCCCACAGCGTACGCAAGACCGTCCTTTGCAGTTCCTGCATAGCTGTCCAAAAGTCCGATTACCTCATCAGCGTTTTGGATAAGCCAGCCTTCAAGATGGCCGCCGCCCTCCATAAGCTCAAAATCGTACAGCTTTTCGCCGCGGACAACAGCCGAAAATACCGCGTCCTTCTCGTCATTGATAAGCAGAATCGCGTGCGGCAGTTCCAGCGGCGCATTCTCGCGGATTTTTACGCGCGGAGGTATTCTTTCAAGCACCGTTCCCTCGGTCGCGCGGATTGCGCTGTGCGAGCCTTTTGAGAAATCGTATTCCTCCAAATCCGCCGCGCCGATTATGCCGCGGCGGCGTCTTTCGCCCGAAAGAGTTCTTTCAATATATATAAGGCAATTTTTGTATTCCTTGAATACTCCGTCCGCGATGTATTTATCCATAGTACGGTTGATTTCCGAAATCCGCTTTTCGCCCTCCGACAAAAATGCCTCGGGGTATATTATGTTAAGGCTTGACGGAGCGCCGCCTACATTTTTCTTTACACGCTCCCAGTAGCTCGGCTGCGACGTGTACTGGTCACAGGCAACCACGCTCCATTTTTCAAGCTCTGTTTTGTGCGGCAAAAGTATATCCGCCTTGTTAAAAATACTCATACTGTTCACCTTTATTAAACAATCTGCGCTCCGCTTTGTATATCGCCCGCAACCGTTGTCAAAACCAAGTCGCCTTTGTACTCCGCACTGAGTATCATTCCGTGCGATTCAAGCCCCATCATCTTCCTTACCGGGAGGTTTGCGATAAACAGCACGTTCTTGCCGACAAGCTCTTCCGGCTTGTAATACTTCGCGATACCCGAAAGAATCTGACGCGTTTCGCTGCCCGTTTCTATCGTAAAGCGGAGCAGTTTGTTGGACTTAGGCACCGGCTCACATTCCAAAACCTTGCCGACCCTTATATCAAGCTCCAAAAACTTCTCAAAGTCGATTTCGCCCTTGAACGGCTCAAGCTCGATTGCGGGTTTAGCCTTTGCCGCGTTCTCTTTCTCGATTTCCGCAAGCATTTTTTCCGAATCGATACGCGCGAACAACAGCGCCGCCTCGCCGACCTTTACGCCGGCAGTCAGTCCGCCGAAGCCGTTCAGCTCGTCAAGAGCCGCATTTTTAATACCGAGCGCCGCCGCGAGCTTTTCGCTTGTTTCGGGTATAAACGACGTCAAAAGGGATGAAATCTGACGGAGCGACTCCGCAAGATTATACATAACCGTTTTCAGAACGCCGCGCTTTGATTCGTCCTTTGCAAGCGCCCACGGCATCGTTTCGTCAATATACTTGTTTGCGCGGTTTGCAATGCTCCATATCGCGCCGAGCGCATCGGACGTTTTGTACTCGTCCATAAGGCGTACGGTGTCCGCCTTCGCCTTCTCGCACACGGCCGCCAAATCCGCGTCGAATTCGGTTGCCGTTTCCCTTGCGGGGATTATGCCGTCAAAATACTTGTTTATCATTGCAACCGTTCTGTTTGCAAGGTTGCCGAGCGTATTTGCCAAATCCGCGTTGTAGGTCGAAATGATTTTTTCGTAGGTTATCGTTCCGTCCTGAGCGTACGGCATTTCGCGGAGCAGGTAGTAGCGCACCGCGTCAACTCCGAACAGCTTTACAAGGTCGTCGGCATAGATTACGTTTCCGAGCGACTTGCTCATTTTGCTCTCGCCGTTTAACAGCCACGGATGACCGAAAACCTTTTTCGGCAACGGCTCGCCGAGAGCCATGAGTATAATCGGCCAGTAGATGGTGTGGAATCTTAAAATATCCTTTCCTATTATATGCACATCCGCGGGCCAGTATTTTTTGTAAAGCTCGCCCTTTTCCTCCGGAGTGTAGCCGAGCGCGGTGATATAGTTGGTCAGCGCGTCAAGCCATACATAAACAACGTGCTTTTTGTCAAAGCTGACCGGAACGCCCCAGTTAAACGTGCTTCTCGATACGCACAAATCCTGTATTCCCTGATTTATAAAGTTATTAAGCATTTCCTTCTTGCGCGACTCCGGCTGGATAAAGTCGGGGTTTTCCTCGATATACTTAACCAGTCTGTCCTGGTACTTGCTCATTTTAAAGAAGTAGGCTTCCTCGTTCTCTTTGTGTACCTCTCTGCCGCAGTCGGGGCATTTGCCGTCCACGAGCTGGGAATCCGTCCAGAACGACTCGCACGGAGTACAGTACCACCCCTCATAGGCGCTTTTGTAAATATCGCCTTGTTCATAGAGCTTGTCAAAGATTTTCTGCACAGCCGCCTCGTGATAGTCATCGGTTGTTCTGATAAACTTGTCATAGCTTGCGCCCATCAGATTCCATATATCCTTAATCTCGCCCGCAACGCCGTCGACGTACTCTTTCGGCGAAATTCCCTTTTCCTCCGCAAGCTGCTGAATTTTTTGTCCGTGCTCGTCCGTTCCGGTGAGGAAGAACACGTCATAGCCTTCGTATCTCTTAAAACGTGCTATCGCGTCCGAGAGAACTACCTCATAGGTGTTTCCGACGTGCGGTTTCCTAGATGTATAGGCAATCGCGGTCGTCAGATAAAATTTTTTCTTCTCCATTTATAATCAACCCTTTCGTCTGATATTTTCGCTGTTATATGGTATACGGCGTCACTCGCCGTCGGTATCGTCCCACAGTGAAATTTGCGGATTTTGCCGTTCTTCGCCGAACGGAACGCCGAAATGCTCGTATGCAAGCCTTGTGACAACCCTGCCGCGCGGAGTGCGGTTTATAAAACCGATTTGCATAAGGTACGGCTCGTAAACATCTTCAATCGTGTCGCTTTCCTCGCCGATTGTTGCCGCAAGCGTGTCAAGTCCGACGGGACCGCCGCCGTAGTGGTCGATGACCGTCATGATCATGCGTTTGTCGGTCGCGTCAAGTCCGAGTCTGTCAACCTCCAGCATACAAAGAGCCTCGTTTGCAACCCTTTCGTCTATCACGCCGTCGGCCTTCACCTCAGCAAAGTCACGGACGCGTTTTAAAAGCCTGTTTGCAATTCGCGGAGTGCCGCGCGACCTTGACGCTATCTCGCCCGCGCCGCCGTCCGTAATATCAACGCCGAGTATTCCCGCCGAACGCTTAATTATAAGGCTGAGTTCCTCCTTGGTGTACATTTCAAGGCGGCTTATCACGCCAAAACGGTCCCTGAGCGGCGCGGTAAGGGCGCCCGCCTTTGTCGTTGCGCCAATCAGCGTAAACCGCGGCAAATCAAGTCGTATCGACCGCGCGGACGGACCCTTTCCTATAATAATGTCAAGCGCGTAGTCCTCCATTGCGGGGTATAGAACCTCCTCAACGCTTCGGCTCAGCCTGTGTATCTCGTCCACGAATAAAATGTCGTTTTCCGACAGGTTGGTAAGGAGCGCCGCAAGGTCGCCCTGCTTTTCAATCGCGGGGCCGGACGTTATTCTGATGCTTACGCCCATCTCGTTTGCGATTATCCCCGCAAGCGTGGTTTTGCCCAGTCCGGGCGGACCGTAAAGCAGAACATGGTCAAGCGGCTCGCCGCGTTTTTTCGCTGCGTCGATAAAGATTTTCAGGTTTTCCTTCGCCTTTGTCTGACCTATATATTCGTCAAGAGTTTTCGGTCTTAAGCTGTATTCAATTTCGCTGTCCCCGTTAATTTCACCCGAGGTAATAATTCTGTTTTCAAAATCGTCCATAAGGTTTTTTAACCTTTCATTAAGTTTTTCAAGCCGTATTTAACCATTTCCTCAACCGTGCCGCAGGCGCCGGCAAGCGCCGCCGCAGCCTCCTGCCTTGAATATCCCAAAACCGTGAGCGCCGCCACAGCCTCGTCAAGCTCGCCGTTTCCGCCGTGGTATACGTCAACGACCTCCTCGGTCGGCATTCCTTCAAGGTCAACGCCGCGGAATTTATCTTTCAGCTCAAGCACGATGCGCTCCGCGCCCTTTGCGCCCAGTCCCGGTGTGTTCTTCGCTATGTATTTGCTGTCGTTCGTCACAACGCAAAGCGCAAACTTTGACGGGGATATGTTGGAAAGCAGCGCAATCGCCGTCTTTGCACCGACACGCGACACTCCGATTATCATTTCAAACAGGTCAAGCTCGTCCCCTGTCGCAAAGCCGTAAAGGTCGAATATATCCGATGATGCTTTGAAATTCGTGTATGTAAAGAGTTTTGCTTCGCTGCCGCAGTCGCCTATCGCGTCAAGCGTTCGCGTACTCGCGTACAGTTTGTAACCCACGCCGCCCGCGTCAATCACCGCAAACGTGCTTGTTTTCACTGCAACTTTGCCCGAAATATAATAAAACACCGCCAAAGACCCTCCAAAAACAAATAATAACACATATAAAAACAGTATACCATTATTTAACGGAAATTACAAGCCAATTATTAAAAATAATTCGGATTTACGGATAAAATCGGTTGCCGGATAATATATATAGTAACAGTGATAAACGGGAAGGATAAAGGCTATGAAAAAATACAAGACTGTTATTATTGATATGAAAAGGATAAGGGGCGCGGGAGCGATGGCGGCATTTGCTGCTGTCGCGGCGGTTACCGCGGCATACATAGGTATTCCGGCAAGGACGTCGGACAGCGCGGAGCGTATACTGGAAAGCAGCATACCCGCAATCGCGGCGGCGCAGGGGAAAATGGGAGAAAAAGCCGCCATGACGGCTGCTGTCGGCTTGCCCTTGGCGGGGCAGGGAGATGCGGCTGCGGACGGCGGGGGCGCTGCCGCCGGTGCTGCGGAAAACGCGGAGGAAATGCCGAACGAAAACACGACGGGCGGGAATTCCGATTCGGCGTCGGGCAGAGGTGGCATGGGAAGCCTGATTGCCGCGGCGGCAAGACGGACGCTTGCTTTTTTCCTTTCGTTTGACATTACGGACAGCAGAACGGTTATTGCGGGCGAACTGCCGCTTTTGAGGACGGTGAGCCGCGGTCCGCTTGCGGTTATGGCAAACGGCGAAACGGTTGCCGCGTATAATCCGAGAGGAGCGGACACGGGCGGCGGCAGCGCGGAGCCGGATACGCCCGCCGGCGGTTTATATCCGATAAAGACTATCGATTCAAGTCAGGGCAAGGCTTTGGGAAAAGGTAAGATACTTATACGCAACGAAACGGATTACGGCATAGACATAAACGAGATGCTTTCGTCAAAGCTCAAGCTGGATATGAAGGGCGCGGGACCAAAGGTTCTTATACTGCATACCCATGCGACAGAGGCGTATTCCGCGGAGGGTGCGACCGAGTATCTGAGCGACAGGAGCGACCGCAGTTTGAGCGAGGAGGAAAACGTAATAAGAATCGGCAATGTGATAGAGGAAGAACTGAAAAAGGCGGGAATTGAGGCGCTGCACGACAAAACTCTCCATGATTATCCGAACTTTAACGGCTCGTATGCAAATTCGCTTAAAACGATCGAAAAATACAAGGCGCAGTATCCGTCAATCCAAGCGGTGTTTGACGTACACCGCGACGCGTTTGTTGCCGACGACGGCTCAAAGGCTAAATTTGTCACGGACGCGGGCGGAGCTAAGGCGGCGCAGCTCATGCTTGTGGTAGGGACGGACGCGGGCGGACTGGAGCATAATAACTGGCGCGAGAACATGAAGCTTGCATTGCAGCTCCAGCAGTTTATAAGTGAAAAATATCCAACGCTTATGCGCGGAGTGAATCTGCGCCGCGAGCGATTTAACGGTCATACAACGCTCGGCAGCCTTATTATAGAGGTCGGAGCGAGCGGAAACAGTATGAGCGAGGCGGAAAACGGCGCGCGCTGCGCCGCACAGAGGATAGGCGAGTATCTTGCCGCGCTCGGTAAATAGCCGCAGCGGGCGGGCATATACGACAAACGGTATAGGCATAATGCGGACACGGCAAACGGCATAGTTGAAGGGGCGTATGCCACGGATTTCGGCTGAACGAGGCTGCGCGGAGATATGCGGCAAATTTCGACATAACGTGTCAAAAATGAACATATTATTAAATTAAGGTTACACAGGTTGACTTTTTTTTCAAATTTATATATAATGTAAAATGATATAATTTGATAAGAAAGGCGAATGATAATAAATATGTTCAGCAGAAAAGGAAAAGTAATATTAACGTTCGTTTGTATTTTTTGTATAATAAGCGCAACGGTCGGCGGCGTTATTGCGGCAAAGGCGGTTGCGGGGACCTACCTTGGCGAGGAAATCTCGCTTGATTCGCTTGACAGCCAGGATAGTCAGGACAGTAAGGTCGGAATCGTGAACATACTTCTGCTCGGCGTGGACGAGGGCGGTATGCGCAGCGACACGATTATGCTTGCCAGCCTTAACGGCAGGACGGGCAAGGTCAATATCCTGTCCGTACCGCGCGACACGCGCGTGCTTGTCGGAAAGCATTATCAAAAGATCAATGCGGCAATCGGTATCGGCGCGCAGGAGGTTGCAAAGGGCAACCTGAAAGAGCCGGAGGAGCTTAGCGTTCAGAAGGTAAAGATGCTGACCGGGCTTCCGATACACTATTTTATGAGCGTTGACTTTGACGGTTTTAAGGAGATAATCGACGCGCTTGACGGAGTTGACTTTGATGTTCCGTTTGATATGAAGTATGATGACCCCGCGCAGAATCTGCACATTAACTTGAAGAAGGGAATGCAACACCTTGACGGACAGGCTGCTCATGATTTTGTAAGATTTCGTAAGGGCAACCCGGGACATAAGGGATATGCAACGGGAGATTTGGGCAGAATACAGGCACAGCAGGAGTTTATAAAGGCGCTTGTTGCACAAAAGCTGCAGCCAAAGTATCTGCTTAAGGTAAACGAGATATTTGACGTTATACGCAGCAACGTAAGGACGAACTATACGGCAAAGGATTTGCTAAGGCACCTTGGCGCAATCAAAAAGATTACCTCCGATGATGTAAAGATGTATCAGCTGCCGGGAACGCCGCAGATGATTGGCGGGGTTTCATATGTGGTATGCGACGAGGCGGCGACCGCGGAGCTTGTTGACACCGTATTCAGTCCTGACGCGGACGGCGCGGACGGCGCCGAGGATTCAAGCGGGGACGGCTCGGTCGGCAATGCGGCAAAATCGGATAAAAAATAAAAGCGTTTTTAAGTGCGGCGGATTTGGAACAGGCTTGTTTATACGGTTTTGTTGCAGGCTAACCGCATGGCTTTAAAAAGGTTTTTCGCGTGAATTGAAAAAAGATTCTGCACGGCGGACAGGCTGTCTGTGCGGCTTGAAAAAAGTTTTTCGGCGCGGATTCGGAAGGAATTGCCGCGGTCGGCGGACAGTTTCAAAAATGCTTACAAAACAATCGGGTGGTCGGGTTTGCCCCGCCGCCCGATGAAAATTTTAAAAAGGGCAGGGTTATAATGAAGGTTTTAATGGCGACAATGCAGCTTGATATAGGCGGTGCGGAAACGCACATTGTAGAGCTTTCCAAGGCGCTCAGCCGCCGCGGGGTTGAGGTTATTGTTGCCTCAAACGGCGGCGCGTATGTCGGCGAGCTTGAGGAGGCGGGGATAAAGCATTTTAAAATCGCGCTGCACAGCAAGGCGCCCGGGGCGATGCTCGGCGCATACAGGCAGCTCCGCGATATAATTTTGGGCGAGGGCGTTGATATTGTTCATGCCCACGCAAGAATACCCGGGTTTATCTGCGGACTGCTCCAGTCGCGGTACAAATTCAGGTTTGTAACCACGGCGCATTGGGTGTTTAAGGCGGGGTTCCCGTTTAATCTGCTTACCGATTGGGGCGACAGAAGCCTTGCGGTAAGCGATGACATAAAGCAGTATTTAATCGATAACTACGGCTGCAACGCGGAAAATATACGCGTTACCATAAACGGAGTGGACACGGAAAAATTCTCGGACACGACCGATTACAGCGATGTTGCCCGCGAGTTCGGCTTTGCGGAAAACGCCGTTCGCGTTGTGTATGTCAGCCGAATGGACGAGGACAGGAGTCTTGCGGCGCACAGGCTTATCGAGGCAACGCCGAAGATTGCCGCGGCGGTGCGCGGACTTGAGGTAGTAATCGTCGGCGGCGGAAATGATTTTGAAAATATAAAGCGGGAAGCGGAGAAAACGAACGCGCAGCTTGGCAGACGCGCGGTAATCGTTACCGGCAG
>OGRO01003624.1_pt1 | contig 10895 bp, 9 predicted proteins | sample 1553451 | NCBI WGS metagenome assembly OGRO01 (sample SAMEA2580021, study PRJEB22360) | human gut metagenome
AGCAGACCGGCATTCAGGTGCGGGATGACGCAGATTTGATTCGTGTGCTTGAGGATTTCGCTGCAGTGAAACAGCAGTACGAACGGCTGCATGGTGCGCTCGATCAGGTATATCAGACCGGTTACGGCATTGTGATGCCGTCGGTGGAGGAGCTTTCGCTCGAGAAACCGGAAATCGTTCGGCAGGGAGGGCGGTATGGTGTGCGTCTGCGGGCTTCTGCACCATCCATCCATATGATGCGGGCCAACATCAAAGCCGAGGTCAATCCGATCGTCGGCACGGAAAAGCAGTCGGAAGAACTGGTACACTATCTGCTCAGCGAGTTTGAGGAACAGCCGGAGAAGATTTGGGAGACCAATATTTTCGGAAAGTCGCTCAATGAACTCGTGCGTGAGGAACTGTCGCACAAATTGAGCCGTATGCCGGATGATGCCCGTGGTAAAATCCGTGAAACACTGGAAAAGATCATCAATGAAAGCGCAGGAGGACTCATTTGCATCATCCTGTGAAATCGGGCGTGCCTGCCAAAAACAGGCACGCTTTTTTAACAGAATTGTAAAGACTGTCCGCTTGTAAAGGTCGATTTGCTGTGCTAAAATGTATAGTGTATAGAAATGCGCATTTGAAGGAGACTTTTACTTGACCAAACAAGTGTTTATCATAAACGGCAGCGGCGGTGTCGGCAAGGATACCGTATGCAGTGCTGCCGCGCAAAGCTGGAAGGTGCAGAACATTTCGTCCATCACACCCATTTTGCAGGTGGCCAAAGCCGCAGGATGGGACGGCACCAAAACACCGGCGGCACGCCGTTTTCTTTCGCAGCTGAAGGCAGACTGCACGGAATTCAACGACCTTCCGTTCCGCTACTGCACAGAACAGCTGCAGATATTTGCTGAAAATGATGCGGAACTGCTGTTCGTCCATATCCGGGAACCGGAGGAGATCGAGCGGTTTCGTCAGACAGCAGGCGTAAACTGCAAGACCATTCTCGTGCGTCGACCGACACTTGAGCAGGCACGCGGACATCTGGGCAACCGCTCAGACGATGGCGTTGCAGCGTACGCCTATGATGCGGAATTCCTCAACGACGGTTCGCTGGAGGAACTGCCCGCAAAAGTACACGACTTTTTACAGGCTTTGATCAAGAGATAACTTTCAAGATCAGGCACGGCTCTGTTTCACAGGAACAGAGCATAGAAAGGAACATCAAAATATGAGCCAGAACAAGAAGAAGTTCTTCGGCAAACACAAGAATGAACAGGAGCTTGAGCAGACACAGACGCTTCCGCCGATATCAGAAAACACCGCTGATAAGACCGTTCAGACGGAGGAAAATACCGCACCGGAAGAAGCATCCGAAAAAGCTGATGCTGACGAAAAAAACGAGAAGGCAGAGCAGCTTACCAAATCCTTTTGCAAAAGATTTAATCGAAGCAAGTGCATTCGCGTTATCATTGCAGCCGGATTGATTATTCTGCTGGTCGGCGGTTCGGTATTTGCTGTCATTCGCTCGCGCAATACCGGCACGGAGGACACAATTCCGACGACTGCAGTCGTTACCTATGGCGATATTGGCACTTATATCGAGGGCAGCGGTGAAACGGCTGCGCGCAATACGGAAGAACTTGGCTTGGGAATTGAGGGAAAAATCTCTCAGGTGCTGGTTTCCGAGGGAGATGAGGTGCATGCCGGTGATCCGCTGGTCGTTGTCGATCCGACCGGAATCCGCGAACAACTGACAGCGGCACAGGCAGAATTCACTGCCGCGCAGAGTGAGCTGACCAACGCACAGGCAGCGATTACGCAGGCACAGAGCCGCATTGCCTCGGCGCAGAGCCAGTACACCCACGGCAGCGCTACGGCACCGTTCAGCGGCAAGTTTATCGCATCAAGCACATTTGCAGTAGGGCAGAAGGTAAGTGCAGGACAGACCATCGGCCGTATGGTCAACGACAGCCAGATGCAGCTTGCTGTACAGTTTAGTTCGGAATATACCAAAGATATCAAGGCCGGTCAGACGGCTACGATCTCTACCTCTGTCGGACAGATTTCCGCCGTGGTTTCGTCGATTGATTCCGCTTCCGGCAAAGGTACTTTCCTTGTTGTATTGACCGTACAGAATCCTTCCGGTGCACTGGCGCAGGGAACGAGTGCTACCGCAACAATCAACAGCGACAGTGCCGGCACGATTTTCTCTTCCGGGTCGGGCACGCTGGACTACATCAAGGAACAGGTTATCACAGCACCGATCGGCGGTGAAATCACGGCCTATAACGGCTCGAACCACACATACAGCAGCGGTGCAGTCATTATGTCGATCTCCAATGTTACAGCGCCGGATACTTCGGACGCGCGAAGCAGCCTCACGGCTGCACAGAGTACGGCTGCAGCCGCACAGGCCAAGGTGAGTGAGATTCAGACGCGCATTCTCAAGCTGCAGCAGGAGATTCTGGATGCCACGATGACGGCTTCGATCGACGGCGTTGTCACCTCACTGAACGCGGAAGAAGGGGAGGAGACCGATGGTACCGAGCCTCTGGTTGTTGTTTCCGACCTAAGCGATACCGTTGTTACGGCCGAGCTGACGACAGATGAAGTGCAGTCTGTCGAGCCTGGTCAGACGGTGACAATGAACATGTACACGATGGATGGTTCCGAGCTGCCGCTCACCGGTGTGGTTGACTCGGTTTCGCCGGAGCCGAGTCAGAACACGGGCAGTCAGGGCAGTCTGACGACTTTTAAGGCAATTATCACGGTTGATTCTATCGAAGGTCAGGCGATTTCCAGCGGCATGATGGTCGATTACAAAATTGCAGTTGCCGAATCGGACAGCTGCCTGATAGTACCGACTTCCGCTATCGTTCACACGGCGGATGGCAGTACGGGTGTATTCACCAAAACGCTCATTGACAAGGACGGCAACGAAATTCCATTCGATGATACACTGCCGATTCCGGACGGCATGGAAGCACCAGAAGGCTATCAGCTGGTGGCGGTGGAAACCGGCGTTTCAGATGCGAACAATACCGAAATTTTCTGGGGCGTCGATGAAGGTGCAACGGTTTATCTGAATGCCACACCAAATACATCAAACGCGGTAACTGATGAGGAAAATACAGCATATAACAGCTGATAAGCAGTATAAAGCACGGCTTTTGTTTTAGAACAGAAACCGTGCTTTTCTTTATTTCTTGCAAACTGGCATTACAAAATAATTGCCATCTGAGCATTTTAACATATTCAGATTGGGCGTATAATGCGTTCATACACCAAACAACAAAGGAGTCTGAACGACATGAGCGTACAATATAAGCTGAACAAGGAGCTGGCCCAGATGCTGAAGGGCGGCGTCATTATGGACGTAACCACACCGGAGCAGGCGAAGATTGCCGAAGCAGCAGGCGCATGTGCAGTTATGGCGCTGGAGCGCATTCCGGCTGACATCCGTGCAGCAGGCGGTGTTTCCCGCATGAGCGACCCAAAGATGATTCGCGGTATTCAGGAAGCAGTTTCCATTCCGGTTATGGCGAAGTGCCGTATCGGCCACTTTGTTGAGGCACAGGTTCTGGAAGCAATCGAGATCGACTATATCGACGAGAGTGAAGTGCTGTCTCCGGCGGACGATGTATACCACATTGATAAGACACAGTTCAAGGTTCCGTTTGTATGCGGTGCGCGTGATCTGGGTGAAGCTCTGCGCCGCATCGCTGAAGGCGCAGCAATGATCCGTACCAAGGGTGAGCCGGGCACAGGTGATGTTGTGCAGGCAGTTCGTCATATGCGCGCTATGAACGCAGAAATTCGCCGTGTGCAGAATCTGCGTGAGGATGAGCTGTTTGAGGCCGCAAAGCAACTGCAGGTTCCGGTTGAACTGCTCCGCAGTGTGCATGAAAATGGCCGACTGCCGGTCGTAAACTTTGCAGCAGGCGGCGTTGCAACTCCGGCTGACGCAGCACTGATGATGCAGCTTGGCGCAGAAGGCGTATTCGTTGGTTCGGGCATCTTCAAGTCTGGCGATCCGGCAAAGCGTGCTGCAGCAATCGTAAAGGCGGTTACTAACTACACCGATGCAAAGCTGATTGCAGAACTGTCTACCGATCTGGGTGAAGCAATGGTTGGCATTAACGAGAACGAAATCGCATTGCTGATGGCAGAGCGAGGCAAGTAAAATGGCAGTTGGAATTCTGGCGCTGCAGGGCGCCTTCGCAGAGCATGCCGCAGTGCTGGATAAACTCGGCGTACCGCACTTCGAAATTCGCCAGAAGCGCGATCTGGATCAGCCGATGAATGGTTTGATTATTCCGGGTGGCGAAAGCACAGTAATGAATAAACTCTTGCGCGAGCTGGATTTGTATGATACGCTGCGTGAGCAGATTCAAAACGGACTTCCTGTATTCGGAACCTGTGCCGGTCTGATTCTGCTGGCTAAGCAGATTGATGGTGGCATACCATGCTTCAGTGTGATGGATATCCGCGTAAAGCGTAATGCCTATGGCAGACAGCTTGGCAGTTTTTTCACGGATGATCGGTTTGGCGGTAGCGAGAGAATACCGATGACATTCATTCGCGCACCATATATTGAGAGCGTAGGAAATAATGTCGAGGTGCTATCCATTGTTGACAGTAATATTGTTGCTGCGCAGCAGGATAATATGCTCGTGACCGCATTTCATCCAGAATTAGATATGGATTTGACGGTGCATCAGCATTTCATTCGGATGGTTGAGCAGTTTCGGTTGAAGAATGCGGGATAACTAAAATAAGCGGCTCTGTAAGAGCCGCTTTCGTCTGTATAGAAAATCTACTGCACACAAAAACACCAACAGAAAGATATGAGCATGCTATGACTAAATGTGACAATTGTGTTTGCTGTCACTGCACGAAAATGATGCATCACAGAAAAACAATTGTCTATGTATTTTTGCGATGATTTTATTTTACGAAAACCATACGAGAAAAAGCCTATGCAGATACGAAAACAACTGTGCCGATACATAACCAACTGCAACAAATTATAGAACGTCTTACGAGGATAGAAGAAATGCTGAATAAGAAAGAATAGGATCGGTTAGCGCAGCAGAGGTGCTGCGTAATTGCCAGCACCTCTAATTATACAAAATAAAGATTTTGTATAATTAGCAAACCATCTATTTTATAGACAATTAATAATTAGCAGTTTTCATCCTATTTTCTCCAGATACTCTATCATATCAGCCACAGCACGATCATTATTAGAACTTACCGTCATATTTACATTTTGCAGCACTTCCGGCTCTGCATTGGCCGGTGCAAACGAAATCTGAGCTTCTTGCAGCATGGATTCATCATTGTAGCTGTCGCCAATAGCAAACACACGTTCAACGTCTGGTAAGTATTCAACAATATTTCGTAGAGCCGAACCCTTATTCACACCAGCGGCTGTGATTTCACAGAATGTCGGCATGCTGGATGTCACATCAAATACATGCGGATACCGAATCAGTAAATCCTGTGTAAGTGCGGTGATTTGTGCCGGTTCACCGGTAAAATTGACCGTACACCAGTCCGCAGTTGCGCTTTTTGCAAACTGCTCATTAGAAAGCATCTGATAATCCAAATGCAGCTTGTGCATGTGCTGCAGCGTGTGATCGCTCATTTGACGAATCAGCGCCGTTTCTGCAGTAAAAACCTCACAACCGAATTGTGAATTATTTAACAATACATGCTCGATCATTTCTTTCGTCTCGTACGGCATGCCGGAGCAATACAAAATCTTGCGATTTTCATCGCAAATCAACGAACCATTCATCACACTGTATGGCGCATTGACCGGCAACTGGTCTATATATGCGCCAATAGCATGAGGAGAACGGCCGGTCGCAAGCGACAGCCGTCCTCCCTGTTTCGTAAAATATTGTAATGCACGCAAATTTTCTGCCGGAATTTGCTTTGAATCATCGAGCAGCGTACCATCCATATCGCAGGCCAGCAGCATACCCTTAAACTTTTTCATTGCATACGCTCCAATTTATCAAGAACTTCAGTAAAATATTGTGGCAGCGATGCCGAAAAATCCATCCGCTCCCCTGTTTTCGGGTGCGTGAGCGTCAGCTTCGCTGCATGCAGACATTGACCGCCGATATTGGAAAATCGATCTTTTTTCAGTCCGTACACCGGATCACCGATAATCGGATGACCAATAGATGCCATATGTACACGAATCTGGTGTGTACGTCCGGTCTCGAGCTGAAAAGCCATATATGTGTAGCCGTTATATCGTTTGATGACAGTATAATGCGTGATTGCATCACGTCCGCCCTCCACGATTGCCATTTTTTTTCGATCCGTTTTGTGGCGGGCAATCGGCTTATCCACCGTTCCGGTATCATCCTTAACAGAACCAACCACAATCGCTTCATAGCCGCGATACGCCGTATGCGCCGCAATCTGAGCTGCCAGGCTCTGATGTGCGGCGTCATTTTTTGCCACAACGAGCAGACCGCTGGTATCCTTATCAATACGATGCACAATGCCCGGTCGATGTTCACCGTTAATGCCAGACAGGCTGTCACCACAGTGGTACATCAATGCATTTACCAACGTGCCGTCCCAGTTGCCGGCCGCCGGATGCACAACCATGCCGCGTGGCTTGTTGACCACCACAATATCCGCATCCTCATAAACAATATCCAGCGGAATATTCTCCGGCTTGAGATCTACTTCCTTTAACTCCGGAAGCTGAACCGTAATCGCCTCGCTGCCGACCAGCTTGTAATTTTTCTTGAGTGGCTGACCGTTACAGCTTACTGCCTGCTCTGACAGCAGATTCTGCGCCGCAGAGCGGGTCAGTCCTTCAATCTGCTCTGCCAGCCAGCTGTCGATACGCTTGCCGGATTGCTCTGCCGGAACTGTAAATTGTAATTCACTCATGGTTACTTCTCCGCTTCGCTTGTTTCCTTGTGCTGAAACATAAAATATAGCACAAACAGTACACCACCTGCACAAATGAAGATATCCGCCACATTAAATACCGGAAAATGAATCAGACGGAAGTCAAACATATCGACAACAAAACCGTGTGCTACACGATCAATGGCGTTGCCGAGTGCGCCTGCCGCCACCAGAATCAGAGACCAGCAGCCCAGCTGAGTCTGCAGCATATTCTTGTAAATCGCTGTGAAAATGGCAACTGTAATCACAATGGCCAATACAACAAAAATCCAGCGTGAATCAAATTGCGCGAACAGGCTGAATGCTGCACCGCGATTCTCGATATAAGTCAAGTGAAACACACCATTGATCAACGGAATGGTCTGCTGTGCCTGCAGGGACGTAAACGCCCAGTATTTCACTGCCTGATCTGCTGCAATCATCAGCAAGATTGCACAAATATAAATCGGCATCTTCTACCTCCAAAACAAAAAGGAGGAACAGAATTGCTCTGCTCCCCCTTGGATTCTTCTTTTAGCCTACAACCTTGGCACAGCGAGCACACAGACCCGGATGCTTTGCATCAGAACCAACGGTCTTAGCCTGCTTCCAGCAACGCAGGCACTTCTCACCTGCTGCGCGGGCAACAGCAATCTTCAGACCCGGCAGATTCTCGCTTGCAGCGCCCTCACCGTCACCGGCAACGACATCAAGTTCGGAAACAATGCACAGATCAGCCAGATCCTGACCACAGCCGTTCAGGAATGCAGCCTGTTCAGCGTCAGCGTAAACAGTAACGCATGCTTCCAGCGGCTTGCCGATGGTCTTAGCAGTACGCGCACCCTCGAGAGCCTTGTTTACATCATCGCGGAATGCTGTCAGCTTGTCCCACTTAGCACGATCCTCATCGCTGAAGGACAAAGCCTCGTCAACCTGCGGCATCTCGTTATATGCTACGTTGCGAACATCATCCTCAGCAGCGTGCGGCATAGCCTGCCAGATTTCGTCTGCGGTAAAGCACAGAATCGGAGACAGCATGCGAACCAGCGCACTCAGGATACGATAAATCGTAGTCTGTGCAGAGCGGCGGCTCAGACCATCGGTCTCATCGCAGTACAGACGATCCTTGATCACATCGAGGTAGAAGTTGGACATATCAACAACACAGAAATTATGAATTGCATGGAATACGGTGTGGAATTCGTAGCTATCATATCCCTCACGAACCTTTGCAGCAAGGTCGTTCAGCTTCATCAGTGCCCACTTATCCAGCTCCGGCATATCTGCGTATGCAACAGCGTTGGTCTTAGGATCAAAGTCAAACAGGTTGCCCAGAATGTAGCGAGCCGTGTTACGGATCTTGAGGTAGTTCTGCGACAGATGCTTGAGCATGTCCTTGGAAATACGCATATCCTGACGGTAGTCAGAAGAAGCAACCCACAGACGCATTACGTCTGCGCCATACTGCTTGAGGATATCCTCCGGAGCAATACCATTGCCCAGAGATTTGGACATCTTCTGGCGCTCCTCATCAACAATCATACCGTGGGTGATAACCGTCTTGTACGGAGCCTTGCCCTGCGTAGCAATAGAAGTCAGCATCGAGGACTGGAACCAGCCGCGATACTGGTCATTGCCTTCCAGATATACGTCAACCGGGGTCTTCTGACCTTCGCGGTTCTCGATAACAGCACGCCAGGAGGAACCGGAATCAAACCATACATCCATGGTGTCGGTTTCCTTGTCGAACTCACTGCAGCCGCACTCACACTTGGTGCCTGCCGGCAGAATCTCAGCAGCCGTCATGTCGAACCATGCGTTGGAGCCCTTTTCACGGAACAGATCAGCAACGGTCTTAATCGTCTGCTCATTTACCAGCGGCTTGCCGCACTTCTTGCAGGTGAAGATCGGAATCGGAACACCCCAGACACGCTGACGGGAAATACACCAGTCGGAACGCTCACGGATCATGGAGGTCATGCGTTCCTGACCCCAGCCGGGAATCCACTTGATGTCCTCACAAGCCTTGACTGCGTCATCCTTGAGCGCATCAACAGAGCAGAACCACTGCTCGGTGGTACGGAAGATGATCGGGTTTTTGCAGCGCCAGCAATGCGGATAGCTGTGCACGATGTCCTCGGTTGCGAGAAGTGCGCCGCAGTCATCCAGATCCTTGAGAATAACCTCGTTGGAATCGTCAACGAACATACCCTCATACTTGCCGGATTCGGCGGTCAGGGGATTTTGTTTACAGGCAAAATACTTGCGTTTGCGGCAATGCTTAAAGAGAAAAAACTTTCTTGGCTACCGTCATACGGACCTGAAATGCGTGGCGGTACTGCAAATTGTCACGTTATAATAGATGATGAGCCGATTGGCTCGCCGATTGTTACAAGACCGAATATCCTTGTGGCAATGAATAAACCGTCACTTGATAAATTTGAAAATACGGTTTCGGACGGCGGATATGTGTTTATAGATACGTCGCTTATAGACAGAAGGGCGGAAAGAGAGGACGTAAACGAAATTTGCGTGAATGCTACCGAAACGGCTCATAATATAGGTAATAAGAGTCTTGCAAATATGGTTATGCTCGGTGCTGTGTTAAAGAAAACGGAATTGTTTACAATCGATGAAATTGAATACACAATGAAGAAATCTTTGCCGGAAAACAAGCATAAACTTATAGAGATGAATATAAAAGCCGTAAAAGAAGGATATAATTTAGTATAGAGAGATTAAAAGGAGGATTTTGGTTATGGCAGCGGTAAAAAAGAAAAAAGGTCTTATGTACAAAGGTAAGCCGCTTTTAAGATGCGGGAACAGAATTTATTACGGAAATTTGGAAGATAAGCTTATTCTTGCTCTTGACATCGTGGAAAGCAGTAAAAAGCAAGATGTGGACGTATCTACAAAAGTTAAGGTACAGATTATGGACAACACAGGCGAGCTTGGCAAAGGTCAGGTTTATCGTAAGTGCGAAAGAGAAAATCTTTATAAGGCTATTGACATCGGTGAATGGTGGCTGCAAGACGCTATGAAAATGATGGGCTAATTAAATTTAAGCTGTTGCATTTTTATGTGACAGCTTATTTGCATTTATAAAATCATAATCTGAAAGGGTGAAAAATGTGAATTTAACCAAAGAAAATGTAAAGAAAATTTGCGGAATAATATTGTTCACGGTTGTAGTGTTGGTTATAGTGCAGAACTACGAAAAGGTCGGAAACGCTATAGGACTTTTGTGGGGAATAATTTTTCCGTTTGTTTTGGGCGGAATAATAGCTTTTATACTTAATATACCTATGAGAGCGATTGAAAAGCTACTGTTCAAAAGCAAAAACGGAAAACAAAAGAAATACGCAAGACCGCTCAGTATGATTATAACTTTTCTGCTTGTAATCGGAGTGATTGCGGGTGTGATACTTATTGTTGTGCCACAAATAGGCGGAACTGTGAGAGAACTTACAAAATCGGCAGAAGCATTTTTTCCTAAAGTACAGAAATGGGCAGAGGATATGTTCAGTAATAATACGCAAATCCATGATTGGATTGCAAGTTTGCAGTTCAATACCGACAAACTTATGGATACGGCGATAAATTTCTTACAAAACGGTGCGGGAAATGTTTTAAACGGTACATTTACGGCGGCAAAAGCTGTTGTATCTGGAATAACGGCATTTTTTATCGGCTTGATATTTGCGTTCTATCTGCTTGCGAAAAAAGAAACACTTCAAAGACAAGTCAATATGTTTATGCAGGCGGCTTTGCCTGAAAAAATAGTGAATAAAATAACGTATGTCGCAAAATTGAGCAATGAAACTTTTTCAAACTTTATAACGGGACAATGCCTTGAGGCGTTGATTTTGGGTACAATGTTCTTTGTTACACTGTCAATAATACGATTGCCGTATGCACTTTTGATTGGAGTTTTAATCGCTTTTACGGCACTTATACCGATATTCGGTGCGTTTATCGGCTGGGTT
>OGRO01003634.1_pt1 | contig 10879 bp, 7 predicted proteins | sample 1553451 | NCBI WGS metagenome assembly OGRO01 (sample SAMEA2580021, study PRJEB22360) | human gut metagenome
GATGCAAAATTAAAACAGAATTTTGGTGGAGCGGATTTAATGAACCTGGCTTTGGATTGCGACCAGACAGGTTGGGGGTTGACACCGGTTTTGGGTGTCGATGTCAAATATGGTAAATTCAATTTCGGAGCTAAATATGAGTTTAAGACGAACTTGAACATCGAAAACAATACCAAGAAGTTGGATTATCCCGACAGTGCGGAAGATTTGGTCGGTCCGTACAAACATGGAGTGAATACGCCGAACGATATTCCTTCCATGCTTTCGGTGGCAGCTTCTTATCGGTTTTTACCCATGTTGAAGGCTTCTGTTGAGTATCACTTCTTCGATGATAAGAAGGCGGGAATGGCCGGTGGAAAGCAGAAGGAACTGGAAAGAGGTACGAATGAGTATCTGTTTGGTATAGAGTGGGATGTTGTCAAGAGATTGACCATTAGCGGTGGCGCTCAAATTACAGATTATGGTTTGTCTGATAATTTCCAAAGTGATGTTAGTTTCTCCTGCGATTCTTATTCGCTGGGCTTTGGTGCTAAAGTGATGTTGAGCGAAAAAATGGCTTTGAACGTGGGATATATGTGGACAACTTACCACGATTATACCAAGAAGATGGACAACTACTGCGGCACGGGACTTCCTGGGCAGAATGTGTATAGCCGCACCAACAAGGTGTTCGGATTAAGTTTGGACTACGCTTTCTAAGCTTGAAAATATTCGTATCCTATTGAAAAAGGAAGCTGCTGTCGTGCGGCTTCCTTTTTTTGATTCATGGGTATTCACGGACTATATGAACCTATGCTTTACGGCTCATAACCATAGGTTTTTGTCGCTGTAAAGCATAGCTGGGTATGGCATAAAAAAAGAGGGTGCATGACGCACCCTCTTTCTTGATTATTTGTTTTACTTGTTGCCGATTATAACTGAATCCAACGTACATAAGCGAAGTCCATACGGTGAGGCAACTCCTTGTTTACAGGATATACACGGAAGCCCATCTTATGGTTACCAGCCTCGGAAGGAGTGGTCGTTAACTTGAAGAATAACTTGGAGCCTTCTTCCTTCATCAACTCGAACTGAGCGGTATTGATTGGCGACAGCGTGTGTTTCTCCGGATCTTCCTTCATGACAACCATTTCAGCACCTAACATACCTTGTAGTTCATGACGGTCGATTACCAAATTGAAGTTGTATTCTTTTCCTACAACCGGGCCATTCACCGTCAAATCTTGGTCGCAAGTGAAAGATTCCACTTGGAAGCTATCCCAATGTTGCGCAACTTCCTCTTTCCAAGCAGCTAATTGCTTAGCGATCTCGTAGTTGTTAGCGGAAATATGAGCGGAACGAGTAGCCAATTTGTGATAGAAACGATCCTCATAATCGTCCAACATACGTTTCATCGTATAATCCGGAGCGATCTTGGCGATAGAGTTCTTGATATATTGGATCCAGTCCGGAGAGTAACCCTTGCTGTTCTTAGCGTAGTAAGTCGGGATGATCTCAGTTTCCAAGCAATGGTAGATCGTAGCCGCATCCAATTGGTCTTGGTATTGCTGGTTCTCATAAGTACGCTTGTCGGTCAATGCCCAACCTGCGCCTTCTACGTAACCCTCATACCACCAACCGTCAAGAACGGAGAAGTTCAATACACCGTTCATCTCGGCTTTCTCACCGGAAGTACCGGATGCTTCGAGCGGACGTGTCGGAGTGTTCAGCCAGATATCCACACCTGAAACGAGGCGACGTGCCAACTGCATGTCATAATTTTCCAGGAAGATAATCTTGCCCAGGAACTCCGGACGACGGGAAATCTCGATGATTCTCTTAATCAAGCCCTGGCCAGCACCATCGTGCGGGTGAGCCTTACCGGTAAAGAGGAACTGTACCGGATAGTCGGGGTTGTTCACAATCTTGGCCAGACGGTCGAGGTCGGTGAACAGCAAGTGTGCACGCTTGTAGGTAGCGAAACGGCGTCCGAAACCTATCAGCAGAGCGTTCGGATTGATTTTGTCCAGCAGGGAAACGATGCGTGAAGGGTCACCCTGGTTCTTCAACCAAGTTTCACGGTATTGCTTGCGAACATAGTCAATCAGTTTGTTCTTCATCACCATGCGCGTCTTCCAGATTTCTTCGTCGGACACGTTATAGATAGCCTCCCAAATCTTGGGGTTGGACTGGTCGTAGAGGAAGTTCTCATCAAAATGCGCAGCATAGAGATGTTTCCACTCCGTAGCGCTCCAAGTGGGGAAGTGTACACCGTTGGTAACGTAGCCCACATGGCTTTCTTCGGGGAAGTAACCCTTCCAGATGGAAGCGAACATCTCCTGGGAAACCTTTCCGTGCAACCAGCTTACACCATTCACTTCCTGTGAAGTGTTGCAAGCAAAGACGGACATACAGAAACGTTCGCCTTTGTCGCCCGGATTATTACGGCCAAGATCCATCAGATCCTCCCAGCTGATACCCATTCTGGCAGGATAACCACCCATATACTTACCGAAGAGACCCTCGTCGAAGTAGTCGTGTCCGGCAGGAACCGGAGTATGTACAGTGTACAGAGAAGAAGCACGTACCAGTTCGATAGCCTGGTCGTAAGACAAGCCTTCAGCTACATAATCACAGATACGCTGAACGTTGATCAACGCTGCGTGTCCTTCGTTACAGTGATAAACATCTTTCTTGATACCCAGTTTCTTCAGTGTCAAGATACCACCGATACCAAGCAATATTTCTTGTTTCAAACGGTTTTCCCAGTCACCACCATAGAGTTGGTGAGTAATAGGACGGTCGAATTCGCTGTTCATTTCATTATCCGTATCCAACAGATAGAGAGAAATACGTCCAACGTTTACACGCCATACAAAAGCATGAACAAAATAATCCAGATAAGGAACATCTACAATCACCTGATTGCCATTCTCGTCCATCACTCGCTCGATGGGCAACTGACCGAAGTTCTGAGCTTCGTAGTTGGCAATCTGCTGGCCATCCATTGAGAGGGTCTGCGTGAAATAACCGTAACGATATAGGAATCCTACTGCGCAAAGGTCAACATTGCTATCGGAAGCCTCTTTCAGGTAGTCGCCGGCAAGAACACCTAAACCACCAGAATATATCTTAAGTACCTGGTTCAAACCATACTCCATGCTGAAATAAGCAACGGAAGGGCGCTTCTGATCAGGTTTCACGTCCATATACGTTCTGAACATAGCATAGACGTCATTCATTCTCTTCAGAATTACTTTGTCATTTGCAAGCGCCTCGAGTTTAGCATAACTCATTCTTTCCAACAGAAGGACGGGGTTATGACCAACTTCTTTCCACAAAGCAGGGTCAAGGTCTCTAAACAGTTCAGTAGCTTCATAGTTCCAAGACCACCAAATGTTATGTGCCAATTCAGACAATTTCTCCAACTCGGCAGGAACATGAGATTTCACATTCACATCTTTCCAGTTCGGAGTGTTTACATTACTAACTTTAATCTTCATTGTATGATTACTTGATTGATTAATAATTCATATTTATTTTAACCTAACTGACGCTCCATCGCATGACGAAGGGCAAAGTCATAGGCTTCATAATAATATTCAATAAAATGCTTCCACAAAGCCTGTTCAGCCACTTGCCCGGCACGCTTGCGAATGTTTTTCACTTCTGCATCCGTCTTTGCAGAGAATGCCGAAATGGTGTCCTTGATACCGTCAGCCACTTCAGAATAGTTGTAATCCGAACGGTGAAGTACCTCTACCCCATCATCGATGCCATGCTGGTTCTTCAGGCTGTTCACCCAAAGTCCGAAACCTGCCAGATCGGTCGTGACGGTAGGAACATGGAAAGCAACACTTTCCAACGGGGTATAGCCCCAAGGTTCGTAATATGAAGGATAGACACTAAGATCTTCTCCTAATATCAAATCGTAATATTGCTTGTTTATAATGCCATCTTTTCCGTCGAGATAGCAGGGAACAAAAATAATCTTCACCTTATCCTCAGGACGGTTGCTCATGCCCATATACTTCAGCATGTCCAGCACTTGATCATGCGTCATGTTGTGCAGCCAGTGAGTAATCAAAGGTACTTCCAGCGGAGTAGTGAATTTCTCCTTGCTCTTGAGACGCTGTTGCAGGTCTTCACGGGCATCACCTACCCATCCTGGCACATTGATGAATGCCAATACATTCTTCTCCAGGTTCTTATCACGGTTCAGCCGATTCAGTGATTCAAGAAAGACATCGATGCCTTTGTTCTTAAACTCATAACGACCGCTGGTACCGATAATTAACGTATCATCACCCATATCCGTACCCATCAGGCAATTGGCAACGCGCAACATGGTAGATCTCGCACGTTTGCGTTTTCCGGTAAACGTCGTTCCTTTCGGCACAAAATCATCTTCAAAACCATTCATAAGCACTACATCGGCAGGCTTATCAAGCAATTCCTTGCACTCGTTATTTGTGATTTCACTCACAGTCGTAAAACAGTCTACATAGTGTGCAGTCTGTTTTTCAATGGAGTGTTTGGATTGCATATTGAGCTCTTCCGCCATCTGATCGCCATTATAAGCGAAGAGATAATCGTAAAGAGGCTTATTGTTACCTGCAATGGAACGTCCGATGGACGTGGCATGCGTGGTAAATATCGTACCGATTTCAGGAACAGCAGTCTGCAAGTAGAGTGCTCCCATGCCGGTCATCCACTCATGTGCCTGATAAATCACTTTATCTGTCTCCGTCAGGTTGTAGCGATAAAAACTCTCTACTACCTTTCCGGCAGCATACGAAAACATGGATGCTTCATCATAATCACCATATGCATGCAGTGAATCCACCTGATAGCGGTTCCACATTTCTGTATAGATATCATTCTTCAGTGCGAAAAACGGTTGGAAATCAACCAATATAACGATCGGATTGCCCGGAATGTTCCAGCGTCCTACACGGACGGAAAGGTTATCTTGCTCAGCTGCATGCTTTCTCCATGCTGCACAAAGGTTATCGGACTCGATAAACAAAGGATTCTCTTTACCCTGCCAAAAATCAGGCCCTATAAAAAACAATCTATCATGAAATTTTGCCTGCAAGGTATTTGCTCGCGTGGACAAAACCGTATAGATACCTCCAACCTTATTACATACTTCCCAGCTTGACTCGAAGATGTAGTCGGGGGTTAACAGCTCTTTAGTCATATTACTTTTAATCTCTATTACTTAATACCGGCTGCAAAAATACACATTATTCTTTGAAAAATAGCCTATTAATCGAAAAAACTAATGAAATATGCATAAACAATCGTTTGCGAAAAATAGTTAGAAGGACTGAATATCGTTTCGAACGCCACACTTCATCAGGGCAAATGCCACACTCTGTATGTTGCAAAGTGTGGCGTTTACCCTGATGAAGTGTGGCATTTCGCTTACTGAAGTGTGGCATTTGAAAACAATAAACCCAGAGTTGGCATCGAAATAACAACTCTGGGTTAGCAAATTATTCAGAAATAGAATCTTATACCATCAATGCAGCCACCAATGCCAAAATTGCATAAAATTCGGGAAGAGCAGCATAAATCATTGTGTTAGTCTGTACGTCATGTCCCTGAGAGATACCAACAATACCATTGGCACAAATCTGTCCCTGACGGATAGCTGAGAATAAACATACTAAACCTACACCCAGGCCGATACCCAACATCAGAGGACCATCCGTATTAAAGTCTCTACCCATAGACATCAGGAAAGCAACGAAACCATAAAGTCCCTGTGTAGCCGGAAGAGCCGACAAAATCATATAGCTGGCAGATTTGGAAGGATCTTTTTTCAATGCACCTTCCGCTGCACTACCTGCGATTGTTGTACCAAAGCAACTACCAATTCCTGCAAGAGCCAACATCATGCCCAAGCCAAGATAACCTAAAATTTCATTCATAATGTTCTTAATTTATTTGTTTTTAATTTATTTGTTTCTTAACCACAGTAAACGGCTTGTAAGCTTCACCTTTACCGTCGTAACCTGAATTTTTAAAGTATTCTACGAATGTCAAACGTAACGGATGCACAAATGCGCTCAGACAAGACATAGCTATGTTCAACGAATGGCCGAACAGCAATATCAGTCCGCAGAACAACCAGCCAAGAGCCGGACCTGCCGCATCATTCACCATAAAGGCAAGCTGATTGAACACACCGCCCAGCATACCACCTGCCAAACCAAGGGCATACAGACGAATGTACGAGAGTATATCTCCCATCAATCCGGTAGCCATATTATAGGTATCCCATACACCGGCACCGATGTTGACAAACACATTCCGATGGATATTATTCAGCAGATAAATACCGATAGCGGCAATACCTCCAATCACAATGAATGCCCAGGTGGAGACGTCTTTCGAAATAACTTCAAAGAAAGAAAGTCCGCCGGTACAGATGAATCCAACCACCAACAGCAACCATCCCCAGGCACTGAGAGATTCCTTGAAGCCATAACGTACGGTCTCACCAATAGCTTTCACAGTCATGGCTATGCTGATATGTATTACACCGATTATCAATGCCAGCAACATTTGCTTGTCATAAGTCGTCTCACCAATCTTACCCACAATCATAAATTGCTTCATTCCTTCCGGCAATTCCACATCAAACAAGCTGACTCCGAAGAAAGTACCCAGAATAGCACCGAATATTGCGGTGAAAATACCCAGCGTAATTACCAAGTTCATCATGCCTCGCAGTGACTTTGACAACTTCTTCTTCAGGATGAAGCCAAAGATAATCAGCACCAATCCGTACCCGGCATCACCCATACAGAATGCAAAGAACAAGGAGAAGAACGGAGCCAAGATAGGCGTCGGATCAAATTCCGCATAGTCGGGCATACCATACATTTTGGTAAGCACCTCGTACATACGGACAAATGCATTGTTCTTCAGCTTGATGGGAGCGTTGTCTTCTTTGGTGGCTTTCCGTATTTCATAATATACACCACTATCATCGAGCAATTTCTTCACATCTGCCTCCTGATCTTCAGGAATCCAGCCTTCCAGCAATACGACGGCACCTTCGGCCATTTCCTCGCTGTTCAGCTTTACCTTCAACAAGTCGATATCTCCCTGAAGCTGTTCATTACCGCTTTCAAACGTACGATAATGAGCTTTACAGAAAGCTTTCAGTTCAGCAGTGGTCTGGAGAAGAGCTTCTTCCATTTCCGCTTTCTTACTGTTCAACTCGGACAGGCTCAGAGAGGGCAAACGAAGTGGTTCAATATCCAATCCTACCGGTTCGGGTGTGACGGTCACAAAGTATAGATGCCCGCCATTTTCCTTCACTATGATAGTATTGTATTGTTCCGCCCATGTCTCGTCATAATCCCTTTCCGGACAGGTATAGAATTGCACATACCAGCCTGCATCCTCCAGCCTGCGGACAGAAGTCCAATCAAAATTACCCCAGACTTCCATCTGTGCGATGTCTTTGCCTACAACAGGTAATTGCTGATTCAAATCCTGTATCCGTTCCTGCAAGTCTTCATAACTTTTTACTAAAGCATCGATTGCCAGTTCGGTGTTCACTGTTTCTTCAGGCTGTTTCTCAGCCAGATTGTACATACTCTGGAGCATACTTTTGTAAAGTGCACGCTTCTGCATAAACTGTTGCAGAGTATCGTCCATCTCACCCCATTGCTTTTCCACAATATGCACTACTCCCAACTCCCGGATTTGATCGAGGAATGTTTCATATTCCTTATGATATACAAGGAATGTGAGCTTCTTCATTTTTGTAATCATGCTTCTGCCTCCTTCCTACTCTCTTGATGGGATTTCATGATTTTCTGCGATGACTTGGAGAGGTTCTCCTCGTCTTCCATGAAGCGCTTGATCTTTCGCAGAGCATCCTGATAGCCTGGAATCTGCACTTTCTCAAAGAGGTTTACCTTTTGGGTAGTCTTTTTACGTGCATGTTCCAGCAAGCCCAGTTTGGCGACGATAAACTCCCGTTCGATAGCCGTCTGTGCCAACACCTTGAGCAAATGTATGCCGTCGGCATACCATTTGGGGGCATTGAACAGGCTGTAGGGGCGTATTTCGAAATCAACGTTTTCGAGCAGCGGCACCCGTACACCGGCAATCTTCTTCACGCCGAGATGTACATCGCTCACCTTTATCAATGAGGAGTCAAACTCATTCCAAAGGGCGAACATCGCTTCGTAGGCCTGGATTTCCCGTTCCAACTTCTCATCCAGCGCGGCAGCTTCTGATTTGCAGCGCTTCACTTCCATGCGTAGTGCACTCTCCTTATTCTTGATAATAGGGAGTGTACGTACCCGCACTTTCAGTTGCTTTTCCAACTGCTGGAGGGAAGTTTTATTATATTGAAACTTTATAGCCACTTTATTAATTAAAAATTTAAAATTAAAAATTAAAGGCTCATACTTATCACATTATATATTAATAAAAAAATCAAGCTGCGCATTTCATTCGTTTAATAATAGAAACAAGTAAACGAATCAAATTCAAACAATTTTCATTAACCGATTCATAAGAACTATCATCTAAATATTCACTTTCGTGCAATAAAAGCAACCAATATTTCGTTTCATTTGCCTCTTTCAGTGCAATGCTCAATTTATGAACAAAATCAGCTTTACTCTCAGCAAATTCACTCTCTTTAACCATAGCTCCTATTGCTGTTCCTGATCGAAGGACTTGTTTTGATAACACAAATTCCTTTTTGTTTTCTTGTAAAAACCTGCAAGCTTTCACAATCCTAACCCCAAAAGCAACAGCCCTCTGATCAATCACATTATCCGTCCTTACCGCGTAGCTTTAATTTTTAATTATTAATTTTTAATTTGTGGGCCAATATTGGTCCACAAGTTCTTTCTTGATATTCACTTCTTCCGGACGGAAATACTTACCGAACAGGCTCCAAGCCACATCGAGCATCTCAGTTGTATCGAGGTTCACATCAATAGCCAGCAATTGGTTGGAGTAATCCTTGGCAAATGCAAGGGTACGTTCGTCATAATTTGTCAGGTCGAAACCGTTCTCCAACTTCGTCTTGGCGTTGGCAGCATCGGCGTACAGACGTACAGCAGCATTCATCACCTGCGGATGGTCTTTACGCGTCTTCTTACCTGTAACGAGCTGTTTCAGACGGGACAGTGAACGGAACGGGTCAACGATAACCTTACCGATATCTGTATCACGACGCAGGAACAACTGACCTTCCGTAATGTAACCCGTATTATCAGGCACAGCATGCGTAATATCGCCACCAGACAATGTTGTCACTGCGATAATGGTAATGGAACCACCACTTGGGAACTGTACTGCCTTCTCATAAATCTTAGCCAAATCCGAATAAAGAGAACCCGGCATAGAATCTTTTGAAGGAATCTGGTCCATACGGTTGGATACAATCGCCAACGCATCAGCGTAAGAGGTCATATCAGTCAACAGTACCAATACCTTTTCATTATTGTTCACAGCGAAATATTCGGCTGCCGTCAACGCCATATCCGGAATCAGCAAACGTTCTACCGGAGGATTCTCCGTTGTATTCATGAAACTGACGATACGGTCGAGCGCACCGGCATTGGAGAATACGTTCTTGAAGTAAAGGTAATCATCGTTCGTCATACCCATACCGCCAAGGATAATCTTGTCAGTCTCCGCACGCAGAGTCACATTCGCCATCACCTGGTTGAAGGGCTGGTCGGGGTCGGCAAAGAACGGAATCTTCTGTCCGGACACCAGCGTATTGTTCAAGTCGATACCTGCAATACCGGTTGCAATCAGTTCCGAGGGCTGCTTACGGCGCACCGGATTCACGGATGGACCGCCAATTTCCACCTCCTCGCCTTCAATGGCCGGACCACCGTCGATGGGGTCGCCAAAGGCGTTGAAGAAGCGTCCGGCAAGCTGCTCGCTCACTTTGATTGTAGGAGCCTTGCCCAAGAATACTACCTCTGCATTGGTGGGAATACCTTCCGTACCCTCAAACACCTGCAAAGTCACTTCGTCGCCGGCAATCTTCACCACCTGGGCCAGCTTGCCGTTTACGGTCGCCAACTCGTCATACCCCACTCCGGTTGCCTTCAGCGAACACGTAGCTTTCGTAATCTGAGTAATCTTGGTATATATTTTTTGAAATGCTTTTGTTGCCATCTATTTATTTACAATTTAGCAATTTACTATTTACTATTTAAATCTCTGCCATCCTATTCTACTATTTTCCTATCTACAACCTCCGTACACCTGCATCCGCAAGGCAAATAGTAAATTGTAAATAGTCACATAGTACATCCTTAGGCTTTACGTTCCTCAACCAGTTCCTGCAACTGCTTATGGAACTTGTCGTATTCTTCCGACTTAAACTTCGAGTAGTTCATCTGCTTACAGATGTTAATCATTTTCTTGAAGTAATCCATTACTTCGTTGAAGTTGTCGAACTCAAATTCTGTATGACAGATTTCTATTACCATATTCAGAATCTCCTCCTGACGCTCCATCGGGGTCACGGCATCAATTTCATCAAAGGCATCCTGCTGCAGAATAACGAAGTCAATCAATTCCGATTTCCAGAAAGTCACGTGATACTCTACGGGCACACCGTCGTCACCCAAGATGTTGATTTGCTCGGCAATCTCCTTACCACGCTGCAAACGGGTCTTGATTTCATTCACCTTGCCAATCCACTCACCGTTGATGTGCTTGGTGATATACTCTTCAAATTCAGGGTATTCTATATATTTGGAATACGAGTCAATCGGGTTTACGGCAGGATAACGCTTCTTGTCGGCACGGTCTTGCTCAAGGGCATAGAAGCAGCGTGCCACCTTCTTCGTATTCTCGGTTACCGGCTCCTTCAAGTTACCACCGGCAGGAG
>OGRO01003638.1_pt1 | contig 10873 bp, 8 predicted proteins | sample 1553451 | NCBI WGS metagenome assembly OGRO01 (sample SAMEA2580021, study PRJEB22360) | human gut metagenome
GTATGTATCAGGTTTTAGAGGGTCAAATTGCTCGTTAGCCCACATAAGGGTTACTAAATCCTCTGTATCGGAAAGATTTATTATATTGTGGGTGTAGCCAGGCAGCATATGTATTGCCTCTATTTTTTCGCCTGTAACCTCAAAGCGTAAAACCTCGTCACTGCCTATCTTTCTTTCCTCTATAAGCCCGTGACCCGATACTACTATAAAAAATTCCCATTTAGAGTTATGCCAGTGCTGACCCTTTGTAATTCCGGGCTTTGAAATATTAACGCTGAACTGCCCGCAATTGGCGGTTTTTAAAAGCTCTGTAAAGCTGCCGCGGTCATCAACATTCATTTTAAGCGGAAAGCTGACCTTACTTTTAGGCAAATACGAAAGGTAGGTTGAATACAGCTTTTTCGCAAAGGAATTATTCGGTATTTCGGGCATTAAAAGCGTTTTCGGTTGGTTTTTAAACTGCTCCAATAAATCCACTATTTCACCGAGGGTCACTTTGTGTGTTGTAGGCACGGCACAGTATTTTCCGTTTTCGGTAATTACGGTGTTTATTCCGTCAAATTCGCAGTGGTGCTCGTTATTTTCAAGCGCGTCCAGCATTTCCGCAACCAAATCGTCTATGTATAAAAGCTCAAGCTCGGTATTTCGGTCATTTACCGTTATGGGTAAATCGTTCGCGGTATTGTTACAGAAGGTCGCAACGGCGCTGTTGTAGTTCGGTCTGCACCATTTGCCGAACAGGTTCGGGAAGCGGTAAACCAGCACCTTAGCGCCTGTTTCTTCGGAATACTTAAAAAACAGGTCTTCTCCCGCTTTTTTGCTTCTGCCGTAGTCGCTGTCATACCGTCCTATTAGGGTCGCCTGAATAGAGGAAGACAGCATTACCGGGCATTTATTATTGTGCTTTTTAAGAGTATCAAGCAATTCGCTTGCAAACCCGAAATTGCCCTGCATAAATTCCGAATTGTCTTTCGGTCGGTTTACGCCCGCAAGGTTAAACACAAAGTCCGCCTTTTCGCAAAAGCCGACGAGCAATGATTTTTCCGTATCAATATCGTACTCGAAAAATTCTTCTATTTTAATATTCCGCGTTCTGTCCTTACCGTCGCGTATGTTTTTAAGCGCCGCGCAAAGGTTTTTGCCTACAAAGCCTTTGGCGCCCGTCACAAGTATGTTCATAGCTCACTCCAAAATTAGCTCTTCTTATAAACTAAAGTCCTATTTTTTGTTTTAATTCGGAAACTTTCTTGCCTAAATTCATATCTGCATTATCAAAATGGGTTTGAAGAGTATTGATTTTTGTGCGCTTATTTAATAAAACATTTATGATTCTATGTGCCCAGCAAAAAGGCAAAAGGACAGGAAAGCGTTTTAATATTTTATATTTATCAACCATATATGGAAATGGAAGAAAAACTGTATTAATATAATATCTGAATTTATTATTGTTTTTGCAATCCTTATATTTTTCCTCTGAAATCATACTTATAGCATCACCGATTGCACCATTCTCGGAAATAAGCGTTGCAAATTGTCGGATATCATCGCTGACATCATCTTTGCCCTCAAACCAATAGTCAATTAAATTTAAGACAAAGGCATGGAACACTTCTAAATGCGATTCATTAATATAGTTGTTGATTTTATCCCAATCCAATGAATTTTTGTATTTATTCAAATATATCCAAACGTCTATAAAACCTCTTAGCCCGATTCCGTTATGCTTTACATGTTTAGCAATATGGATAATCATAAAAGTATAAAAAGCTTCATTCGTAAAGCTATATTCGCCGTTTTTTTGTACAACATCGTTTTCAAGCTGTTCCGAAACCTCTACGCCTTTAAAATAAGGAATGTGTGGCATAAGTTCTTTATGTAGCTCAAAATGAACCCCGCCCACGGTGTAAGTGTCATGTATTAAAACTTCAGAATCATATTCAAGTGTCTTGAATCCTAAAGACACCATAATATCATGAGCCGCCTTTGCATTATCCTTTCCTATAAAAATATCAATATCGGATAAAGCCCTCATATTACTGTCGGGGTATAAATGCTTAATGACACTGCCTTTCATCGGCACAAAAAATACACCATTTTCACGAAAAGCATTTGCTACCATATTGTAATAGTAGTCCTGCCGTATGGATATAGCTATATTTTGATAAAAGGCATTGTTAAAAAGCTCTAAATCTTTTTCTGCATTTTGAATATTTAACTTTTTAAGAGCGGAGTATATTATAACTTCAATTTTATGAAATTTTGCATATTGATAAAGCTCATTAATAGTAAGAGACGGTGGAATATCACATAGCGGCTCACCGACAAAAACATTTTTTATCAGTTTTATCGAATACTCTATGCAGTCATTTGAAAACATTATATCCTCCAATTTTCTAATTGTCTTTTAATGTATTCCAGGGCAAATAATTTTTCTTTTACTTCCGAAACACCGAGTAACTTGGTATTGTTTGAATTGAATTCACTCAACGGATTACGTTTCTTATCGCCGGTCTTGAAAAATTTATCATAATTGAGACCGCGCTTGTCGGCGGGTACGCTGTAAAAATTACCCATGTCAATAGCATTTGCACATTCTTCATTAGTCAGTAAAGTTTCATAAAGCTTTTCACCGTGACGAATACCGATAATTTTAATTTCGGTTTTCGGGTCGAAAAGTTCAGCAACCGCCTTGGCTAAAGTTTCAATTGTGCAGGCCGGTGCTTTTTGAACCAAAATATCTCCGTTATTGCCGTTTTCAAAAGCAAAGAGTACAAGGTCTACCGCCTCATCAAGTGACATTATAAACCGTGTCATAGTCGGTTCGGTTATGGTTATTGGTTGACCGTTTTTAATTTGATCTATCCAAAGCGGAATAACACTGCCGCGGGAGCACATAACGTTACCGTAGCGGGTACAGCATATTTTTGTTTTATTTGAATTACGAGACTTCGCTACCGCGATTCTTTCTTCCAATGCTTTTGTGATACCCATTGCATTTACCGGATACGCTGCTTTGTCGGTAGATAAGCATATCACACTTTTAACGCCCTCGTCAATGGCGGCAGTCAAAACATTGTCAGTTCCGATAACATTGGTGTTGACCGCCTCCATAGGGAAAAATTCACAGCTTGGAACCTGTTTTAAAGCTGCCGCATGAAAAATGTAATCAACACCATGCATGGCGTTTTTAACGCTCGCCAAGTTCCGTACATCGCCTATGTAAAACTTGATTTTATCTGCAGCCTCAGGCATTTTAGCTTGAAATTCATGCCGCATATCATCCTGCTTTTTCTCGTCTCGGGAAAAAATTCTTATTTCTCCGATATCAGTTTTGAGAAAACGATTTAAAACCGCATTACCGAACGACCCTGTTCCGCCGGTTATTAATAAGGTCTTATTTTTAAACATAAATAATCATATCCTTTATTTATTATTTTATAGTGCAATTTTAATACAGATTCTATTAACAATCCGAAATTATTTTTTTTTGAAATTAGCAATTATATTTGACGCGTAAATCTTCAATGTTTTAAAAGAGGGATCTTTTAAGTTAAATAATAAGAAAACAGCGGAAGATATACAAAAGCTTAATATTATTTTAATTACTATACATATAAAGTTATGACCGATATACTCACAGATTAATATTGTTATGAGAAACGATATTACAGCAAGAATAGAGTATTTTAATTGCAATAACCAATACTTTTTCACACTGTGCCCGAGCTTTTTCAAAATCGTATAGGGTTCATACCAAGTACATGTTATTGTTTTGGAAATAAAGGTCGCAAATAGAATACCGAAAATTCCAAATAGCTTTCCGAGAATAACGGAAAGCACTAAATTTATTGCGGCTGTACATACTCTAATAAATCTGATTTCTTTGAAAAGACCCATACTTTCACGATATAGCCATAGAGGATCAAATATTGTTTCATTATAGAAGTTTAATACAATAATAAAAACCGTCCATTTTGATAAAACATATTCTCTGCCTATCCAAATTGTAATAAAGTCATCAAATACAGTGAAAAAGCATAGTGAACAAGCTGTTCCCAACCACTGAAAAAATAAGGTGGTTACATTAAACAGTTTGTACATTTTGTCATTATCACCTGAGGCGTACAAGTTTCCGAAACTTGATAAAACAGAGGTGACAAGCATATTAATAAAAACAGAAATATTAAAAATAAACAAACTGTAATTTGAGTAATATCCGACATAAACAGTTCCGACTATTACAGATATTAATATGTTGTCTGTATTTCCGATTATTATATTTGAAAATCTATATAAAAAGGCGTTTTTAATATCGTTTGATAATCCCGAGACCTTAGAAAGTTTGTTGGTTATCTTTACATTTATAAACGGATACAAGCGATCTGCTTTTTTGGAAATTGAATAATTGGACAAAATTGTACAAAACACTTGAATAACTAAATAAACGGTATAGTTCTTTGTTATTACCAAAAATACGATTTGAACTATTTGTCGAATAAAATTGAAAACGGTTGTATTATTATTGATTATAAATGTATTTTGATCCGCTTTTATTAGCGCGCTTTTGTATGCCACAAAATAGGATACTACAGAATTAAGCAAAAACAGCAAATAATACAAAACCAAATGAGTGTAGTCTAAATCACTTTTGACAATTAATTTAAGAAACGGGACCAACAGCAACCCTAACGATAATACTGCCATTGCAATTTTTCTATAGATTCGTTTGTAATAATCAAGCAATGCTGCTATTTTTGTCTTATCATTCTCATCAATGGGCTTATAAAGTGAAAAGAGCATTACATTATCTATTCCCAATTCTGCCAAGGAAAGAACATTAAGGATATTACCGTATAAGCCGTTAACACCTAAATACTCCGAGCCCAAATAATAAATAAAAACAGTTCGTCCTACAAATTGAAGTATGAGTGTAATTGATTGAGATATTAATCCATAGAATAAATTGCGATTTGAATTAAGACTACGTGATTGTGTATTCATTTTTTTCTCCTAAAACGGAACAATAAATGTTATAATACTCTTTAGTTTTTGCTTGAATAGAATAATGGTTTTTACAGTATTCATAATTATAGTCAAGCTGACTTTCAGAAAAATTTCGTGCCGAAAGAAGATTGTCTTCAAGTCTGCCTTTCTGTATGCAGCTTACTGTTCCGCCGGCTTTCAAAATATCGGTTATTACCCCGACTTTATTACATACAATAGGTAATTTGGCAGCTATTGCCTCAATATAAGCTATGCCGAAGCCCTCATATTCAGACGGTAATAAAAATATTGACGACTTTTTATAATAGTCTTCCGGAGAGATTACCGCACCGGTGAATATGATACGATCTTTAACACAGTCGGCTATAAGAGAATTCAGCTGCTTAAAATAATCGGGGTTTTGAGTCGTATCTCCGACTATATACCAAAAAAAGTTAGGATACTTACTTAAAAAACTATTCATTTCGGCAACTACTTTTATATACCCCTTTTGCGGAACAACTCTGCCAACTGACAGAATTATATTGTCGTCGGTTTGATTATCGGTTAAGTACCTATCGAAATCTATACCATTATCAATTGTGGTAATATTCCTTATTCCCAAAGAATTCCTACAGTAATATGCAGTTTCTTCCGAAACAGCCGTATATGCGTTTGTTGCGAAATTAAGCAGTTTCTCTACCTTTTTGCTGTACCCATTAGTGTTATGGATAGTCACTACCGTTTTAACACCCTTGCAAAAAATAGCTGCAATTCTTCCGTAAAAATCAGGCGATTGACCATTGGTATGCAGAATATCAATTTCGTATTTTTTAATAAGCTTTTTTATTCTCAATATCGCAGCAATTCTTCCCTTACCTACGGGTTTATTTATTGTGTCAATCGGAATACCTCTTTCCGAGAGTTGGGAAGAAAGTTTTTTTTCAAGAGGCGTCTCAGCTTTTTTCATTGCAACGACAATTACGTTTTTATGATTTTTTTTTAATTGAAAAGCGATATCGTATATTAACTTTTCCGCACCGCCAAGATTAAAGCTATTGATTAAAAGACAAATGTTCAAATCAAACCACTCCCTTATAATATGATACCGGTTTCATTATAATACAGCTTTTCGGTAGCGATAGAAAATCCGAAAATAAGCCATACAAAGTTAAGTGATACGACAGTTGGAGGTATAAATACCGCTGCGGCAAACATTATCAAGGCCACCAAGATTGGAGAATTTGCAGTATCGTTGAACCTTAACTTCCATTGTACTTTAATACAACGAAAATAAAATGCGACAAAACAAATAAATATGCCGATGCCCCCTGTAAGTAACAATTCAATCCAAAAATTATGTACCGATGCCATAGATAGATTAAAGTACTTAATAAGAACCGCTTCTGCAGTCATAGGTCCGGTGCCGAGAAAAATTGTTTCAACACACGCCTTCATAGCCAAACGAATAAGTTGCCATCTGGAGTCGGAAGAAAAATCATTTTTGCTTGTTAATAGCCCCGATCTATCCAATTGCTCAAAAATAAAACCATTGAATTTTACAAACAAAAAACTGCCTAAGATCAGTAAGAAAAAAAGTAAAAAATTCTTTCGTAAAGCACCTTTTACACCTAATAATACAGATATTATTATTGATATGAAAATCAATATAATTGCTCCACGTGAACCTGTTGCAAAAGATACATATACGCATAGCGCAGACCATACGGCAAATAAAAGCCATCCTTTATTATTTTTTATAAAATAAAGTCCGAAGCCAAGTCCCAATATCATAAGCGTACCTATATTGTTAGGATTGTATAAAAAGCCGGTCGGTGCTAAGCTAAGCACTTGATATTCCCAGGATGATGTACTGTAAATACTAAAATAATTAGCAGAAATAATATGATTGCCTGTTTTATATTCATATATAGATATGACTATTGTCATAAAAATACCTAATATAAAAGAGATAATATATTTTGATAAATCTTTCTTATTATCTGTGTAAATGTAAACAAAACTAATTAGCAAAATGTTGATTGCATAAAAAATACAGCCGTTAATCCAATCAAGAAAACTCGGAGTTTGAATTAGGGTAAATAGATTGAAAAAAAGTATAATTGCCAAATAGTTTATATACTTCTTTGCCACAGGTGAATTACGGTTATTTGTATTTTTTCCAATTAACAAAATATGAAATATTACAAAAAGTATAAAAATGATTCTAAAGGCAGTGAATGTGACAGGTCCGATTTTAAATAATTCAAAAGATGAGCCTAAAAAAGTTGAAAATATCAATAAACACAAAAAGTTCTTCATTAAATTTGCCCCTTGATTTTATAACGAATGTATCCCAAAAATGTAAAGGGAAGCATTAGGACGGTTTTGATTATCCCTAATTCTTTCATAGCGCCCTTGAAGTCCTTTGCCACAATTGAAAAAAATAAATATGCTGTTAAATTACGAAAGCGTCTATTTAAAGAATCAGCCTTTTTGGCATCGTGTAAACGGGCAAAAGCAGCTCCTTTCGGACTCTTCATTTCAAGCAGTGTAGCGTTTTTTGAGAGCCCATCATCAAGGTATTCACATATGTATACGGCGTCATTTAAAACATACAGCTTATATTTTTTGTCTATTTCATCATAAATCACATGTTCCCTGAAAAAGCGCTCGCCTTCAAACAGAGGAAACGGATATTGTTTTATGATTTCGGTTCTGAAAATTAAAGCCGTATCACCCTTCTTTCCAAGAGCATAAAGCTGAGAAAGACCCGCCATGCTTATTTCTTTAGGAAACTCTGTTCCTACTATACGACCGTCTTTATACATTTTGTTGGCAACAATTCCGGAAAGTAATTCCAATTTTTGAGCAGAAATATTCTGCCAAGCTCTTTTGATTTTTTCAATTGCGTCATCGGTTAAATAGTCGTCAGAATCAACACAGAAAAAAATTGTGGTTTCACAGTTGGCTGCTGCTCTGTTATGCGCCGAATGTTTGCCGCCGTTTTCCTGGCTCTCGTATTTTATTTTGATTTTACGCTCTTGTAAAAAACTTTTCATTATTTCCTCGGTATTATCGGAGGAACCGTCGTTGATTACATACCAAATAAAATCCTTGCAGGTTTGACGCAAAAGACTGTTATATAACTCGGGTAATTTATATGCTCGATTATATGTTGGCGTAAAAATTGTGATAAGGGCGCCGTCCATAAAAAATTTCCTTTCAACTGTAATAAATATCTTTTATAAGACTGTCTAAAACGGTATCAATTTGATATTTATTTACTTTTTCCTTGTTAAAGTAAGACATATCAACTCTGCGCTGTTTATCTTTTATTTGTTCGATTGCGTCAACCAAACAATTTGTAGAATTAATCGGCACATAAATTGCACCGCGTTGCTCCAATATATCCGGAATCGCACCTACCTGCGTAGTTATAATAGGCAGTCCGTAAGCCATTGCCTCTAAAATCGTAAGCGGAAATCCTTCGGTATAAGTAGGAAAAAGCATAATATCCGCATTGGCATATTCTTCATTGACCTGCTCATGTGTTTTTTCTCCTGTAAGAATAACATTTTCAGGCAATTCAATATTACGGTATATTTCACTTATATGACCGACCAATCTAAACTCAATATCCTGAAACCGCTTTGCGGCGTCAATTATATTATCACATCCCTTGGTAGTAAGAATATGCCCTACAAACAGAGCAATTTTAACCTCATCGTTGATTTTCTTGGGCGAATTTATAATTCTTTGATATTCTTTCGGAATAAAATTAGGGACTAATATGGCATCTGTATGAAACTTTTCTTTAACAAAATTTTCGGAAGACTTATTCAAAACCAGACATTTATCAGATAATTTAAGCATTTTCTTGAAATTCTTATAGGAATTTTTATTTCTAAGGGCAAAGTCAATATTACAATGACACTGTACTATAATCCTTATTTTGAAAAAATGCAATATCTGCATAACCATTCTGTCACGTATAATACCGCCTTTGCTGCATGAGGTGTTAATATGTGCATAATCATATTTCTTGTTAGTTGCGCAGATAAAAACACTTTTTAACATTTTTAAAGCACGCAAAGTCTCTTCAAAAAGACTTTTTTTAGTGTAATCGGAACTCCTTTTTCCGGTAACTGCCGTATTGATCAAATCAACACTAATATCTTTATTCTGAATGTAATCAAGATATTGTTTAGTCCATAAAGCCATACCGCCGGCCGGAGGCGGCAATGGCGAAAAAAGCAGAATTCTCATTTTATTCTTTCCTAACTGTTTTCGTAATAATGCTATAACTGTCTTCAGCCTTATAATTTTTATTTAAATAATTCAAACCGTTTTCACCGAGGGCTTCAAAATCAGATTTGAGCGAAATCTCAATGCTTCTACTGAAATTTTCAGGTGAGTTACTCTCGCACCACCAGCCGAAGTTGCCGTCTGTAATCACTTTTCCTATATCTGTATTAGGGTCGGTGCAGGCAAGCACAGGCATACCTTTCTGCATATAAGAAAGCAATCGTGACGGGAAGTTTGGTATGGTAAAACGATGGTCTAAGAAAATAAGCCCTATATCACAGCAGCCGACAAAGCTTTCGTACTCATTTTTCGGCAAGCCGTTTATAAGTAAAACATTTGCGGGTTTTTCCGCATCTATGTAATTTTTGAGCTTGGGGTATTCCGTCCCCGTGCCGCATATTACAAAAAATCGGTCGTCAAAATCGGCGTTTGCTTTAAGACATTCGATTATAAACGGTATATCCTGCGGTCTGCCGAGGTTGCCGCCGTATATAAAAACGGTTTTATCGGTGGGAATATTAAATTTCTGCCTTGTTTCGGCTTTTTGTTCAGGGGTTAATCTTTCATTTGTCACTTCAATGCTGTTGGGGCAAATTTCAACCTTTTCGGGCGATATTTCCGGGTTATGCTCAAGCACATAATCTGCATTAGCCTGTGACATACACCCGATTTTATCAGAAACAGCATAGAGCTTTTTTTCCTTGTCCCTGAAATACTTATATAAAAGACCTTTAACACCGTTTTTTTTCATCATTCCAAGGTCAACGGCATTTTGGGGGAATATATCTTTTAAAAGCAGATATGTTTTTGCGCCGTCTCTTTTCTTAACATATTTAACGGCGTTTACAAAGGTTATCGGCGGGGTGGAATAGATAACCAAGTCAAATTTAATATCTTTATAATATTTCTTGATGGCTTTAATGAATTGGGATTCAATTAAAACGGTGGAAATACCCTTTTCAATAATGCTGCATTTTGTTATATTACCTATTTTTACATGGAGCATATGGACGCCGTTATCCATAATCAGTTCGGTTTTGGATTTAGTGCGTTTTTCATAAGAGCTTACTGTGTAAACCTCGTCTCCGTTTTCTATAAAGCAACGTAATAGATCCGTATAAATTCCCCTATTGGCAATACTTTCCATACGACCTATTGTAAGAAATAAAACATTCATTGTCTAAACTCCGAACTTAAAAATTATTTTTCGCGTCAAATATAGACTCACTGTTTAAAATTATGGGTTCAGCGTCAACATCACGAAGGAAAACATACGGTTTATCATAATGAAAGAAGGGCGCTCTTTCCACATTGTCGCAATTTCCGTCTTCCATGATTTTTACAGTATCTTCAATAAGATCGAACCCCACATGAGCCATAACGCCTGTATATGCCATATGACGAATGTTAACTTCCGTTACTTTCATATTTCCGTTTTTATCCTCTTTCAAGTCAAAAGATAAAATTCCGTGGGCTGTCACACCGAGCTTTTTTTCTATGTATTTAATGCAGCTGTCGCAAAACTCGTTAATCCTATCCTCATTTAAAAAGCGACCGAAATGAGTATTACCTGTAACATGAG
>OGRO01003639.1_pt1 | contig 10872 bp, 6 predicted proteins | sample 1553451 | NCBI WGS metagenome assembly OGRO01 (sample SAMEA2580021, study PRJEB22360) | human gut metagenome
AATTTCGTAAATGGCTGATTGATAAGGATGTTGTAGAACATAAGTTTGAAAGGGAAGATGAAAGGAGGGGGAAGGGAGTACATTATTAAATATACGCGCGCGTGGTATGCGCATGCAAATTGAATATGCAGACCTTACTGTTTCAGGTACACACTTCCACTAAAACCTCCTCTCACGAAAGAGAAGGATTAGAAAAATGGAATAAAAAAGAATGGATCATGCAAGCAGCCTTCCATTTTTAAATAGAAAGTATAAAAAATCGGCTAAGTAGGCGGCCTGCTTTCGCATAGACGGTCTTCGTCATAAAAAACAGATAGAATGTGTGCCACTATAGGAGATGCAATATTCAAATGCTGAAAGGAGAATAGTTTTTCAGAAGGAACCAGGGCAATTACTTCCCGTTTTTCGGTATCACCTGTAATTTCTTCCATTATCGACACCGACAGACGAATACTATTAGCTACACTATTTCCATCAACACTGCGAAAACTAAGATAAGTTATCAGTTCATCGTCATACCAGTCATTCGGAAGTGGCAGTTCGGCATACCCATCAGAACGAAGAGCCGCTTCTGTATTATAAATAGCAATTTCTTTATCCTTGTTGTAAACCAACAGCATGGCCATATCTGCATTTTCTGCATTTCCGATCCCACTGTTATTGTACCAGTTAAATAGCATTTGCCCCTTACACAGCGTAGCTGTACCGTTAAATACGGGCATCAAAGTCCCCATAGATACTAAGGCACGATTAAAGTCGATTGTAATTTCAGTTCCATTACTGTTCACTGCTTTCTTCAGCATATAGGACATAGCAGAATTAAAGGCAGATTTTTCTTGTGAGAACTCCTTGTAACCAAGTCGTATGAAGGGTTTGATTGTTTTAAGAAAACTGAAAACCGTGGAAAACTTACCACGTTGTGCCTGTTGTTTAGGTGTGCGAGGATTGCTGACTTTAGCAGCACGCGAACGGATATAGTAGTTGGACTTCCAGCGGAACCCTACTATTGGGCCCACTTTACCGGAGAAGCCCCCCAAAATGCCGTGATTGATAATTCCCATGATGCGTGTTTTTAGTTATTTGCTTTTTGTATACCACAAATGTATTGAAAAAGATCCTATCAAACCAAACGATTTTGGAATAAGCGATCAAGTATTATGAATTTTGTGTTCAATTACGGCCAGTTGCTTAATACAGCCGGAACAGTCTGTGATGAGAGATATCATATCCGCCCCTTACCCGGGATGGACTTACTCCGTACCAAAACCGTACATTCTTCGCTCAGAGGTACCTCTGAGCGAAGAATGTACGGAGCAAGACAGGCTCAGGTACGTCCCTGATACATGCCAATCATACCAATATCTATTGTAAGACAGTAAACATAGACATTTTGAGATCACGACTATTCGATCCAATCAAAACCTCAAAATCGCCAGGTTCACATACATATTGTAAGTCATGATTATAATACTTCAAGTCATCAACAGTTATTTCAAAAGTAACCTCCCTACTCTCTCCAGCCTCTAACGCTACTTGTTTAAAAGCCTTCAGCTCCTTTACAGGTCTGGTGGCTGTGCTATATACATCGCGAATATATAATTGAACAGTCTCCTTACCGCTTCTCTTTCCTGTATTTTTTATATTTATCTTGGCCGTCAACTTACCATTTATAGGTATCGTTTTACTGGAAAGAGTAATTTCGCCATATTCATAGGTAGTATAACTTAAACCAAAACCAAACGGATACAGAGGCGCATTAACAACATCAATATAATTACTCTTGAAACGAACATACCCAGCATCATCACTTTCTTGCGGACGTCCCGTGTTTTTATGGTTATAATGAATAGGCAATTGCCCTACATTACGCGGGAACGAAGCCGTGATTTTTCCACTCGGATTGGCATCTCCAAATAATACATCTGCAATAGCCGGACCAGCCTGCACACCCAAAAACCATGCATTAAGTATCGCTGGAATATGTTCATCTTCCCAGGATAAGACAAGTGGCCGCCCCGTAAAAAGCACAAGTACTACCGGTTTTCCAGTCTTCACCAATGCTTTCAATAGTTTTTGCTGTGGTTCCGGAATATCCGGTTCGGAACGAGAAGCCCCCTCTCCATTCATATTTATATTTTCTCCTAAAGCAGCAATAATGATATCAGATTTCTGAGCAATAGCAATGGCTTCTTGCAACATTTCTTCTTCGGAACGTTCATGAACACCATATCTTCTGCCACCAGAAGAAGCAAAGCCCATAGAATTGCCAACCAATATCTTCTCCAACTCCTTATCAGCCACCAGATAACTTCCTTCTGCAAAGGTGACAGTTCCCATTGGCCCGACCGCTTCCTTCAATCCTTCTAATAGTGATATAGGTCTGACTATCTCAGAATTACCACTCCAACATCCAAGCATATCCTGTGCTCTATCTCCCAAGGGGCCTACCAAAGCCACTTTTGAACTCTTTTTCAGAGGCAACAAATTTCCTTCATTTTTAAGCAAGACCTGACATTCCTGAGCCGCTTTACGAGCCTGTTCCACATGACTCCGGGTTCCTAATGTTTCTTTTGCACGTTTCTCATCACAATATTTATATGGATTATCAAATAAGCCTAACTTATATTTAGCTTCCAACACACGCCTGCAAGCCTTATCGATATCAACCAGTTCAATGATACCTTTCTCCAAAGCCTCTTCCAAATGCTGTGAGAAGTATTCACTCACCATATCCATATCTATTCCAGCTTTTAAAGCACGTGCTGTAACCTCCACTTCATTACCGATTCCATGATTAGTCAATTCCATCGTCCCCGTATAATCTGTTACGACAAATCCATTAAATCCCCATTGTTTACGGAGGACATCATCTAGCAAATATTTATTAGCAGTAACCGGTATACCTTCAAATTCATTGAAAGATGTCATATAGCTACCCGCCCCCTGCTCACAAGCAGCTTTATACGGCAGCATATATTCATTCATTGCCTTTTGACGGCTCATATCGACCGTATTATAATCCCGCCCAGCCTCAGCAGCACCATATAATGCATAGTGTTTGACGCATGCCATAACATTATCCTTCCGGCTTAAATCATTATTAGTCTGATATCCTTTGACCCAGGCTTTAGCTATGACACTACCCAAATAAGGATCTTCTCCCGCACTCTCAGCGATGCGTCCCCAACGGGAATCATGGCAGATATCCACCATAGGAGAATACACCCAGCAGACTCCATCGGAACTCGCTTCAATAGCAGAAGTTCGGGCCACCTGTTCTATCAACTCCATATTCCAAGAAGAAGCCAGAGCAAGAGGAATGGGAAATGTCACATCATAACCATGTATCACATCCAGACCAAAAATCAGCGGGATATGCAAACGGCTATTTTCAACAGCTACCTTTTGCCATTTCTTTATGACGGCTGCATTTTTAAGCCCAAACAAACCTCCGACTTCTCCATCCGCAATTCGCTGTTCCAATGGATTAAGTCCTTTTTCAAGAGTCTCACCGGCAACGAATCCACCACTAACCGTTAAATTGAGCTGACCAATCTTTTCCTTTACAGTCATTTTATCCATCAGGTTCTTAATGAACGTCTCCATGGTATTTGCCTTTTCCTGAGAGTACATCGCAGCAGCATAAGCGGCCAGGAAAAACAGCGATAATAAAATTTGCTTTTTCATCTTTATTCAATATTTGGAGTAGTACAACAATAATCTTCAACGCATGTAATATTTAGAAACTTCCCACCTATCATCATATTAAAATCTCCTTTTTCCAACAGCCATTTACCTCCCGCACCAACAAAAGCCAAATCAGTGCCCCGGATTTTTAGACTAACGGTCTTGCTTTCACCGGGTTCCAGTTCTATTTTATCAAAAGCCCGGAGACGACGGTTATCAGGAATCAAAGAAGCATATAAATCCGAAGAGAAAAGCATAACCACTTCTTTTCCTTTACATTCGCCTGTATTTTTCACATCAACGGTAAAAACTAATTCATCTTTCGCTGTGAATTTAGTCTTGTTCACTCTGAAATTACTATAGTCGAATTTAGTATAACTAAGTCCCTCACCAAACCACCATTGCACATTTGTATGCGCTTCGTAGTTGTAAATACCAGGCATTGTTTCCCGATTCTCGCACACCTTAAAGTCATAGGTTGTAAAAGAATTGGGATATGAAGGATAAGTAAAAGGCAAACGTCCACTAAAATTTTCATCACCTGCAACCAAGTCGGCCAGAGCATCTCCCCCATAATTTCCGGGAAGCATTATATTGACAACAGCCTGGGCGTCAGGAACAAGATCACTAATCAAACGGGGACGGCCCTGATTCAAAATCAGAATTACAGGCTTGCCTACTGTTTGTACTGCCTTCACCAGGCTCTTCTGGTTATGCGATAAGTTCAAATCATTTATATTGCCTGTTGTCTCCGCATAAGAGTTCTCACCGATACAAACCATTATATAATCGGCAGCTCCTGCTTTTTCTATCACTTTTTCTATCTCAGGTGTATTTTCTACATACCATTCTTCCTTTTCAGCATAGGTAACTCCAGGTTCATAGATGATATTTTCCACCCCAAACTTATTTTGCATGGCTTTCAATATTGTATTGTAGGATGTGGTAAAGGTTTCCACATTATTTCCCTGCCATGAATAACTCCACCCACCGTTAAGTCCACGCATCGTATTCGCATTAGGACCACATATCAGTATTTTCTTTCCACGCTTCAACGGAAGGGTCTGATTTTCATTTTTCAGCAAAACTTCTGATTCTATTGCCATCTGTTTAGCAACAGCGGCATGCTCATTACTGCCAAACAATGGATAATCTTCAACATCCGTATAAGGCATTTCGAATAATCCGATACGAAATTTTAAACGTAAAATACGCCGCACTGCATCATTGATCCGATCCATCGAAACAGAACCATCATCTACCAATTCTTTCAATAGGGAACCATAACCATATTCAGAAGGTACCATCATCATGTCTACACCGGCATTAACCGCCAGCTTTATCGCTTCTTTTTTAGTGGGCGCTATGTGGTCCCGAACACGAATATTCTCAATATCTCCCCAATCGGTCACAATCATTCCATCCCAGTTCAGATCTTCTTTCAGCCAATTTGTCAAATAGCGCTTATTGGCCACGCCATTCATGCCGTTTAATATGGAAGAGTTGGTCATGGCCGACAAAGCTCCCGAACGAAAGGCTCTAAGAAAAGGCGCATAATGCTTTTCTCTCAAATCCTGTTCAGTGATATTGGCCGGAGTACGGTCAATACCATTATCCGGCGCTCCATATCCGAAATAGTGTTTCAGACATGTACCTACATGATATTTACCGATGTGGTTAGGATCATCTCCTTGTAAGCCGGAGAGATAAGACACACCCATCTCCGCTGCCAGATACGGATCTTCGCCAACTCCCTCATATTGACGGGGCCAGGAGGCTTTGCGTCCGATATCCAGAGTCGGGCCAAATATCCAGGGCACACCGCATGCCCTTGTTTCATAAGCACAAATTTCTCCCATACGTTTTGCCAAATCACGATTGAAAGTGGCTACCATGCCAATATGTTGAGGAAACAAAGTGCCTCCTTTGGAATAGTTGGTCCCATGTACTTGGTCCAGCCCATAGACACATGGAATATTCAGATGTTTCAATGATGATTCCTGAATCTGTCTGATTGCATCGTGCCAGGTGCGTACATCCGAAGCGTAACTGCCTCCCAACATATTTAATATTGAGCCGACATGATACATATTGAAAACTAAATCTAATTTATCATTATCAAGTTTGAAGCCAAGCTCATTATTTATGGCTCGTGAAAGTGTGTAAAACTGATAGCCGGCTTCCGGTAAGGGGCGACCATTGGCATCAGTCATACTTTTACTATCATAGTAGAAACCCAGATCAAACTTCCGGATTATCTCTGCTAACTCTTTTTCGGACTTTGATAGTAATGCCTCGGTACTATACTCAGGATCGGTATATGTCACCATATTTACTTCCAATTGGATCATCTGCCCTATTTTCTCTTCTATCGACATTTTTGAAATCAGGGCTTCGATTTTCTTCTCTATTTCAATATCACCCGGAATAGAAGGTTGTCTTTTATTTTGGGCTACACTACCAAAAACTACACAACAGATAAAAAAAGTCGTAAATACTTTCTTCAAATTCATAACAATACAAATAATAATGTTTCAATTAATACTATCTTGCCAACAATCCGCTTTCCCTACAAAATCATAAAGTATCAGAGAGGGTATGCTCCTAAAAGAAATTCTATAACCAGCTCACATCAGAGCATAGAAAATCAAATCCCTAAAGCCAGGAGTCTAACTTTAGGGATTCACTCCCGTTATTTTAAGGCCAGCATTGCAGCGGATGATTGCCGGACTATTCTTTCAGCAAAGGATTCTTTTCTTGTTCAGAAAGCGGAATTGGTAAATAATAGTGCTCTCCCGTAAATACCCGGTCTTCCACTTTAGAAATTTCATATTTCAATGTAATATTATTATTATAGATATTCATACCCATAATCGGTTCCGCCAGCACATTTCCATCTTTCCAACGGCGTAAATCATAAAAGCGGTGTTCTTCTAACAATAATTCTACTCTACGCTCATTCTTGATTCGTTTCCGCATTTCTTCTTTAGACAAGCCAGTGGGCAGATTGGGCTGATTGGAACGTGCACGCACCTCGTTGACTGCATTATATACACTTTCATCAGGTACACTCAGCGATTCATTTTTTGCCTCTGCGTAATTCAGCAATACTTCGGCATAGCGGAAATACGGCCAGTTGTTACTTTGAGCGTATCCTCCATATATATTAGTAGAAGGATCTAATTCTTCAATGAACTTCTTCGGTCCATACCCACAGCGAGCCTTTCCTAATCTGGGTTTGCACGATCCGTTTTTCGACGGATCTACAGTATTGGTCACCATAGACATCAGATAAGTTTCCCACGTTGAACCATTATAAATGATACTTTGATAAAAACGGGCATCCCTGTTTGAATACGGATCCTGGGCATCATACATTGTATTTGTAGGATCATCAATCAGTTTTCCGTCAATAGTCTCATAAGCATCTACTAAATTCTGGGTAGGATACAAACCATTCCATGACCCGGCATCCTCAGCATCCAAACTCCACATCATATGAATATTGTGAGGAGCTTCGGGAAAAGAAAAACGACGCTCAAAAATAACTTCCTTATTAGCAGCTGTTTTATCAAATTCCATAGAGCGATAAGGGGTTTCACCCACTTTGTAGAGTTCATAAACATGCAAATCCATTACAGCCTGAGCCGCAACTGCTGCATCATCCCATTTGCGGGCATCATCCTCACTATTCAACGGACTGGCCAAATACAACAGAGCCCGCGATTTCAGTGCCAGGAAAGCTCCTTTCGTGGCATGACCGGCTTCTTCTTCCGGATAAGTCAAAGGTAAATTATCAGCATATAGATCACATTCATCTTTTACGAATTCTACAATTTCAGCAAATGAGGAGGGAGCTACCAACAAATCCTCTTCCAGATTCTGGGCTTTAAGTATCAATGGAGCTTTACCAAAAGTACGGCCTAAATCGAAATAACAGAATGCACGCAAGAAGCGAGCTTCAGCATCTATTCTCAATTTCTCCTTTGCAGTCAGTACTTTATCATCGACACCGGCAACACGCTCAATAATAGTATTACACTTCCGTATCACAAGGTATTCCTGAATCCAGATTTCACTGACAAACGGGCAGCTTTGGGCGGTGATTGCATCTTTATTCAACTGTGTATAAATAGGTGAATCGGATACACTGGCAAAATCGTCTGTAGCAGAATCCATATTCCCGGCCCATGACATGGACCAGTTTTGTCCGAACCCGGCAGTACATCTGTTGAACCCACACAACATTGACCCGTATGTATTAGCCACAAATTTATCTATCAAAACTTTATCTTCCCAAATGGCTTCATCGGAAATAAAAGAAGTAGGCTTAATATCCAGCATATCAGAGCAACCAGATGCCAAAGCCACAAACAATGCCAACAATAAATTCTTATACTTTTTCATAATATCTTATACTTTTGAGATTAAAACTGAAGAGTAAGTCCCACGTTAAACGCTTTCATTTGCGGATAAGTCCATCCTTGCTGCTGTGTGTTTTCAGGATCAATTTGCGGTACATCCGAAATAGTGAACAAGTTCTGTGCATTCACATAGACACGCAGTCCATTTATTGCAGCCGATTTCAACCACTTGGATGGGAATGTATATCCGATCTCGATATTTTTCAAACGTAAATAAGAAGCATCATAGAGATAGGTCTGTACACCACTGATATCCGTCGTAGGATTATTATGGATAGAATTTGTCAAACGCGGATATTTCGCATTTATATTCTGTTCGGTCCAGCTTTCATTCACCCAAAATTGAGGAAGATTTCCCTGATTGAAGTAAGGTTGAATAACTCCACCCTGCAAATAAACTTGCACGCGGGCAGCCCCTTGAAACAAAAAGCTGAAATCCAGATTCTTCCATGACAGCGACATCGACGCGCCATAGGTGATTTCGGGCGTTCCGGATGGATAACCGTACGGAATCTGGTCCTTGATGTCGATCTGCCCGTCACCGTTCTGATCGACGAATTTCCACTGTCCCAGGAAAGCATTGACGAATCCGCCCTTGCTGTACATGGCACTGTACTTCGCCAGATCCTCCTCGGTATTGATATAGCCGTTGCCGGCGCCGTCCTTGTAATCGACCTGCAACACCCAGGTCTGCCCGATCGGGAAACCGGTCTGACGATAGGGATAGAGATAGCCGTCGCGGCCCGTCGGCAGACGCACCTCATCGGCTTCGAGCACCTTGTTGCGGGCGAAGTTATAGTTGCCCGAAACATGGATGAACCAATCCTTGCCGAAGGCTTTCTGCCACCCGAGCACCATCTCGTAACCGTGGTTCTGGACCTTGCCCATGTTCACGCGGGGCAGTACCGAGGAGGGAAGACCCTGAACAAGGGGAACCGTCGAACGGGCGACGAGAATATCTTCGCGCATTTCCCTGAAATAGTCGAAATTGAACGAAAAACCGTTCAGAAAATTGATGTCGAGGCCGTAGTTCTGCTGCCGTGCCTTTTCCCATTTCAGATCAGGATTGCCCAGCAGCGAGGTGGCGACGTAGTTGCCGCGTCCCAGCGACGAAAGAACGGTGCCGTCGGTCACCCAGCCCTGATTGTAAGCCACGCGCACGTCGTCCAAATAGAGGAATCGGCTCTCGCCCAGACGGTCGTTACCCACGATACCGTACGATGCGCGGATCTTGAAGAAATCGATCCATTTGCGGTCGATGTTGTCCTTGAAGAACTTCTCCTCGCTGAGCGTCCAGCCCACTGAAACGGCGGGAAAAATACCCCAACGGTTCTCCTTGGAGAACTGCTCCGAACCGTTGATACCCACGTTGACCTCGGCCGTATAGCGGTATAACGTTTATTACTCCCAAAAACCGAAGCACCATCTAAACGAATATTTGCATCAAACAAATAGCGGTTGTCGAAAGTATAGGTCGCACGGGCCGACATGTAGAGCATGTTATAGGGCAGATAGAGCGAAGCCGCCGAATTGCTGACCGAGTTATCCAGCTGGCCGAGCACCATGACATGCACGTCGTGCTTCTCGTTGAACAACCGGTCGTAATTGAGCGAAAGCTGCGTGTTAAACTTGTAATAGGAGCTCTGTCCGCGGCCGCCATTCAGGAAACTCAGGCCTTCGGTATCGGCGTGGATGCCGTCGAACGCAACGTCGGTATGGTCCCAAGTCCAGTAGGACTCCTCGTCGGGGCTCTTGGCCTGATAGAAACCGTAGCGGTTGTAAGCCTGCGTCGCCTTGGGAAAGCCCGAGGCATAGAGGTCGTAGGAGAACATGGCGCGGAATTTCAGGCCCTTCACCAGTTTCTTCATATCCCAGTCGAGCGAAGCGCTGGTATTGACCGTGGTCTTCATCTGTCGGATGTAACCACCCATGTTCATACGCGGATAGAGCTGATAACCCGAACCGTCCTGCACCCAGCCGCCTTCGGGCAGCGGATCGCCGTTCTTGTCGGTGGCACCTGCGGGAAGCGCAGGACCGGGTGCTGTCGGCGGCACGCGGTTCAGACCGCCCAGAATATAGGTGGTACCGGCGGCATCGAAATTAAGATCGTTCGAAGTGTCGAGGCCATCACCCCAGACGATCCGGTTGACTTTGTTGAGGTAAGAACTGACATTGAGACTGAATTTCAGGTCGTCGGTGATCTTGTAGTCGATGTTCGCACGCACGCTCACACGTTTGAGCCAGAAACTCGGGTCATAGCCGCGCGTCGATTCGGGCAGGAACTTGAAAACGCTGCCCTGATCGATATAGGAGGCGTTCATAAAGTACTGGAGACGGTCCGTACCGCCTGAAACGTTGGCGTTGATCTTCCACTGCGAACCCATCTGCGTATATTCGTCGTAGGGGTCACGGTTGGGGAAGAACGTGGGGTTGGCACCGCTCCGGAACTGCTCGATCTGCCATTCGTTGTAAACGGGGGATTTGCCGTCGTTGGCGGCACGCTCGTTCAACAGGGCGGCATAGTCCCACGAATCCATCTTCATGGCGCCGCGCCAGAGAATCTGCTGGAAACCGTAGTCGGCCGTGATGGTGACGGCAGCCTTTCCGACGCTGCCCCGGCGCGTGGTGACATAAATCACACCGTTGGCGCCGCGGACGCCGAACACGCCCGTAGCGGCGGCATCTTTGAGAATGGTCACGTTCTCGACTTCGTTGGCATCGAGCGAACTGAGGTCGTCACGAGGTACACCGTCGATCAGAA
>OGRO01003644.1_pt1 | contig 10855 bp, 7 predicted proteins | sample 1553451 | NCBI WGS metagenome assembly OGRO01 (sample SAMEA2580021, study PRJEB22360) | human gut metagenome
CCGGCAAATTTGCCGCCGTAAGCGCGATAGTTATTGGTGGCAACGAGGAACATGGCGTTCGGATCAATCGGCTTGCCATTAAAGGTCAGGTTCTTAATCCGCTCTGCATTGGCATTAATCATCTGGCACTCGCCGTCATAACGGGCGGGCTGGGTAACATCAATCTGATAATTCACACCATCAATAACATCAAAGTTATAAGTGCGGAAACCATCCCAGTTGATGAGTGACTGTGGTTTCGTGCTGTTAGGATCAATCTGGTTAAACTGTCCGGCGGAGCACTCCAGCCACTCTTTCACCTCTTTACCGCTGGCTTTCACCACAATCAGCGTATTGGGATAGAGATAAAGATCGGCGGCATTACGGAAGGTCAACTGGCCTTTTTCCACCTCTACATAGCTTGCCGGGTCATTTTTGCGACCACCAACTTTAAACGGTGCGGCAGCTGAAAGCACCGGCAGTTTTGCCAGATCCGGATCGCCCTGAATGTAATGCTCGACATACGCTTTTTGCGCGTTGTTCACCACTTGCACGGTCGGATCGTCCTGCACCAGCGCCAGATAGCTATACATGTTGTCGGCAGATTTACCGATTGGCTTGCTGACGAACTGGCGTGTGGCATCGTGATCGGCTTTGAGTGTTTCTACCAGCTTGCTGTCTTGCGCCGCGAGGGATTTTTTATTGGCGATGTCGTAAATCGGCCGTGCTTCCGCTTTCGCTTGCGTCACCTGCCATTTACCGCTGTCATTACTGAGTTGTAAGTCGACCACACCAAGATGATCGCCCCACATGCCCGGCATTACCGCCGGAACACCATTCAGCGTGCCTTTGGTGATATCAGCCCCTTCGATATCAGCAAAATCTTTACCCGGGAAAACGGCGTGAGCATGGCCAAACATAATGGCGTTAACGCCCGGAATTTCACTGAGGTAATAAACTGAGTTTTCCGCCATTACTTTATACGGATCGGCAGACAGCCCGGAATGCGCCAGAACGACAACGACATCGGCACCTTTCTCGCGCATTTCAGGCACGTATTTGCGCACGGTTTCGGTAATATCATTCACCGTCACTTTTCCGGATAAATTAGCTTTATCCCAGCCCATGATTTGCGGCGGCACGACGCCAATATAGCCAATCTTCAGCGTCTGTTTTTTTCCGTCTTTATCGACCACTTCGGTATCTTTAATTAAATACGGTGTAAACATTGGCTGTTTGGTTCTGGCGTCAATGACGTTGGCATTTACATAAGGGAAATTCGCTCCCGCCAGCGCATTTTTCAGGTAATCCAGACCGTAGTTAAATTCATGATTGCCGAGTGTACCGACCGTATAATCCAGCGTATTCAGCGCCTTATAAACCGGATGAACATCACCTGCTTTTAATCCTTTCGCCGACATGTAATCGGCCAGCGGACTCCCCTGAATCAAATCGCCGTTATCGACCAGTACGCTGTTTTGAACTTCATTGCGGGCATCGTTAATCAGGCTTGCCGTACGTACCAGTCCGAATTTTTCCGTGGCGGTGTCTTTGTAATAATCGAAATCCATCATGTTGCTATGCAGATCAGTGGTTTCCATGATACGCAGATCGACCGTCGCTGCATTCACACTGGCGGCAATCAGCGTGGCCAGGAGCGTTGCGCTAAACTTAATCATCAGGGACATCCTTTTATCATCGGGAATACGAAAGAAAAGGGAGAATAAACGTCTTACTTATAGAACAGTGAAGAATGCCACAATTTTACGCTTTGAAAATGATGACACTATCACAGTTGGCGCATTCATTAACGATAGGGTATAAGTAAAACAATAAGTTAACACCGCTCACAGAGACGAGGTGGAGAAATGTTAGATCAAGTATGCCAGCTTGCACGGAATGCAGGCGATGCCATTATGCAGGTCTACGACGGGACGAAACCGATGGACGTCGTCAGCAAAGCGGACAATTCTCCGGTAACGGCAGCGGATATTGCCGCACACACCGTTATCATGGACGGTTTACGTACGCTGACACCGGATATTCCGGTCCTTTCTGAAGAAGATCCTCCCGGTTGGGAAGTCCGTCAGCACTGGCAGCGTTACTGGCTGGTAGACCCACTGGATGGTACTAAAGAGTTTATTAAACGTAATGGCGAATTCACCGTTAACATTGCGCTCATTGACCATGGCAAACCGATTTTAGGCGTGGTGTATGCGCCGGTAATGAACGTAATGTACAGCGCGGCAGAAGGCAAAGCGTGGAAAGAAGAGTGCGGCGTGCGCAAGCAGATTCAGGTCCGAGATGCGCGCACGCCACTGGTCGTTATTAGCCGATCCCATGCAGATGCGGAGCTGAAAGAGTATCTGCAACAGCTTGGCGAACATCAGACCACGTCCATCGGCTCTTCACTGAAATTCTGCCTGGTGGCGGAAGGGCAGGCGCAGCTGTACCCGCGCTTCGGACCAACGAATATTTGGGACACCGCCGCTGGACATGCTGTGGCTGCAGCTGCCGGAGCGCACGTTCACGACTGGCAGGGTAAACCGCTGGATTACACTCCGCGCGAGTCGTTCCTGAATCCGGGGTTCAGAGTGTCTATTTACTAAATTCAGATGGCAGAAACAGTGTATTTCCTGATTCTGCCATCCTGATTTCTCCCAACCTAAAAAGTTATAAATAAAAAGAGATTGTATTTAAAGTGCAAAAATTCAATTGCTAATAAGTTATATTTTAATAATGAGCGTTTTTTGATAGTTTACTTCTATAGTGAGATATTTAATGGCGACATAAAGTAACCAAATAAAATAAGGTTGTCATATGTTACCCAGGATCAGACACAACAATTTTATTGGTGCGGTGGAGCTATTTGTAAAATCATCGTATACAAAAACACATTCAAACAATTTTTTTAATAATATTCAACATGCATTTAGGAAAAAAGATTGGGTTTCGAATTATGATAGCCTGTTAACTTTGCGGGAGTTCTTTCGTTGCGCAACTCAGATTGATAAAGATAGTTATCAAGTGCTTTCATCAAAAAATGAAACTGTTAAAGCCATGGATAAGTTTCTTATCAGTTTCAGCCTTAAAGATAACGGTGCCGAATATACAATGACATTGCGAGGCAGTGGATTTGAATACGAAGAAATCCCCATAACAATAAATGAGTATAAATCATTCATGGATTTCAAAAACCGTGAATTTCCGTTAGAACAAAACAGACGATTGTATGCCTGGGATATTCTGCAGAAAAAACAGTCTGACATACCGAAAAGGATTAAAGGTTATATTCACCAGGCGATTGGTGACGTGTCTTTAGGTTATGCCTTATTGGAGGATATAGTAAGCAAATTAAAACGGGGTAAATTTGAACTCCAAATACCAGGAGGTGGAATTAAAGAATGCGATGGATGGTATATTTACGAAAAAATAATTGATGATAATTTTGCCATAGTCATAGAATCTTTGGGCTTTGCGCTTAAAATCTATGGAGGGGATGAACGTTTTCGTAATGGTTCCTCTGTTGTTTTGGAGGATGAAGATTACTCTCTTATTTATAATTTTCTGGTTAATGCAGGTTGCCAACAAGTCGAATTAGCCGAACAAGTGGATGCGATAGTAAGTGCGAATCTGGCCGCAGATAGTGATATTACTAAAGAAAAGATTTACGAGAAATATAAATCGACCATTGAGGCGTTTAAAAAAGAGCAACTAGCGTTACCAGTATTAGTTCGGTGTAAGAACTCAGAGACTTAATTCCCCTATCCCATAGATAACGATAGGGGAAAATTATTTTTGCAGAATTTATGTTATTGCCATTATTTGAGCAACTTTTGCAGCAGGTCCATCACTTGCTGCACCTCTTCCTGAGTGAGCGCCCCGTCTTTGGCCCATTGCACGCGTCCGTCTTTATCTAGCACCACTACAGCGGAACTTTCTTCATCCAGCTGCCAGGCACCGCGCGCGACGCCATTGCTATCGACAATAAACTGCGACCAGGGATAAAGCTTTTTATTACTCTCCAGACTGCTGCGCACAAACATGCCGGAACCCGGAATCGCGTCGTCGGTGTTAACAATGGTGGTGGTCTGGTAACGATCGTGCGGTAACTTCGCTGATTTAATCGCTTCAATCAGCGTCGCGTTTTTCTCTTTTGCAGAGGTGCGACCAGCAATATGTTGCAGTACTCGCACTTTTCCCACTAACTGCGCGCTGTTCCAGGTTTTGTAGCTAAACTGATCTTTATCAAGCACCAACTCGCCCCGATCGGTAATGCCAATAGGTGGCACTCGCTGACCGGTTTCGAACTGATGTGCGGAAGCCATCATCGGCAACAGCAGGCAGGTGAGTGCCAGAATCTTGCGTAGGGTCATGGTGTTTCCTTCTTATGATATGCAGGTGATCCGACCACTTGGGTCTGAGTTTTAATCATATGTGCTATTTATCGAATTTCCCGCAAGTGTGATGCCAGTTTGCGGTCAAGCGCACAAATCATATGAAAAATGAATGCTTATACTGAAGACCGCGCTTCGGTAAAAAGATAATTCTGAATAATTGTAACCTTTAGGTAAAAAAAGTTATACGCGGTGGAAACATTGCCCGGATAGTCTATAGTCACTAAGCATTAAAATTTGCGCCTCATAATAGTTGGGCCGATTGTGGCACCGCACAGGCGTAATACTCAGCAGGAGATAACAATGAAAATTTTCCAACGGTACAACCCACTTCAGGTGGCGAAGTACGTAAAGATCCTGTTCCGTGGACGGTTATACATCAAGGACGTTGGCGCTTTTGAATTTGATAAGGGTAAGATTCTTATCCCAAAAGTGAAGGATAAGCTGCATTTGTCAGTGATGTCCGAAGTTAACCGTCAGGTTATGCGTCTGCAAACAGAGATGGCTTAACCAAAGTGCTATGCAGTAAAAAGTGCTATGCAGTAATAAGACGGCTCCTGATTCAGGAGCCGTTGATGTTTCTGGGGGTTACGCGACGCTTTCTTCTTTATCTTTAGCGTCAGGCAGTTTTGGCGAAAGGGCGGTGGCCTTGCTGTCGATTCGGGTCACCAGCAGCTGGTCGATGCGGTAGTTATCGATATCCACAACTTCAAATTTGTAGCCGGCGAATTTCACCGAATCGGTGCGTTTCGGGATCTTACGCAGCATAAACATCATAAAGCCGCCGATGGTTTCGTAGTTGCCCGACTGCGGGAACTCGTCAATATCCAGCACGCGCATGACGTCGTCAATCGGGGTGCCGCCGTCAATCAGCCATGAGTTCTCATCACGGGCGACAATCTGCTCTTCCAGCCCCTGACCGACCAGATCGCCCATCAGCGTGGTCATCACGTCGTTGAGGGTGATGATCCCCACTACCAGCGCGTACTCGTTCATGATCACCGCGAAGTCTTCACCTGCGGTTTTAAAACTTTCCAACGCTTCTGAAAGGGTTAACGTATCCGGCACAATCAGCGTGTTGCGAATTTGTACGCCGCTGTTCAGTGCCAGGCTTTGGTTAGCCAGCACGCGGTTCAGCAGGTCTTTAGAATCGACATATCCGATGATGTGGTCAATATCTTCATTACAGACGAGAAACTTAGAGTGCGGATGTTCCGCCACCTTATTCTTCAGACTTTGCTCATCTTCGTGGAGATCAAACCAAATCACGTTTTCACGCGGTGTCATTGAAGACGGAACGGTACGGGATTCCAGCTCAAAGACGTTTTCAATCAGCTCGTGTTCCTGTTTACGTAACACGCCCGCCAGCGCACCGGCTTCCACTACCGCGTAGATGTCATCAGAAGTGATGTCATCTTTACGTACCATTGGCAGTTTGAAAATACGGAAGATTATGTTCGCCAGTCCGTTGAAGAACCACACCAGCGGGGTGCAAACGTACAGGCAGAAGCGCATCGGGTTGATGATACGCAAAGCCACAGCTTCTGGCGCAATCATACCGATGCGTTTCGGGGTTAAATCCGCAAACAGGATAAACATGCCAGTCACTAACGAGAAAGAGAGAATAAAGCTCAGTTGCTCAGAGAGTTCTGCCGACATATAGCGGGAGAACAGGCTGTGAAAAGCTGGAGAAAATGCCGCATCACCGACGATACCGCCGAGAATCGCCACTGCGTTCAGACCGATTTGGACCACGGTAAAGAACATGCCGGGATTTTCCTGCATATTCAGAACGCGTTGGGCATTTATATTGCCTTCATCAGCCAGCAGTTTAAGTTTGATTTTGCGTGAGGCGGCAAGCGAGATCTCGGACATCGAGAAGAACGCACTTACAGCGATCAAACAGAGTATGACTAAAATACTGTTTAACATATCTTATCCGACCTTTCAGGCCAGATCCTCGGAAGGGGAAGTTGATTAATTTGTGTGAAATACACATTGAAAGCCGATTCGAAGAAAGTGAACCGGCATTTTCAGTGGCTAGTATAACGTAAGGTACTGTAAAGCCGCCAGAGGGTTAAAATTCAGACAGCTGAAAAATGAAAAACTGGCTGATGCGCTATGCCGAACAGGCCTACGCAGTCCCCACAATTTATTGATTTTGGACGATTTTGTAGGCCTGGCAAGGCGTTTACGCCGCATCCGGCATAGACAAATAGCACTTTATCAACAATCTACATTTGTACCCGTAACGCTATGCTTCCGGCGGCAGACAGACGCCAATTCCGCCAATTCCACAGTAACCATACGGGTTTTTATGCAGATATTGCTGGTGGTCATCTTCGGCATAATAAAACGGTGTGGCGTTAGCGATTTCCGTGGTGATGCGACGATCGTCATCGGCGGCAAGCATCGCCGCCTGAAAACGTTCCAGACTGGCGCGAGCGGCGGCATCCTGTTCTGGGGTCAGAGGATAAATCGCTGAACGATACTGCGTACCGTGGTCATTGCCCTGACGCATTCCCAGGGTGGGATCGTGATTCTCCCAAAATACCTGTAGCAACTGCTCATAGCTGATGACGGATGGATCGTAAACAATGCGCACCGCTTCGGCATGGCCAGTATCGCCGGAGCACACTTCCCGATAAGTCGGATTTGGCGTATAGCCGCCGGTATAGCCTGCGGCGGTGCTGTAAACGCCGGGTAACTGCCAGAACAGACGCTCCACACCCCAGAAACAACCCATCGCAAAAATGGCAATCTCCATTCCGTCAGGTACATTGGTCATTGAGTGACCGTTGACCGCATGCAGCGTGGCTACGGGCATCGGGGTGTTACGTCCAGGCAGGGCATCGGCGGGGGAAACCAGATGCTTTTTATCAAATAAACTCATGGTGTCGCTCTCCCGAAAATCGGTCATTGGGGTTAAGGTTGTAACAAGAGGCGTATTTGCACACAATAACCGCTGTGAATAGGTCTAAAGTAAAACATAAGAAATATTTGGGGTTTAGTCTGCTTTTTAATCCATATTACTGGATTTTTGTTAAGCCGTTTAACGGCGTTCCAGGGGCAGGAAAAAAGGATATTCAGGAGAAAATGTGCGCTATATCCGACAGTTATGCTGTGTAAGCTTACTCTGCTTAAGCGGATCTGCCGTCGCCGCGAACGTCCGTCTACAGGTCGAGGGGTTATCGGGACAGCTGGAAAAGAACGTTCGTGCGCAGCTTTCTACGATTGAAAGTGATGAAGTGACGCCAGACCGTCGCTTTCGCGCACGCGTCGATGATGCCATCCGCGAAGGTCTGAAAGCGCTGGGTTATTACCAGCCGACCATTGAATTTGATCTCCGTCCACCGCCAAAGAAAGGGCGGCAGGTATTGATCGCCAAAGTCACGCCAGGCGTGCCGGTGTTAATTGGCGGCACCGATGTGATATTGCGCGGCGGCGCGCGGACCGATAAAGACTATTTGAAATTGCTCGATACTCGCCCGGCTATTGGTACGGTACTGAACCAGGGCGATTATGAAAATTTCAAAAAGTCCTTAACCAGCATTGCGTTGCGTAAAGGTTATTTCGATAGCGAATTTACCAAAGCGCAGCTGGGCATTGCGCTCGGCCTGCATAAAGCCTTCTGGGATATTGATTATAACAGTGGCGAACGTTACCGCTTTGGGCATGTGACCTTTGAAGGATCACAAATCCGCGATGAATACCTGCAAAATCTGGTGCCGTTTAAAGAGGGCGATGAGTACGAATCGAAAGATCTGGCAGAGCTGAACCGTCGACTTTCTGCTACCGGCTGGTTTAACTCGGTCGTAGTGGCTCCACAATTTGATAAATCGCGCGAAACGAAAGTATTACCATTGACGGGCGTGGTTTCGCCGCGAACTGAAAACACCATCGAAACCGGGGTTGGTTACTCTACGGACGTGGGACCGCGCGTGAAAGCGACGTGGAAAAAGCCGTGGATGAACTCTTATGGTCACAGTCTGACCACCAGTACCAGTATTTCCGCGCCGGAACAGATCCTCGACTTCAGCTATAAAATGCCGCTGTTGAAGAATCCACTGGAACAATATTATCTGGTGCAGGGCGGTTTTAAGCGCACTGACCTGAACGATACCGAGTCTGACTCCACTACGCTGGTGGCTTCTCGCTACTGGGATCTCTCCAGCGGCTGGCAGCGTGCCATTAACCTGCGCTGGAGTCTCGACCACTTTACCCAGGGTGAAATTACCAACACCACGATGCTGTTTTATCCTGGGGTGATGATTAGCCGCACGCGTTCTCGTGGTGGCCTGATGCCAACCTGGGGCGACTCGCAACGCTACTCTATCGACTACTCCAACACGGCCTGGGGCTCGGATGTTGATTTCTCCGTTTTCCAGGCGCAGAACGTCTGGATCCGCACACTGTACGATCGCCATCGTTTTGTGACACGCGGCACGCTGGGCTGGATTGAAACGGGTGATTTCGACAAAGTACCGCCGGATCTGCGTTTCTTCGCCGGGGGCGATCGCAGTATTCGCGGCTACAAATACAAATCTATCGCCCCGAAATACGCCAACGGCGACCTGAAAGGGGCCTCGAAGCTGATAACCGGATCGCTGGAATACCAGTACAACGTGACCGGAAAATGGTGGGGCGCGGTGTTTGTCGATAGCGGCGAAGCGGTAAGCGATATTCGCCGCAGCGACTTTAAAACCGGTACCGGGGTCGGCGTGCGCTGGGAATCGCCGGTCGGGCCAATCAAACTCGATTTTGCCGTACCGGTCGCGGATAAAGACGAACACGGGTTACAGTTTTACATCGGTCTGGGGCCAGAATTATGAGTTTATGGAAAAAAATCAGCCTCGGCGTGGTTATCGTTATCTTACTGTTGCTGGGATCGGTGGCGTTTCTGGTGGGCACCACCAGCGGCCTGCATCTGGTATTTAAAGCGGCGGATCGCTGGGTGCCAGGACTGGATATTGGCAAGGTCACCGGCGGCTGGCGCGATCTCACCTTGTCTGACGTTCGTTATGAGCAGCCAGGCGTGGCGGTAAAAGCGGGCAATCTGCATCTTGCGGTCGGGCTTGAGTGCCTGTGGAACAGTAGCGTTTGTATTAATGATCTGGCGCTGAAAGACATTCAGGTCAACATCGACAGTAAAAAAATGCCTCCTTCTGAACAGGTTGAAGAAGAGGAGGATAGCGGTCCGCTGGATCTCTCCACGCCGTATCCCATTACCCTGACACGGGTGGCACTGGACAACGTCAACATCAAGATTGATGACACCACGGTATCGGTGATGGACTTCACCTCCGGCCTGAACTGGCAGGAGAAAACCCTGACCCTGAAACCGACATCGCTGAAAGGCCTGTTGATTGCTTTGCCGAAAGTGGCGGAAGCGGCGCAGGAAGAAGTGGTCGAACCGAAAATTGAAAATCCACAGCCGGAGGAAAAGCCGCTCGGCGAAACGCTGAAAGATCTCTTTTCTCGCCCGGTATTGCCGGAAATGACCGACGTGCATCTGCCGCTCAACCTGAACATTGAAGAGTTTAAGGGCGAGCAACTGCGCGTGACGGGCGACACAGACATCACCGTGCGCACCATGCTGCTGAAAGTGAGCAGTATCGACGGCAATACCAAACTGGACGCGCTGGATATCGACTCCAACCAGGGGATTGTCAACGCCAGCGGCACGGCGCAGCTGTCAGACAACTGGCCGGTGGATATCACCCTCAACAGCACACTGAACGTGGAGCCGTTGAAAGGTGAAAAGGTGAAGCTGAAAGTGGGCGGCGCGCTGCGCGAACAGCTGGAGATAGGCGTTAACCTTTCTGGTCCGGTGGATATGGATTTACGCGCCCAGACGCGACTGGCGGAAGCCGGATTGCCGCTCAACGTGGAAGTGAACAGCAAACAGCTTTACTGGCCGTTCACTGGTGAGAAGCAGTATCAGGCGGATGATCTGAAACTGAAACTCACCGGTAAAATGACCGATTACACGCTCTCTATGCGAACGGCAGTGAAGGGACAGGAGATCCCGCCAGCCACCATTACCCTTGATGCCAAAGGTAATGAACAGCAGGTCAATCTCGACAAACTTACCGTCGCGGCGCTGGAAGGGAAAACTGAACTCAAGGCGTTGCTCGACTGGCAGCAGGCAATTAGCTGGCGCGGTGAGCTAACGCTTAACGGCATTAACACCGCCAAAGAGTTCCCGGAGTGGCCGTCGAAACTCAATGGCTTGATTAAAACCCGCGGTAGCCTTTACGGCGGCACCTGGCAGATGGAGGTGCCAGAACTGAAGCTGACCGGTAACGTCAAACAGAACAAAGTGAACGTTGACGGCACGCTGAAAGGCAACAGTTATATGCAGTGGATGATCCCAGGGCTTCATCTGGAACTGGGGCCAAACAGTGCCGAAGTGAAAGGCGAGCTGGGGGTAAAAGATCTCAATCTTGATGCCACCATCAACGCGCCGGGGCTGGATA
>OGRO01003647.1_pt1 | contig 10847 bp, 7 predicted proteins | sample 1553451 | NCBI WGS metagenome assembly OGRO01 (sample SAMEA2580021, study PRJEB22360) | human gut metagenome
GGTGTTTGGCTGCCTCCGATTGTCAGCTTGATAGCCGTTCTTCTGTCTGATAGATTGCAACCCGATGAATATGGAAGAACCGAAAAGAAGTGGGGGTGTATATCTCCGTTTATCGTGTCGGTTTTAATAATTGGAACCGTGATTTACTTTTTCTATTCCTACTCGAATAAGAGAACCCAACGAATTAGAACCAGTATAGAATTGCAAGCACCCGTTATTTTCGAGAAAGAATCGGCGGTAGAGGTTCAACCCAAAGAAGCCATAGATATAGTAGTGGATTTGAACAACTATTTCAATTCCAGTTCGGGTTGGGATGATAATGTGGACTGGAATACCACCTCCATAGACGATGAAGAATCTCAAAAGGCATTTGACAAAGTGCTGGAGAAGAATGGCATTGTTTATAGTCCAGAAAAAGGTGCTTGGGTAAAACGGACAATCAGAGCCGTACAGCGCCAACCGAAAGAAGAATCCCTAAAAGTAAAATTCTGATTGTAATATGTGTTATCTTTGAACCTGTTAAGATTGACAGATGATAGATAGCATCAAAATCATATTGAAGAATTTTTCGGGCAATTTCGATAATTGCAGGCTCAAACCTTCCCGAAAGGTATTCAAGCACCCAGACGAAAAGGAGTACGAAAACTACCTGTTGCCCAATCATACGAAGTTTGACCGGCATTCGATGAAGATTCATCGTGCCCTCAAAACGGGAACTGTGAATGTCGTCGGCAGTCTCCGCAAACGCGCTTATCATAAATCGACTCTTTTAGACCTCAATAAAAACAAGTTTGTGCAATCCTTGCGAGGGTTGGCCAAAGACCTGAATATTCCTTTTGCTGAATTGGAGCAAACCCGTTTTACGGATTGCGAGATCGGGGCGAATATAAACATCCGATACCCTGCAAAGGAGGTTCTTTACATGATCGTAGCCTATTCCAGACTCAAAAGGAATAATGAACGGATAGAGGACGGAACGTTATATTTCGAAGGAGCTGACAAGGATTTGAAACTGTATGTGAAAGATGATGAAATTGCCGCGAAATCGTCTCCTAAAAAGCAAGAGAGCCGGAAGAGGGCTTTTGCACGATTGAAGGAGTGTGGTAATCATATGCTGCGAATCGAGTTTACCCTCAAATATCAGCGGTCATTCAACCATCACGGGATGGCGCATATAAAAACGGTTGGAGACCTAATCGAACACTATTACGACTTATATGCTTTTTGGACAAGGGAGGTTGCTCGTTTAATATTCTTTAATCAGTTGGATTATAGCAACGCGAAGTTGAACGGCAAAGAGGCATATATCGCGCACGGTCTGGAGCAATACGGGTTCGAATGGTTTGCAGAAGAATATCAGAAACTATGCAAGATAAATGCGAAAACGGCTAATAGCATCAAATCTGCACGAAGTGAAGCGTACCGAGCCATCTGCAAGGTATTGGATCAATACTATGACCGCAAAGCATACAATATGTACAACCTCAGAGCCGACATCGCAAAATACCTGATTAGAAAAAGTAAGTCGGAAGAGATGGATTTACCTCTGTTACTACGGAATTTGTGGGGCGTTTCCCCTTGTAATAATAAATAGAAAAAGTAAGTAATATAGAATAGCTATATATAGTCTTTGGTGCTATATAGTGGGAGTCGAATCACTAACCATTAATAGCTTAATCGTAAAACCCAATGCATTACCCAGTATTATGGCGGTGGTTATTGCGCTTCGCCTGTAAATGGTGGAATATACAACCGAATCACTATCGGGTATAGGGAAAGTACAAACATAATACTCCATTGTTGCAGTGAAAGCGCAAACGTGGTTGTATGATATGTTTATCTTCTCTGGCTTTCGTCAGATAGGATTTTTATAAACGGGGCACGAATTTTATGGATTTGGCTGGCAATAGATTTTCGGTCGAATCGCAGTAAATCATACAATGTTTGGTATATCGCATTTTTAGTGCTAAATTTAACGTTAGATTAGTTCAGGTAAAGCGAACTACTCCAAAAGCAAAAAGTATTGTAAAATAAGTAGTATGGACGTAGAGCTTATATTAAGCATCGTATTAGCAGGAGCAACTGTATGCTATACGATTATCAACCTTATGATGTGGTTTGAAAGCCGAGCTACACGCAGGCAGAAAATTTCACCTTTTATTGTCGCATATCTCCAATCAACAGATAGTCATATGGTGGAAGTTTTGCATATCAAGAATATCGGAGAAGGATATGCCAAGAATGTTCGTTTCAAAGTAATCAAAGATTATAAGAGATTGGGAAAGGACAATTTGTTGTTGTCTGAATGCGGAGCTATTAAACGTGGTGTATCATCGTTTCCGCCTCAATATGAGATCACTTATTATATTGAGAACTGGTGCGATATTGGAGACAAAAATATATGCGATTACATTGAACTGGAGATTTCGTATGAGAGAATGGACGGTAAAATCCTGTCTTGTGAATATAGATTACCACTAAATGAGTTGACAGATCAAAATTATAGTGATCCTCCAGAAACTTTTATGGGGAGAATCCCTTACTATTTGAAAGAGATAGATAAAACCTTGAAGAAATTTCAAGACAAATAAAGTTTCTGCGCCCCTATATCCGTCCCTCCAAAAGAAAGAAGGCTTCTAAGTCGCTAATTTAGCATTACTTAGAAGCCTTCTTTGAGGTCTGAAGCGGATTCGAACCGCTGTAGCAGCTTTTGCAGAGCTGTGCCTAGCCACTCGGCCATCAGACCCTTTCGGGAGTGCAAATATACGATAATATTTCATACGCCCAAAATTTTACAGGACTAAATCGCCCATTTTCATACGGGTATTCTACAAAAACACCGAAACCAAATGGACTTTCTTTTGTTCGACATCGGGAAAGACGCATTCCAAAAGGGTAGGCCGCTATTGCCGATTGCACTTTCGTGCATCACAACCCGTCAGACGGCTACCGCACATAGCGCTCCTTTATCGAAAAAGAGTAATCCTGTCCGGGAGACGCTGCCGTCAGCCGATCGATGAAGCGATCCGGCGCAGCATACGGCGGACGATGATCCGGTGAAACGGCCGGATCAGTGCGAAATAGATCCGGCCGAGCCGGTTATGGTATTGCACCGCCGTGGAAATACTGATCCGCCGCACCCCGTCGGGACGGGGGAGCACGCTGAGCGAGACCGTAAAGATCAAATGTTTATCGTCATTGGACAGTACCGCTTCCCGGTCCGATTCTTCGACGATCGCTTTCCGGAAAACACGGGATTCTCCCGTCTTCAAACCGAAAGGCGCAACGAGCGCATTACGGATTTTCATCAGCCCGTTCACCCAGCGCGGAGTATCGGAGAAAACGGATTCCAACAGTTTCCCGGGACGCAATTCCGCATCGGAGTTTACGTCGAGACTGTAAGAGTCCGAATAATCGGCCCGGATCGGTTCGGCGGAATCCGCATCGGAATACATGCTGAAAAAATTTAAAAACGCGGTTTGAGAATTTCGGAATACAGCACGGCCATTTTCGGATCGAAACCGCCCGGAAACGCCCTTTCGGAAGAAGCCGGTTCCGGCTCCGTAGCAAGCTGCGGAGTAGGGGAATTCCCCTGATCCGCGGTAGACATCGGCTCCGGCGCGTTATCTCCGACCATGTCGTCGTACGAAAAGACCGTACGGTTCTCGAACGCTTCGATCGCCTCGTCGTCGTAAGACAGCATCTCCGTCGGCAGCGCGTCCGCATCCGGAACAGTCCGCTGCACCGGACGCGAATCGGCCGCAGATTCCGTATCGGCTCCGCCCCCTTTTTTAAGTTCGCGCATCAGGTCGTCCCACGGAGAATTGGACGGAGCGGTATCCGCCTGCTCCTCGCTTTCGGAAACCGGTTGTTTTTTCTTTTTCGCAGCGGAAATTATTGCGAAGACAGTAATCAGAAGTACCGGAAGCAACTCTTTCAGATCCATAGCTATTCGATTTTATTTTCCACCCGGTTTACCTGCTCGACCCCCTTGATCCGGATCACCTTGTCGATAATCATCTTCAGATCCTTGATATTTTTCACATAGAGGCTGATCCGCCCTTCGAAGATACCGTCGTGGCTCTGGATATGCAACTCCCGGATGTTCGTGTTCAGCTCGCCGGTAATCACCTGCGACAGTTCCATCAGGATCCCGATCCGATCGATTCCGCGCAACTCGAGGATCGACAGGTAGGACATCGCCTTGTGGCTCGACCAGGTGACCGGCGTCAGACGATTGCCGTGCTGGGCAGCCAGTTTAATCAGTTCGTTGCAGTTTTTCTTGTGAACGTCGATCTTGTGCGTATCGGGATTGCTGTAACCGACAACTTCGTCGCCCGGAATCGGATTGCAACACGGGGCGATCTCGAACTCCGGATCGTCCGCATCCTCCGGCGATGCGCCGTCAATTACCTTTTTCCCTTTTTTCTTATCGTCGCCTCCGAGGAACTTGAATGGATTCGGTATCTGCAACGTCCAGAATTTCAAAATCTTATTGGCAGGACTGTCGCGCAGGATCTTTTCGATCCCGTCCAGTTTCAGGATGCCGGCCCCCAACTTGCTGTAAAACTCGTCCTTCGTAGCGCAGTCGTAAGCAGGCAGCACTTTCCGGAACACGCGGGCGCTCGGCACGATGCCGAACTCCTTGAGCTTTCCTTCGAACAGCACGATCCCGTTAGCAATGTTATTGAGATTCTCCTTTTTCAGGAAAACCATGATCGACTGCTTGGCCTTGGTCGTAATCACATGATCGAGCCATTCGGCCTTCGGCTTCACATTTTTCGACGTGATGATCTCGATCTGGTCGCCGCTACTGATCGGTGCGAAAATCGATTCGATCTTCCGGTTGATCTTGGCGCCCATCGCGCTGTTGCCGATCTTCGTATGAATCTCATAAGCGAAATCGAGCGCCGTAGCGCCCTGAGGCAATGTCCGCGAATCGCCTTTCGGCGTAAACACGACGATCTCGTAGGTATAAAGGCTCAGTTTGAAATTGTCGAGGAATTCGACGGCATTGTCCGTCGGGCTGTTCAGCGCTTCGCGCACCTGCTTCATCCAACGGTCGAATTCGCCTTCCTCCTTCGACAACTCGCCCGATTTGTACTTCCAATGCGCGGCGAATCCCCGCTCGGCAATCTCTTCCATCCGCTGCGAACGAATCTGCACCTCGACCCACACGCCGTCAGGCCCCATCACCGTGGAGTGCAGGGCCTCGTAACCGTTCGCTTTCGGAATGTTCACCCAGTCGCGGATCCGATCCGGTTTCGGCTTGTAAATATCGGTTACCAACGAGTAGATGTGCCAGCACTGCGACTTTTCGGGAATCAGCGGCGAAGGCCGGAACACGATGCGAATCGCGAAGAGATCATAGATCTCTTCGAAAGCGATATGCTTGCGCTGCATTTTGGCCCAGATCGAATAGATCGACTTGACGCGCCCCGATATTTCGAAGTCGATATCGTTGCCCTTGAGCTTCTCGATAATCGGCTGACTGAATTTTTCGATAAATTTCGACCGGTCGGCTTCGGTTTCCTGGATCTTGGCTTCGATCTGCCGGTAATCTTCCGGGAAACGGTATTTCAACGACAGATCCTCCAGTTCGCTTTTGATCGCGAACAACCCCAGGCGGTAAGCCAACGGAGCGAACAGATAGATCGTTTCGCTGGTGATTTTCATCTGCTTATGCGGAGGCATCGATTCCAGCGTACGCATGTTGTGCAGCCGGTCGGCGATCTTGATCAGGATCACCCGGACGTCGTCGGAAAGCGTCAGCAGCATTTTGCGGAAATTTTCCGCCTGCTCCGAAGCGCTGGTTTTGAAAACGCCCGACATTTTGGTCAGTCCGTCCACCATCAGCGCGATTTTGGGTCCGAAACGGCTTTCGATATCCTCCACCGTATAGTCGGTATCCTCGACGACATCGTGCAACAGGGCCGCGATCACCGACTTGACGCCGAGGCCGATTTCATCCACGACGATCCGGGCCACCGCCAGCGGGTGCACGATGTAAGGCTCCCCGGAACGGCGGCGCACTCCCTCGTGAGCCTCCTTCGCCAAGAAAAAGGCCCGTTTGATCAGATCCCTGTCATATTCATTTTTACAGATTTTGGCACAACTCCGCATCAGTTTGTCAAACTGCTCGCCAATCATGCGTTCATCTTCCTGCGAATAACCCATCAATCTCCCGTTTTACATACGCCGACATCAATCCCTTGCCCGCCGAGGACAAGACAAAACATGTTTTCGGGTACGCCCCGGACGGAATCAGGCTGTGTCTCCCGCCGGCCGTACCGCACCCGCGCCCGCTAACCGGCGGCGGCAAGCGCTTCTCGCACTTTGGCCTCCACCTCGGCCGCAAACTCAGGATCGGCCTTGAACGCCTCCTTGACGGCATCGCGCCCTTGTCCGATCTTCCTGTCGCCGTAAGAAAACCACGAGCCGCTCTTCTTGATAATTCCCTGATCCACTCCCAGGTCGATGATCTCGCCGATCTTCGAAATTCCTTCGCCGTACATGATATCGAATTCCGCCTTGCGGAACGGGGGAGCCAGTTTGTTTTTCACGATCTTGACACGCGCCCGCGCGCCCATCTGTTCTTCTCCGTCTTTGATCACCGAAGCCTTGCGGATATCGACCCGGACGCTGGCGTAAAATTTCAGCGCATTACCGCCCGTCGTAGTCTCCGGATTCCCGTAAACCACGCCGATCTTATCGCGAAGTTGGTTGATGAAAATACAAACGGTTCCCGTCTTGCTGATATTGGCCGTCAGTTTACGCAAAGCCTGCGACATCAGTCGCGCCTGCAACCCCATTTTCGATTCGCCCATCTCGCCTTCGATTTCGGCCTTCGGCGTCAGCGCGGCGACCGAGTCGATCACCACGATATCGATGGCGCTCGAACGGATCAGGTGGTCGGCGATCTCCAGCGCCTGCTCCCCGTTGTCGGGCTGCGAAATCAGCAGGTCGTCGATATCCACGCCGAGCTTCTGCGCATACGTGCTGTCGAAAGCATGTTCCGCGTCGATAAATGCGGCGATTCCGCCCGCTTTCTGGGCCTCGGCGATCGCGTGGATAGCCAGCGTGGTTTTACCCGACGATTCGGGGCCGAAAATCTCGATAATACGTCCTTTCGGATACCCGCCGATCCCGAGCGCATGGTCGATCGTTACCGACCCGGACGGGATGACCGGGACTTTGTCGACCGCCCGGTCGCTCATTTTCATGATGGCGCCTTTCCCGAAATCCTTCTCGATCTTATCCATCACGGCGCTCAATACCTTGAGCTTCTCAGGATTCACCTGAGGCTTCTCCTTTTCTGCCATATTTTTTCGTTTAGTAGTCTTGTTTCAAATTTTTCCGGTTTTACTGGTAAGCTTCGACGATCTGTTCGAAGTGATCCTTCGTCCGCACTTTATCGAAAATCTTCTCGATCACGCCCTGTTCGTCGATCACGAACGTCGTCCGCAGAATCCCCATGAACGTCCTTCCCATAAACTTCTTCTCGCCCCACACGCCGTAGGCTTCCGCGATTTTTTTGTCCGTATCGGCCAACAGCGTAAAATTCAACCCCTGCTTTGCGATAAAGCCCTGGTGCGACTTTTCGCTGTCGGGACTCACGCCGACCACTTCGAAGCCCATTCGCCGCAGCGTATCCCGTCCGTCGCGCAGGCTGCACGCTTCGGCCGTACAACCCGGCGTATTGTCCTTCGGATAAAAATAAAGGATCAACTTGCGGCCGCGGTAATCGGCCAGCGTTTTCATATTGCCGTCCTGGTCGACCGCTTCGAAAGCCGGAGCGGGATCTCCCGTTTTCAGTTTTGCCATTTTCTTTCGCATTTAAAAATTCCGGTGCCTATTGTTCGTAAAGATACACATTTCCGGGAAAGTCAAAAAGTTTTTCCGGTCAAATATAACGCCAGAAAAACTTTTCACCGCGTCGCCCGCTACGGAGCGCACCTTTTTCCGAAAAGCGCTACGACCGCGCAAGCACCTTCTTCTCGATCTCCTCCACCTGGTGGCAGAACACCTTGTCCGTCTCCATCAGATTCGAAATCGCCTTGCAGGCGTGCAACACCGTCGCATGGTTCTTGCCGCCGATCGCCGCGCCGATGGTCGTCAGCGGAGCCTTCGTGTGCTGCTTGCTCAGGTACATCGCTATCTGGCGCGCTTGCGCGATCTCGCGCGTCCGTTTCGGAGAATTAAACACCTCCGCACTGAGCCCCATGTATTCGCAAACGACCTTGCGGATATGCTCGATCGTGATTTCCCGCTGATTGAACTGCACGTATACTTTCAGAATTTCGCGGGCCAGCGTGATCGAAATCTTCTTGCCCAGGAACGAGGCATTGGCCACGAGCGACGAAAGCGCCCCTTCGATCTCCCGGACATTGGCGTTGATGTTCTCGGCCAGGAACTCGACCACCTCCTGCGGCACCTCCGCATTCAGCTTCACGGCCTTGTTACGAATGATCTTCACCTTGGTTTCGTAATCGGGCTGCAACAGTTGCGTGGAAAGCCCCCATTTGAAGCGGGTGATCAGCCGCTGTTCGATATCTTTCAGCTCGACGGGCGGTTTATCGGAAGTCAGGATCAACTGCTTGTTCGACAGGTGCAGGTGGTTGAAAATATTGAAAAAAGCGTTCTGCGTCTTATCCTTCCCGGCCAGTTCCTGAATATCGTCGATAATCAGGACGTCGAGCATCTGATAGAAATGAATGAAGTCGTTCAGTTCCCCCTTCAGCGCGGCGTTCTGGAACTGCGCCTGGAATTTATTCATCGACACGTACAACACCTGCATCTGCGGCTTGCGCTGCTTGATTTCCATGCCGATCGCCTGCGCGATATGCGTTTTTCCCAACCCCGAATCTCCGTAAATATATAAGGGATTGAAAGGCGTATTGCCCGGATTCACGGCCAGCGACAGCCCGGCCGAACGGCAAAGTCGGTTGCATTCGCCCTCCACGAACGTATCGAACGTATAGTTCGGATTCAACTGCGGGTCGATTACGATCCGGCGAATCCCCGGAATAACGAAAGGATTCTTTATATTTGTCGTATCGGACTGCGTGACGAACGTATTGATGGCCGTCATGTCGGCATCCGTCACTACGGTAGGAGCGCTCTGTTCGGTACGCGGCACGGCATAACGCAGCTTGGTCTTCAAGCCAAACATCTGGTGAATGATCGGACGCAAAAGCGGAATAAAGTGTTTTTCGATATGGTACACATAACTTTCATTAGGCACCTTCAGTTTCAAGGTCACCCCGTCAAAATCAAGCGGCACGATCGGCTTGAACCATTTGGCGAACTCCTCGTCGGAGGTATGCTCGCGGATACGGGTCAAACAACTTTGCCACACATCACCGTATGTCTGGTTATTAACTATCATCATCCTGTCTGTTTCGGAAGACAAAATTGTAAATAAATTCATTAAAAAAAATTTTCTTCTCTATTGTTTGTTGTGCAAATATTTATATAGAAAAATAAGGGTTCCCGCAGGGTCAAAACTTAACCGTTTGATATAGAATATTCAAAAAAATATCCGTATCTTTGTTTATAACTTTTTTCAACCGAAACAAGCATTCGTATAAATAAAACAAATAAGATTATGAGTGGAAATTTGGATTTAATCGTTAAGGAGAGAGCCGAAAAATGGCTCTCCGGAAACTACGACGAAGACACGAAAAAGCAAGTCAAATATCTTATGGATAACAACTTGGACGAGCTGACCGAGAGCTTCTACAAAGACCTCGAATTCGGCACGGGCGGCCTGCGCGGCATCATGGGGGTAGGCACCAACCGGATGAACGTCTACACGGTCGGCATGGCTACGCAAGGCCTTGCGAACTACCTGAAAAAAGCCTTTCCGGGTAAGCAGATCAAGGTCGCTATCGGGCACGACAGCCGCAACAACAGCCGGCTGTTTTCGGAACGCGTCGCCGACATCTTCGCAGCGAACGGATTCAAGGTTTACCTGTTCGACTCGCTCCGTCCAACGCCCGAGCTGAGCTTCGCCATCCGCAAGCTGGAATGCGACAGCGGCGTGGTCATCACCGCCTCGCACAATCCGAAAGAGTATAACGGCTACAAAGCGTACTGGAACGACGGCGCTCAGGTAGTGGCTCCGCACGACAAAAACATCATCGCGGAGGTGCAAAAGATCACGTCTCCGGATCAGGTGCTCACCAACGGGCACAAAGACAACATCGTCATTCTCGACGAAACCTTCGACGCGATCTACCTCGACGCCGTTCATTCGCTGTCGCTGTCGCCCGAAGCCATCGCCGCCCATCACGACCTGAAAATCGTCTACACGCCGATACACGGAACCGGAGTCATCCTCGTTCCCGAATCGCTCCGCAAATTCGGCTTTACGAACGTCGTCACGGTAAAAGAACAGAATATCCCGGACGGTAACTTTCCGACCGTAGCGTCCCCGAACCCGGAAGAACGCGCGACCATGAAAATGGCGATCGACCTGGCCGCCCGGCAGCAGGCGGAGATCGTCCTGGCCACCGACCCCGACGCCGACCGCATCGGGATGGCCCTGCGCGACCGCGACGGATCGTACATCTTGCTGAACGGCAACCAAACATGCGCCCTGCTCGTATATTATATCGTAAGAAGGTGGAGCGAACTGGGAAAACTTCACGGCCGGGAGTACATCGTCAAAACGATCGTTACGACGGAACTGGTCGCCCGAATCGCCGAATCGTTCGGCGTGAAACATTTCGAATGCCTGACCGGCTTCAAGTATATCGCCACGGTCATCCGCAACCTCGAAGGGAAAATGCAGTACGTCTGCGGCGGGGAAGAGAGTTTCGGATTTCTCGCCGAAGATTTCGTCC
>OGRO01003648.1_pt1 | contig 10840 bp, 10 predicted proteins | sample 1553451 | NCBI WGS metagenome assembly OGRO01 (sample SAMEA2580021, study PRJEB22360) | human gut metagenome
TTGTGATTTTTTCTTTGCCGTCTCATCGACAGCTCATCTAATATATCACAGTCGCTTGCGTTTGTCAAGCACTTTTTTCAACTTTTTTGTTTCTTTTTAAGAAATTATTTTTCTATTCGTAAAATTTCTCAAATTGTTTCTAAGTTGTCATTGTTGTGTTGCCGTTGTTTGCTGCAACGTTGAATATAATACCACTCCTTTCGCCAATTGTCAACCACTTTTTTTCCTTTTTTTCAAAATTCTTCTTGTTTTTTTTCGACAAACAATTTATAATTTCCCCTAGAATGCAGGCATTCTTTTTTCGCATTTCAAATGAAAGGATTTTTATTATGAAGCAAAAAATAGTTTTCTTTGATATTGACGGCACGCTGATTACTGAAGATGGCAATCAAACACTCCCGGAGAGCACTGTCTATGCAATTCAGGAACTTCGCCGCCGCGGTCATCTGGCATTTATTAATTCCGGACGTACCTTATTTAATGTAATTGAGCAGCCATACATTCTTCGTATTGGCTTTGATGGCTATGTATGCGCCTGCGGTGCTCATATCTTATACCGTGGCAAACACCTTCTTACTGCTACAGTTCCTTCTGAGGCGCATGCTGCTGTTATTGATGCAGCCCGCCGTTATCATATGGAGCTTTTGCTTGAGGGACCAGATTATTTTTATTTTGATCTGTCCATACCTATGAATGCTTCCAGACAATCTCTCTATGACCGCTTCCCAAACCACAGAGAGAATGTAGATATTCCAAATAAATGCTTTAACAAATTTGTTACCTGGGAAACGCCAGAAAGCGACACTGCTTCCTTTGTAAAGGCAGTATCTCCATGGTTTACTTACATTAATCGAGGCGGCGGATTCGGTGAATTTTGTATGCATGCCTACAGCAAGGCAACTGGCATTCAGTTTCTCGCAGACCGCTTCGGACTGTCACTAGATGACTGCTATGTAATTGGCGATTCCATGAATGATCTTCCAATGCTTGATTATGTACAGCACAGTATTTTAATGGGAAACGGAACTCCTTCTCTTCGCTCTCACGTTGAATATGTCACAACTGATATTCTCGATGACGGAATTGAAAATGCACTGGTACACTACAATCTTATCCCATGATAAAAGCCCGGAAGCAAAAACTTCCGGGCTGATCTTTTAAAGGAGCAATTTATCAAGCATGTTTCCATCCCAAAGAAGAATGTTCAGCTCATTTGCAAGCGTCACCGCATTCTTCGTAAAGCGGCTGTTCGTCATAACAACGCCTACCATGCAATGATAAAAATCGCGTCCGCTATAAATTTCCTGCACAGCGCGCACCCCAACTGGATTAGTATAATATTTGCACTGAAATGCCCAGCGCACTCCATCCTTTTCTGCAAATATATCAACGCCATAATCTCCTGTTGTTGGTGTCAGTTCTACATTCTCGTATCCTTTCGCCGTTAAAATCTGCGTACACAATACTTCAAATTCCAGTCCATCCTGAACTGGCTGATATTTGCGAAATTTCCGGCGCAGAAAAAATCCAATTATAAGTACTGCAACAAATGCAGCAATAATCGCTGCCAAGTAAATATATTCTATTTTTATTCTGTCCACAAAACAACTTCTCCTGTCTGAAGTGTTTTCGAAACATCAATCAGGCGCTGGTTCTCAGAACCACGAAACTGAAGTGAAATATTTTTGCGTGCCTCAATAAATGGACCATCCACGCAAACATCAATCAGCGATAAAATTTCCTTTGTTTCAGGACATTGCTCGCTCATCCATCCGCAAACGTCCTTTTCCCACACATAACCAGTATAACACCAAATATCCTTACCGGGACATTGCTTTTTAACCTTTCGAAGCAATTTTAACACTCCCGGCTGATTAGATGGATCAAGCGGCTCTCCTCCAAGCAGTGTAAGTCCTCTAACAACGCTGCTGTTTAGTTTCTCTACAAGCGCATCCTCCACTGTTTCATCAAATAAATTGCCATAATTAAAATCCCACGCAATCTCATTAAAACAATTTTTGCAGTGATGACGGCATCCGCTCACAAAAAGCGTCATGCGCACACCTGGACCATTGGCAATGTCATATTCCTTAATTTCTGCATAATTCATATTGTGTTCTCCCTCTTCTGCAGCCGACTATGATTTTTTGTCTTGCACTGGTACATTCTGTGATCTGCCTCACGAATCATCGTATAAATATCGCCCGGCATTTCACCAAATTCTACCACTCCGTATGAAAAGCTGATGTGGCGCGCTTCTTCCTGCAGCATAAACACAATCGGATTCTTCCTCAAAAGTTCATCAAGCATCATTTCTATTTTAAGTTTACTGCGGTTAGACAGCACAATAAATTCATCACCTGCATATCTGTACAAAAACTCATTGTGGCTCAATGCGTTTTTCATCATCTTAGCAAATTGAAGCAGATATTGATCTCCACTTTCATGACCATACTTATCATTTACTTCCTTTAAGAAATCCAAATCAATAAATACAAGACATCCCTCTGCGTGATCGCTAAGATAACGCACTCCCTCAATCTCAAATGTAGCGCGATTACGACAGCCCGTAAGTGAATCTCTTGCCATCGTCTTTCTAAGACGCATAAGACGAAGCTCTTCCTGCGTCAAAGAACGCACCATAGCATTATAATTATTCTGTTCCTGCTCTAACACCTCAATATAGCGCTTGCTAATCTGCTCATACTCACTAGGATGTCTGGAATTTTGCATTTGCTCAGATGCCTTCATCATAAGGCTGTAGATCATGCTTGTACTTCCAGTAAACAGTTCTGATTTAGCAAGAAATTTTCCAATTTCAATTACATCCGAAAAACGATTCTTTAAAAGAAGAAGCTTCATAAATTCTGCAAAATATCTGATACAAAATGAAATTCCGCTCTGTGCGAACCCTGATGACTGCAGATTATGAATATAATGAACAAACTCATCTGCCACTTCCTCTGACTGCGGCTGCATATACAATTGCAGATAAAGACAGGTAAACTCTTTTTGAATGTCAAAAAATGATTTCTGATCATCAGGCACCTTCGTTTTAATCAGTTCCTCTAAGCCCTTCGCCGCATCAGCTGCATCATCAAGCTGTCCGAGTCCAATTTTAATATATACAAGACTGTCAAGGTACACAATTTCATTGATAATATCACTATTCCAAAAATCCACTCCTTCTGCTGCCGGATCTTTTCTTGTAACGTCAATCATTTTTTCCAGATAATATAATGCCTCTTCAAACAGATCATTCTCTGTAAAAGCAACTACAATACTATTATAGGTAGATTTTAAATTCATTCTGTCTGCATAGCCAGTCTCCACATATTTAAGTCCATATTCCACAATTTTAGGCTGAAAACCAGTTACGAAATAAAGACGCATAAGCGCCAGATAATACAATGCCTGATCTGCCGAATTAGGACAGTCCTCCAACAGCTTCTGGCAAAGTTCAATCATAGGAAATACACACTCGCGGTAGCTGCTGGCAAAGATACCATAGCTGGTAAAATACACGGCAAGACTATAATCTTCACGCCACTCTTTTGTCTTACTGCTCTGCAGATACTCCTGCTCTAAATCCCTTGTACAATTAAATGCATCCTGTGTACTCCAAACACCGGATTTAATTTTACTCATTAACTCTTCTACATCAACCATTTCATCTTTCCCCATAAAAATGCAGCTGCATACCTAACACATGTTACAATGACAGCTTTTTCTCCAAAAGCCACGTTGTAAGAATCATAAAAAGTGCCAGCTCAGCCAGATTAGCAAGTGCATATGGCCATGACTGCTGCAAAAGATAAAGCAAATCAACTGTATCACGATATACCATCGGATGCAGATCTGTAATTACGCCTTGAATCTTTGACTCTGCATATATGCCAGCCACAAAAAGCGCAATCGTAACAACAAGCTTCAATCTGCTGTTTTGCAAAAGTGTTGCCGCCAGTGTAATGCAAAGATAAAGCATAGCCACTGTAGAAAACACAGAAAGCAAAAACGTAATAATACCAAACAATGCCATTGATGCTACTTGTGCTGTATCAATTCCAAAGTTTTTCATTACCTCTGAAATCACCTCACCCATGCTTTTATACACGGAATAGTGATTTAAAAACAGTGAAAAATCAAGCCATCCCAGTGCACCAAGCGCTGCCGCAAGTATCACTCCAAGCACAAGAACAGTCAGCATCTTTGACAATATTATGGAAAGAGCGCTCACAGGCGTCATAAACACAAGATAGCTTGTCTTTGAATTAATTTCCCTATAATAATTAGTAATTGCAAAAATAAACACGGCAAAATAGCACACTACTGCATACAAAACAAGAATAGTTGACCATATGATTGCATAGTCCTGCGTCTTTCCGCGAAGTGCAATCAAAAAGCAAATCTGCAGCGCTGCCAGTCCTGCAAGCAAAACAAATAGTGCCGTTCTATTTTTACGAAGCTCATACTTTGATAAACGAAACATTTTTCTGTCCTCCAAATGATCACATCACACAGTCGCTATAAACTTCTTTGTAAAGCTCTGTCATTGTTTTTCCGTGATGTTTTGTCAACTCATCCACCTTGCCACACATGACAAGACCACCATTTTTCATAAATATAGCATCATCTGTCATGCGCTCTAAGTCATCGACAAGATGACTTGACACAAGAAACGTTTTCGTTGGAGAGCAATACTTTTGAATCGTTTCCAAAATCTGATCTCTCGCAATAATGTCAATGCCATTTAGCGGCTCATCAAGCATAATAAGACTTGCATCACGCGAAAGTGCGAGCGCTGCCTTACCCTTTGCCATCATACCCGAAGACATCTTTGAAATCTTCATTTTAGGTTCCAATGAAAATGCTGACAATAGCTGTTCATATACCTGCGGCTTAAAATCTTCATAAAAGTCTGCAAAATAATGACCGGCATCCTTCCATGTCATATATGAGTAAAAATACGATTCTGTCGGCATATAGACTGTCTTTGCCTTACTATTTTTACCAACTGACTCCCCCTCAAATAAAATCTTGCCGCTGCTTGGATGAATCAGCCCTGCCGCCATCTTCATAAACGTACTCTTTCCGCTTCCATTTGGACCAAGCAGCGCATAGACGCGACCACGTTCAATCTGCAGATTCAAATTATCTACCGCTCTGTGTGAACCATATTTTTTCGTCAGCTCACTGCATTCAAGTATTGTTGCCATTAAAGTTCCTTTCTGTCCTCGTCTGACTCGCCTTCATTTATAATACTTTCTGGCTGTTCTTTTTGCTCTGTTTTTTCCTGTGTCATCTCCTGCTTTTCTTCCTCTGACCAAAGCTTTTCCTGCCGCGGCGTTATTTTTGACTTTTTGACATATTGCTCATCATATGCCATTAACATATCGTCTCTTTGATTATAGCGAAGTCCTCTCATGACAAGTCTTGTGATAACATCATAGACAACTGCAAAGAACGGTACGCCGATAATCATGCCGACAAAGCCCCAAAGTCCGCCAAAGAATAAGATAGAAAACAATACCCAAAAGCTAGACAATCCTGTGGAATTACCAAGAATCTTCGGTCCAATAATATTTCCGTCAATCTGCTGAAGCACAATAACAAAGATCAAAAAATAAAATGCATGAAGCGGATTTTCCAGAAGCAGCCAAAGAGTTGATGGAACTGCACCAATGTACGGTCCGAAAAATGGAATTATATTTGTCACACCGACAACAACACTGACAAGAAGTGCTGACTTAATTCCCATCATATACGTTCCAATAAAACAGATCACTCCAATAATCAGTGAATCAACAAGCTTACCCATTAAAAAGCCGCTAAACATCTTATCGGCATAAATGATTTCATCCTCAATCAGCTTTGCCCATTTTTCCTTAAAAACACCATAAAGAATCAGTCTGCCCTGCGCAAGAAAACGTTTTCGTCCTGCAAGCAGATAGATAGAAACGATCAATCCTAAAAATGCATTTTTTAAGAAACCAACAATATTTACTACCTGATTGCTAAGACCGTTGATTATAGTCTGAAGCATCGGTGTCAAATCTGTCTTTAACCATTCACGCAGACGTGTGGACAGCTCTGCATATAAACCATCCCAACTTTGCTGCATAGTCGGATATTTTTCTAACATATCGTGAAGCCACTTATTGCTGTTGTCAAGTTGATCTGGCAGCACACTGACAAGTGACAATATACTTGTTATCACCTGAGGAATTACAAGCATAAATAATGCAGTTACAATAGTAAGTGTTAAAAGCTCGCAAAATGTGATTGCCAGTGCAGATGCAATTCCCTGCGCATGTTTTACGTGTGCGCGCACTAAAAGCTTCCTTAATTCTTTCTCCCACCAGCGACATGTCGGCCTAAGCACATAAGCAATAACAAAACCATAGATAAACGGCTCCAAAATGCCTATCAGATCATGAAAAAAGGCGCCAAATCCGCGGATTCGATAAAACAAAAAGAAGCAGACCATCCCGATCAGCAGGATGGCTACTCCCGTGACAGCGATTTTAAAGTATTTCTCATCTTCCTTCTTTCTAAGCACTAAATTCACCTCCAAATTTTCTGCTGTTATTGTACACTTTTACATGCGCAAAGTCAAGCAAAGCTGGAGGATATGAAGGCGGACCAAAAAAATTAACCGCCCACTACTATTATAGTGGACGGCCAATGAAAAACCTATATTTAACTTTTGTCACAAATTTTATTTTTTCAGTTCTCTTCTTACTATCAGCACAATTGCGATTGCCATTAGTCCTACGCCTGCTGTGACCATCATCATACCGATGCGTCCTGTTGGATCTTCGATACCGAGGATACGTCTTGGTGATTCTGGCGGTGTGGTGGGCTGCGGTGCTGTTGTTTGTGGTACTGTGTTTTGTGGTGCTGTGGTTTGTGGTGCTGTGGTTGGTGTTGTCTGACTTGGTGTCGTTGGTGCTGCCGGAGTCGTTGGCTGATATGGATTCGACTCTTCTTCCGGTGTTCTGCTCTCTGACGGTGTCGTTGACTCCACTGGGCTTGTTGGCTCTGACGGTGTTGTCTCTTCTTCAGATGACGTACTCTCGTCTGAAGTTGTTTCTTCTGGACTTGTCTCTTCTGGTGTCGTTGAATTACTCTCGTGCGGATTGGTTGGTCCGTCCGGCTCATCTTCTTCTGGAATAGAATGCTTTGGAATAATACGGTTTTGGTAGATCAAATCGCCGTTTGCATCGCGTCCCGGAAGAAATACAAGTGACATAACTACTGGGCCATAGTCATCATAGGAACTTGGAACAATCAGGTACATACCAAATGGAATAGAAGAAATGCTGCAGCGTCCTGTCACATCTGTTGCCAGTGTATAGGTTGGCTGAATATCATTCTCATCTATCCAGATCTTTAAACGTCTGCTCAGTGCAACTAGCTCTTTTGCAGTCTTCACATCTGTCTTATAACCACAATCTTCGAAATCAGGCATAAACTTTAATGACTGTCCGTCTGGTGCCGTGATGCCGTCTGTGATCTGATACATGCTGAAGATGACACCCTCCATAGGAGTAGATTCGTCCTCCAATGTAATCTCCAATGAAACATCCTGCTCGTCTGCATTGACTGCTATAATCTGTGCGCATGATGTTACCAGCAGACATATTATCAATAACAGGCCTTGCAAATATCGCTTTACTTTCATACTTTTCATACCCTCTTGTCTCCTTCCTATTATCACTTTCTCTTGCGGCTATGCAAGAGAACCCAGATCAACAGCACTACTAGAATCGGCACTGCTACGGCTGGTGCAACCAACTTTGGTTCTATCTGAATCGCATCCGCTGTTACGCGAATGGCACTTGCGCTTGCCTTTGTCTCTACGCGGTGTCCTCTAACTAGAAGACGATGCGTATTGATTCCATATGGTGTACAAGTGACCAGTGTACACAGGTCTTTGTCTTCTTCAATCTCCAGATCTGACAGATCATCCGGTTCTACAATCCGAATCTGATCTACCTCATATGTCAATGTTTCATCCAGAACACGAATTAAAAATTCATCGCCTACTACCAGCTCATCCAAATTGGTAAAAAGCTTAGCAGAGGGCAAACCTCTGTGTCCTGATAATACGGCATGTGTTCCCGGTCCTCCAACTGGAAGCGATGAGCCTTCGATATGACCAACTGCAATCTGAAGGATACCTTCGTCTGTACCATGATAAATTGGAAGCGAAACCTTGATCTTTGGAATTTCTATGTATCCTAAAATTCCATTGTCACTGACATCTAACAGTGATTCATATTCTTCTCGCTCTTCGTCTGTCATGATCCAGCGGTTTGACTTACTTTTAAGCTGCTGGTTATATTCGTAAGCATCATCCCACATGTGCTCATACTGCTTATCATCTACTTCGGCAACTGCCTGTGCATATGTGGCAATTGCTCTCGACTGATGCAGCGAGTTCCAATAATCGCTGACGGTCGGATACAGCAGCAAGGACAGACCTACCAAGAGAATCAAGAGTAATAAGATGGTAGTCATATTTTTTTTGATCCACTTCATAAGCTCTCCTCACGGTTGTATCTGGATGCCTCAAGAGAGGCATCCGATTGCAACCTAGTTTGTTACTTTTTTTTCAACCCGGTAGGATACGAGGCGTTTCCGCGGCAAAACGGCTTTGTCGGCATCCCTTGTTCCCGCGGCGCCTTCTACGTTACTTCTCATCTAAGTATTCTTGAAAGCCCGCTCCACACAGGATGCCTCGTAAAGCACATTTGCCTTAGTCACGCCGGGAAGGTTACAATTTCTTTCCTCTACCTATTTAACCCCGGATTTTCACATTTACACTTTAATCGTATCAGATTATTTCTTCTTCAACTACGATTAGCGTGCGCTCATGCGCTTCTTGGTGATCAGAAGGATTGCTGCGCCAAGAACAAGGATAGAACCAACAACGTAGAAGATTGTGGTACCCATGCCACCGGTGGTAGGAAGGGTTGAACCGGACTTGTTGATTACATTCGTTTCAAGTCCTGTCTGAACGTTGTTATCATCTGTCTTTGGAGAAAATGTAATTGTACCACTTGCTGCATCTCCTGTCAGACTTGTCAAAATATCATTGCGATTTCCTGTTGTCCATTCAATATTATGTTCTGCAGTTACAGTAAATGTAATTGGAGCAATTGTATTATACTGAGCCGGTGTCTTTGTCTCGGTAAGGATATAGTCACCATCATCCAATCCCTTAAATGTAAAGGAAGTTTCATCGGATGACTTTACAACAGCAATCGCCTTTTTTGTTCCATCCTTTAATACTTTTTCAAGTTTAAACTCTGCTCCTGGTAACTTGTTACCAGCAGCAACACTGTTCGCATACTTATTAACAACTACCTGATATGTAAATACAATAACATTATCCCATGGTGTCTCACCTGTCTCAGGGTTTCCAATTTGATCATTATTTGGGTTGTTGGAGAACTCAAGCTTAGCTTCATTGACATTACCTGGCTTACCTAAAATTGCATTTTCATTTAATAAAGAAGTATACTCAACAGTAATTTTTGACTTAGCCTTTACACTTGAAATTGCTTTTAAATTTTCAAAAACCACTTCAAATGTACAATCATTGTGTTTTAATCCAGTAGTCTTTACTTCATATCCAGATGTAATTTCAACACCATCTACATAAACTTTAACGGAACCCGGATTGAAACTCAGACCATTTTCTTCCTTATCGTGGAAAGCAAAATAGTAAGTCTTATAATCAGCATAATTATCTGCTACAGTACCTTCCAGCTTAAATGGAACATTGTCACCAATGTCATAGTCAGCAGAATCCTGCCATGGAGATGTCACACCTGTTGTATCATTTGTATCCTTAATTTTCTTTGAAAACTCTGGAACATCACTCTTTGGTTTAATGGTAACATCACCTACTATCTTCACAATATAAAGAGTATATGCATCTGTTCCTGTTACAGAGCCTTCTTTATCTTTAATCAGATAGTAACCTGCTTTTGCAGAATAGGTGGCACCATTTGAAATAGTATCTACCGGATTCGATAACTTGGCATACTTTTTAATTACCTCTAACTTTTCAGTATCACTTGCGCTATTTACTGCTGTAAGCTCATTAATAACTGTCTCTGAAACAGCTTCGCCTTCTACTCCACTACCATTTTTGCCCCACTTCACATTGGACAATGTAGTTCCAGATAAATCGCCTGTAAAGATCTGATAGATCTCATACTGATGTGTTGTTGCCGGTGCTGTGATTGTAAATGTTGCTGCTCCTCCTGCAAATGCTACTACGCTCATTGCAAGTACCATGACTAAGCTGAGTAACAGAGCCATGACTTTTTTCATTTTCTTCATATTTTACTTCCTCGCTTTCTTTTTTATTACTATCCTTTTTTTGTTTTTGGGCTGTGCCCTCCCTCTGAATAATGCGTAGGAATTGCGTATATTGAGGGTTCCCCATGCTTGGGGAGTTTAGAGAATTTGTTACCAAATTCTCCTGCCTCCTTTCCGCATGTGTTTTTTATATATCAGGAACGCTGCCCCTGCTGTTAGGAGCACGCCGCCCATGGTATACCAATAGGTACCGGTTCCACCGGTTTCTGGTAAAACATATGACTGACTAACTTCATTCTCAAGATATGAAGTATGCGAAGCCTTACTAAGATCAAATGCTCCTATTGGAAGCTGCGATGGCAATACATTAGTTTTATCATTCTCATCTGAGAAGTAAAACTCAATACTCGGTGCTTCTCCATCTGGAAGCTTATAACCTGATGGAGCTTTGACCTCTACCAACCTATATAAAACATTTTTCTCATACAAGTTAGCATCCCATAAA
>OGRO01003654.1_pt1 | contig 10833 bp, 5 predicted proteins | sample 1553451 | NCBI WGS metagenome assembly OGRO01 (sample SAMEA2580021, study PRJEB22360) | human gut metagenome
GGGAGTTTTGGACTTGGCGGCGATAGGCTACTTTATCAGCTTTGCGGCAATGTTTGTTGCCTTCACTATACTGAAAACGGAGGGTGAGAGGTACAGATGATGAACAATGCGGAAAAGCTCAAAAAAGCAAGAAGAACAAACACCGCGGTAATCGCGGTATGTATTGTGGGAATCTTTATCGTGTTTAATCTGATGCTTAAAAGCCTTTCGGCAAAGGTACAGCTGTCGTTTGATATGACGCCGAATAAGCTGTTTGTGCTGTCGGACGAAACAAAAACGTATCTTGACAGCCTTGATACCGATATAAAATTTATCTACCTTATCGAGCCGGGCAAGGAAAGCCCGTATGTGACGGAGGTAATGGAGCGGTACAAGCGGTATTCGGGCAGAATAAGCGTCGAAAAGGTTGATCCGGTATCGAATCCGATAGCTGCGGCAAAGTATACGCCGGATGACGAGCCGCTGCAAAAGGGCAGTATAATTGTGGAAAGCGAAAAACGCTTTACCGTGGTTGAGCCGGGCAGCGCGCTTACGATAATCCGCGACAAGAACGGAAACGTAACGCGGTCGCTCGGATTTGTACTTGAACAAAAGCTGACAAACGCGATTGATTTTGTAACAATAGATAAAACGGTACGCGTAAAATACGCGGCGGGACACAATGCACTCTCGTTTAAACTCCCCGCGTCAAAGCTGAGAGCCGAGAACATGGAGGTCAGCGAAACGGCGCTTATGGATGAGGAGATTACCGCAGATAATACCGACCTTTTGGTTTTATTCGGGTTCAGAGACGATTTGTCAAGTGAGGAATACGAAAAAGTCAAAGGTTATCTGAACGGCGGAGGACGGCTGTTTATTACGGTTGACCCCGGCGTAAGACCTCAAAGAATCCTGAGCATTGCGGAGGAATACGGAATAACGGTAGAGGACAATATGCTTGCGGAAAGCAACAAGGGCGAGATTATAGCGGACAGTGCGCTTAACCTTATTGCGGTTGCGGATGAGCATAAGGTCTGTGAAAACCTTAAAAATTCAAGAATACTTTTCAATGCGGCAAGCGCGCTGACGGTCGGCGAAAAGCCGGGAGCAAAGTCAGCGTATCTGCTCAAATCCAAGCCGTCAACGAAAAAGTGCGAGATAGATGACGGCGACCTGGGCAGAAAGCTTGACGAAGGCAGCTTCGGTCTTGCGGCGATAGGCGAAAAGAACGGAGCGAAGGTATTTGTTGCATCGACAAGCAGATTTTTAACCCCCGAGGATTCAAAACTCAGTAATATTCTCAACTTTGCCGATTACCAAAACCGTGAATTTTTTGTTCAGTCGGTCAAGTACCTCACAGACAGCGAAAAGCTGCTTGTTGCGGTTTCGGCAAAGAATATAGACAGCAAAACGCTGATGCTGACAAACACGCAAAAGTTCTTTTATATAATCATATTCGGCGGCATACTTCCGCTTGCGGCGTTTGTAACGGGTATTGCGGTATGGCTGAAAAGGAGAAACCTATGAGAAAGTATAAAGGGTCGATTATTGCCGCGGCGGTACTGGCGCTTTGTCTTGCAGGGTGGTTTGCGGTGAGCCGAATGGAATCGTCAAACCGATACAACACCGAAACCGAGCGTGAGGATGCAGTAAATATCGGGCGCGACAAAATTAAAATGATAGAATTTGAAAGTGCGGATGACGATTTTACCCTTGAACAAAAGGACGGAAAAATCCTTCTTGACGGCAGGGACGAGATTGATGAAAAGACATCGGAGCAGCTTTTAAAAAGCCTTTTGAAAATTGACGGACGGCTTATTGCCGAAAATTGCAGTGCTGATGATTTGGCGCAGTACGGCGCGGACAATCCGGCGGCGAGGGTAAGATACATTACGGAAAACGGCGAGACAGCTTTAAGCCTTGGCAAAGCAACGCCGTCAAAAACCGAATACTACGTTATACGCGATGACGGCGCGGTGTTCTCGATATATATGGGCAGCGCGAACGCACTCGGCACAAAGCGTTGGCAGTTTATGGATATGAAACTTTTTTCGCTGCCGTATGAGGATATAGCGGAAATCAAAGTGGAAGGCAGCAACGCTTTCACTGCGGTAAAGCAATCTGCGGGAGTGTGGAAGGTTTCAAGCGAGAACGAAGGCGAGTACGAGGTAACGAACGAAAAAATGCGCAGCGAGGCGGGGCTGTATTCGGAAAATATGTTTGCGAAAAGAGCATACAGAAACACCGCGGAGCGCCGTGCGGAGTACGGACTCGAAAACCCCGAGGGCGCGGTTACCTTTACAGGCAAAAACGGAGCTTCGGCAAGGTTTGAGTTCCGCGTAGACCGCGATAAGAAAGAGGCGGCTGTCATAAAGAACGGCGGCGACACAATATATATCACGGTGGCAAGCTATTTTGGTATGTCGGACATCAAAAAGGAAGATTTAACATAATGAAAATGGGAGGAAAGTCAATGAAAACAGGAAAGCAAATTATAACTTTTATCCTTGCGGCGGCGATGATGCTCGGCTGCGTTCAGTCTGTCGCTTTTGCGGGTGCAGAATTCACGATTTACAACACGTCGTTCGAGGATGAGAAGATTGTCTTTGAGCAAAAGAGCGGCAAGGCAGAGTATACGGCGGATGACGCAAGGACGGAAAAGAAATCGGTAAGGCTTTCGGGATATTCAGATGAAACGGGCGCGCCGAGGATTACACTCACCGAGGTCAACCGCGAGGCAACCTCAAATATCTCGGTATGGGTGAAACCCGAGAAAGACGAAAAGACAACATTTGAGCTTTGGCTGTTCTTAAAAACCGCCCAGGGCGAGAAAAAGTATAAGCTGGGCGAGAAAAACTCGGCGGGCAGATGGGTAAACCTTTCCGGGAAAATGTATACAAAATACATAACCATGACCTCAAGTCCGCAGATTGCGGTTACAGCAAGAAACGCGGACGGCATTGCAAGCTGTCTGATAGACGACTTTATGGTCACGTCCGACAGAGCGTCGGCAGCCGAGGAAAACCCGGTAGAGGAGCTGAAACCGACCGGAAAATATACGATTCGCGCATCGTTCGAGAAGAACACGCTTGAATACTTCAAGCTGAACGGTACTGCGGAGTATTTTATAACCGATGAGGTTCCGGCACACACAGGAACACACTGCATGAAGATTACAAACCGTCAGCTGTCTGACGGAACAATGATGATGTACTTTGACAAGGCGGCAAAGGACGCGAAAATAAACTTTTCGTGCTGGGTAAGAACGCCGCCCGGACAGGGGACAAAGCAGTACACGCTCCAGGCAATTATCCCGACAGGCTCGGGCAAGAAGTGGCCTGCGGTTTCAGCGTCAACAGCGGCGAGCGACAACGGCTGGACGCAGCTTACGGGAACAATCGACTGCACGCAGTATAAGGTTACGGGTGCGGTAGGAATCCAGATTGTTGCGGGAGTAAACATTGGCGGATTTTTTGATTATTATGTCGATGACGTTTATGTGACAACCGATACGGACGGCGATTTGTATGACGATATGAATTACGAGCCTCAGCCGCGTGACGAGAATATGTCGGCAACACCGTATCAGCCGTCGCCGAATTATGTGGAGATACAGGACGATATTCCGTCGCTTAAAGACGTGTTCAAAAACTACTTCAAAATCGGCGCGGCAATTCAGAACCGTACCGAGTCCGAAACAACAAGATACGGACGTCTTGTTAAAAAGCACTTTAACTCGATTGTATCGGACGGTCTGTATCAGATGGGCGAGATTCTGCGCGATAAAAACGATTACAGCAAATACACCTTTGACTATCCCGACAGGCTGTTCGACTTTGCAAAGCGCAACGGAATGGAAATGACGGGTCACGTTCTTGTGTGGGAAACAAAGGGCGCAAGAAAATACGTTGTTAAGGAGGACGGCTCGTATCTTGACAAGGATTCGGTGCTTAAATTCTTAAAGGAATACATAACAACCGTCATGAAACACTTTGAAGGTGACGGCGCTGCGGAGGAATACCTACCCGGGGTCGATTATTCCGATTGGCATATCGAGGCTTGGAACGTAGTCAACGAGGCGGTAAGCGGCGTTGACAGTGAAGGAAACATCAACTACAGAAGAAACGGCTCGTGGTTTGAGGTGCTTGGCGCGGATTATATCGACTACGCGTTCAAGTTCGCGGAGGAAACGGGCTACAACAACGTCGCACTCCGATATAACGACTTTATGGAAGGTGAGTCGGTGTATAAGCTGGTAAAGGGTCTGCTTGACCGCGGAAGAAGGGTTGACATAGTCGGCATACAGTCGCACTATAACGCGGACACCCTTGTTTCAAATATAAGAAAAACCTTCCAGATGTACATGGGACTCGGACTGTCGATAGACGTTACCGAGCTGGATTTGAAGGCTTATACCTCGCTACAGAGAACGGCAAAGAAGGTGCTTTACGAAAAGGGACTTCCGAAGGAGGTGGAGTTCAGTCAGGCTACGATATATGCGGAGCTGTTCAAGCTGTACCGCGAGTATGCGGAGCATATCAACCGTATAGTATTCTGGACATTTGCGGATAACTTCTCCTTTGAAAACCGTGACTCATCATTCCTGAGAACGGAATACTGCGGAATATTCGATCGTGATTACCAGGCAAAGCCGCAGTTCTGGGCGATTGTTGACCCCGAAAAGTATTATAACGAAATACTCAAGGAAAATAACAAGGTAACACGCTTGGTGGTGAACGCGGTTCAGACGGAGCTGAAGGACGATGACAAGTCGATAATAGACGAAAAGGGCGTAAAGTATATGGAGATATCCGAGCTTTTGGATAACCTCGGTGTTGCATATGTCAAGCTCGGCGGCAAGTATAACTTTATCAAAAACGGCGTGTTCTTCGAGATAAAGGACGGCGACATGATAAACAAGGCTTTTGAAGGATATAAAATGCAGAATCCGATTCTTGAAAGGGACGGAAGCATATACGCGCCGATTATAGAGCTTACAACGCTTATGGGATATTCAAACGAGTATAACGCAGACAGAAATATGATAAATATTTCGGGAAAATAGAAAAACGTTTTAAACCTTGAGAAAGGAATCGGTGAACACAGATATGAAAAAGAAGATGTTTTTGAGAATACTGTCCGCAGCGCTCTGCACAGTAATGGCAGCCGCGCCGTGTACAGCCTTTGCGGCGGCAAACCGCGCCCTGCTCCTTGACGCGTCGGCGGGTATCGACATAATAACGGCGCAGACGGAGTTTGAAAAGGACGCTGACGGCTGGGATGTATCGGGCGGAACTCTGGATGCGGACGGCGGCGCGGCGGCGGTTACACCGTCGGGCAGCGGCAGCTGCGGAATCAGCACGGGAATCGGCAGCGGTATCTACAGAAACGCGTCAAACGGCGACGGACTTTTTTGGGACTTTGAGAATGAGTCCGACTATACCAAAAACGCGGAGCTTAAGGGCGCTGCGGACTTGGGAAAGTGGACGGTTGTAAGAAAGACGACCGAAATCTATACCGAGCCGACAGCAAATACCGAGATTTACAACGTAGGCTATAAGGAAAACGGAGGTAAGTCGGAGAATATAATAAAACCCGACAGTGGCGTAACCGAAGCAATCCCCGCGGAGGGCAGCAAAACCTGCCTTACCGTATTCAACCCTATGAAAAATGCGTGGATGGGATATATGGGCGCAAGAGTAAAGCTGTCACGCGATACGCTGACAGCGGGCGAGGAATACAGGCTAAGCTTTTGGTTTACACAGAACTCGCAAAGGCGTCCGATTTACTTCGGTCTTACACCATATTCGGACACGGAGCTTGCCGTAAACACCGACTTAGCGGTGAACAACGGTGTAATAAATTATGAAAACCCGGAGGAAAACAGGGTTGCAGCTGCGGCGGCAAGGCAGTGGAACGAGTATTCGGTAACATTTACGCCGACAAACGATGATTTCAGCGAGGACGGCTATACAACGCTGTGGCTGATTACGACCGCGCCGGTGATTACCAACCTAAGAGATATATTCGGCTGCGAAAAGATGTATCTTGACAACATAAGCCTTGTCCATGTGACAGACGCGGTAAAAACCACCGACTTCAAATTCTCAATGAAGGTGAAGGGCGAGGCGGGTAAAACAGTTACGGCGACCGCGATTGTAGACGGAAATGATGAGCTTTTTGACGTGTCAAAGACGATAGAGAAGGATGACGAGTGGGAAACTCTGACGGCGGAGTTTTCGCTTTCGAGCGATATGTACTATCTGCTCGGCGATCGCGCCGGCTCGGCTTTTGAAAAGGATAAAGACAGGATAATGCTGAACATCAGCGCAAACGGCGGCTTTTCGGCGGACGATATTCATATACTGAAAAACCTTAACCGCAGCGAGATTGAAAAAAGCGGCGGAAAGACGGTGTTCTTCATTACCGACATTGTCGGCTTTGAAAAGGTTGACGGCGTAAAAGCAGTGCTGAAGGTCGGCAGTTCAAGAATTTTGAACGAAAGCATAACCGTTGAGGACGGCAGAAACGCCTATGTGTTTAAGGGCGCAATGCCCGCGGGCAGCAAGGGCGACATCACCTTTGATATAACAAAGGGCTTTGGCTCTATATTTGAAAAGGAATACCTTATCAGTCCGCTTTACATAAACGGTAACAATATTTATCCGAGTACGGAGGCTCTTAAAAGTTTTGGCGCGGGCAGGTATCTTGTCGAGTTTGATGTGGACGGCGGCACAGCCGAAGATACCGCAAGGGTTGTTATCGGCGGAGTAACGGCTGACGCGGAAATGTTTGACGGCGGCGCAGGCATTGCGGAGGTTGTTATCAGCGCGGCAGATGTTTCGGGAATAACCGATTCGGATAAGATAACGGTCGAGTGTGACAAAACGGTAAGTAACATTACGGTTAAAAAGACGGCGGAAAGATAGGAAAGGGTGTAAAAATGTCGGGCATATCAGGGCAAACCCGATATGCCGAAATGCAAAATTGCATATATAGCGGCATTTACACTATCACAGGCAAAAATTTTGAACATAAACGGCGGCGAGCGTACGGCGCAGCCGATATGTTATAGAATTACGGAATTTTCTGCGGGTGCGGCGTCTGCAGCGCCGCGCGTGCGGAGATTCCCATTCATGGCGCGAAAGCGCAAAAGGAGGAAGTCAAATGAAAATGTTTGGTAAAAGGCTTGTTGCGGGATGCTCCGCACTGACACTTCTTGCGACGTGTATTGGCACGGTGAGTGTCACTGCGGCAGCGGAGGACGCCGCGCCTGTACCGGCGGTCAGCGGCGTGTGGCAACAGGGAACAAGAGCTGAAGAAGAGGCAGGAACGCTTACATATCCGCGCAAAGCGGACATAAGCGTTTCCTATGAAAACGGCAGCGCGTATGCGGGTAAGAAATCGATTACCGCGGTTTACGACAAGGATAACCGCCTAATCGGATCCGGCAACGGAGTAATCGGCGCGGACGGCTCGTCGGACTATGTGCTTGACGTAAGCGCGGACGGTGCGGAAAAGGTGAAAACCTATATTTGGAACGAAGGTTCGTTAAAGCCCGAGGTTGCGGCATATGAAACGGCGTACAACACATTGGCAAGCAGTTTTTCGTACAAGGTTGCGGATTTTCCTAAAGACAACGGATACCGTGTAAGAACTTCGTTTGAAAGCGGTAACTTCGGAATTTTTACAAAGTATAGCTCTAATCAGGCAAATTTTGAAATTGCAGACGACGGCTCTGTTGCGAATACAGGAAACAAGTACGCAAAGATTGTAAACGGTAAGGGACAGGAAGATGTTTTAGTACTTCCGGTTAAAAAGACAGAGTGCGGAACAAAAGGCAAAATGAAGATAAATGCCAATATAAAAAAGGCTATGGCTTCAAACTCCGACCAGTATATGTTTATCCGTGTGACCGCAAAGCAGAAAGGTAAAAATGTTATTGCTCAGAAGAAAGTGCTATCGGTAAAGGATGACAAGTGGCACAATTTATCGCTTGAATTTGATTTGGCAAGCACCCCCACGGAAGATAGTTCGTATTTTCTGAAATTCGGTGTCATTACTGCAAATCAAACAGCGGTTGACTGTTATATCGATGATATTTCGGTAGTATGCGAGAATGCGGCAACCAACGTATTCTATGACGACATGAACAGCAAGGGTCTTAACTGGAATTTTGAGGATGACACAACAGAAACTGCTGTTACATCAAATAGATTGTCCAACACAATGTCGGACACAAACAAATGGACAAATGTGATCGGCTCGCATAAAATTACGGTAAAGGGTACCGACGAGGCTACGTTCAGCAACCCGGACGGAAAAGCATCGGGCGACAACCCGGCGGCAGAGGACGCTGACGCGGTTAAGACGCCGGCGCCGGGCAGCACAAAGATGCTGGCTGTAATGAACACTGCCGGGGACTGGGGCGGCGGCTCTCAGCTTACGATAAGGACGAAGGTTTCGTCAATGGATCTTGTACCGGGTAAGGAATACGAGATGAGTTTTTGGGCGTTTGACAATACGTTAAAGCGTTCGCTTTATGCCGGACTTGTAAAACATGATGATAATTATGAAAATTCAAGAGAAATCAGCGGCAGTGATGCGTGGAACAAGAAATACGGAGCAGGCTGGACAACAGCGCCGGGAATAATTCAGTACGATAACAGACCGCTGGTGGACGGTCAGGACACAGATTATATGGTTAATTATGTTGCGTCGATGCCAAAGTCGTGGCATAAGTATACCTACAGATTCACACCAAAGGCAGAGAACTTTAACGGCAACGGATACTGTGATTTGTGCTTTGTCGTGACGGAGGACAGAGCAAATAAAACTCAGTGGTATTACAACAATCTGCGTAAAAACGAAATGTTCTATCTTGACGATATAGAAATAAAGGCAGTTGACAAGTCGGTAAAGGAGCTTGACAGGAGCGTATGGACAAAGCGGGCAAGCTTTGAAAAGGATACTCTTGATATGTTTACCGCAAACGCAAACGACTGCATAACTCTTACCAAGACGGTTCCGTCGAATACAGGCGAATACAGCGCAAAGGTGGACGGACGTACACAGGAATGGAAAACGTTGCGCGTATCGCTTGCGGGAGTTGACAAGAACTCAAAACTTAAGATAAGCGGCTATATCAGGAATATAGAAAAATTCTATAAAACAAACAAAACGCCGTCATTCAGTTTCCAGCTTTATATCCCCAAGGGTAAGACAGACGGCGGCAACGCATGGCCGGAGTTGGCAAGCACAAAGCCGATTGGATATAACTGGACAAAAATGTATGCGGAAATTGACCTGTCACAGTATGCCGACACCACAGATATGACAGAAGCATATGTACAGATAAAGTCGAATCCGTCCACAGTCGGTTATTATGTGGATGACTTTACTATAGTATCAGATAAGGCGGGCGACGGTACATTCTATGACGATATGGAAACGGTTGAGCCGACAAAGCCCGAGGGCGTTTCGGATACGGCAAGCACAGTAACCTACCGCGACAATGATATTCAGAATGACATTGCGGCGCTTTACAGCAAGTATGCGGATAAGTTTCATGTAGGAACGGCTGTTGAAAACGGGGCGCAGAAAAGATGGCCGCTGTTTGCAAAGCTGCTTAAAAAGCACTTTAACGCGGCGGTGTCCGACGGCTACTTCAAGATGCCGGAGATAATAAAAGACCCGACGAATATGGATGAATATACTTTTACGGGTGCGGATGAGCTGATGAAATTCTGCTATGACAACGGTATCAGTGATATAACGGGTCATGCGCTTATCTACGACACGGCGGCGGTAAGTACAAAATACTTTTATGACAAGGACGGAAACAATCTGCTTAACAGAGAAACAGCAACAGAGTTTATAAACGGCTATATCCAAAAGGTTATGAATCACTTTAACGGTAAGGGTGACCCGGAGGAATACACTGTTGACGGATATGACGGCACGCAGGGACATATCGCGGTATGGGATGTTGTCAACGAGGCTGTGGGTGACACTGCGGAAAACTGCAAATGCAAGAGAAACGCGATTGCAAAGGCGTTTGACCCAAGCGGTACGGATGACAATGCGGCATATGATTATGTAACGGTAGCATTCCAGGTGGCGCAGATGTACAACAGCACCGAAAACCCGGCAGAGCTGAGATATAATGATTATTGCTCATATTCACCGGATAAGGCGAGAGCGGTTGCAAGCCTTGTCAACAGTCATATAAAGGATCCGCAGACGGGCAAATATATGCTTGACAAAATCGGCGTTCAGTCGCATTACGCATACAATGACAATATAAACGTATTGAAGGAATCGCTTGGTATTTTATCATCGGTTGATGACAGTATTAAAATCGACATAACAGAGCTTGATATAAAGGCTTACAGCTATGATGAAATCGGTAAAATGGTTCCGATTCTGGAGGACGGCGTTACAAAGGAGCGCGAATACAAGCAGGCAAAGCTGCTGAAGGATTTGTTCACGGAGTATGAAATACTTGCGGATAACGGCAGACTCGGACGCGTTGTATTCTGGACTTTTGCGGACGGTTTTGCATACCCGAACCGCGAGGGCGGATTTACTCATAAGGACTACGCGGGTCTGTTTGACAGACGCTATCAGGCAAAGCCGCAGTATTATATACTGACAATGACCGATGCGGAATTTAACGCCAAGTACCCTGATTTTAAGAACTATATAGCGCAGTAACCAATACGAAACAAAAAGGGAGATACAAAAATGAGAGTATTAAAAGCAGCAGTTCTTTCAACGCTTCTTATAGCCGGTATCGGTACGCTTAACGCTGCCGCGGCGACCTCAGTTCCCGACGTCTGCTACGGTACACCC
>OGRO01003663.1_pt1 | contig 10812 bp, 9 predicted proteins | sample 1553451 | NCBI WGS metagenome assembly OGRO01 (sample SAMEA2580021, study PRJEB22360) | human gut metagenome
CTCCCAGGCGGCAGGCGCGATTGCGGGCCAGAAGATCGTCATCGCGCAGGCATCGGCGGTCATCGACGACATGGTCGCGACGCTGGATTCCGCGGCCGGCTCCCTCGGCAAGACCCAGGCGCTTCTGGACAGCCTGGTCGACGAGATCGACCGCGTGCACACCGACGCGATGATGCTCGCGGGTTCCGACGTGCTCAAGAACTTCGTCGGCGAAGACGGGTTCGATGCGGAGAAGGTCGCGGAGTTCATCAGCGCGCCGACGCGTCTGGATACCGTGCAGCTCTATCCGGTCGACACCTACGGCGCGGCCATGGCACCGCTGTTCATGAACCTCACCTTCTGGATCGGTGCCTTCATGTTGATGGTGGTGCTGCGCCAAGAGGTCGATTCGAGCGGCATACGCAAGCTCACGCTCACGCAGCGCTATCTCGGGCGCTTCCTGCTCTATGCCCTGCTCGTGATCTTGCAGGCCGTCGTCTGCTGCGCGGGCCTGCCCGTTATCGGCATGCACGTGGTCAACCTGCCGGCGCTGTTCTTCGCGTCAATCGTCGCTGCGCTGTCCTATCTCAGCATCATCTACGCGCTTTCGGTGACCTTGCAGCATCTGGGCAAGGGCATCTGCATCGTCCTCGTCTTCGTGCAGATACCGGCCGCGACTGGCCTGTACCCCATCGAAATGACGTCCCCGTTCTTCCAGGCGATCTACCCACTGTTTCCGTTCACCTACGGCATCAATGCGATGCGCGAGGCCATTTGCGGCTTCTACGGGCTGCATTACCTACGTGACATCTGCATATTGCTGGGTTTCCTCGTCGTGTCCATGGCTGTCGGCATACTCGTGCGCCCATGGCTCTCCAACGTCAATCGCCTGGTCGCACGCGAGATAAAGCAAAGTGGCATCTTCAACGGCGAGAGCGTCGAGGTGCCCATGCGACGCTTTCGCTTCTCGCAGGTGCTGCGCGCGCTCGCCGATCGCGACGAGTACCGCAAGGCGCTCATTCGGCGTTACACGCGCTTTCAGCGGATATATCCGCGTCTCATACGCGGTGCCGTCATCGTTGGCATCGCCGTGCCCATCATCGTCCTCGTGCTGTTCTCGCTCGGCATGACGGGCAAGGTCGTGCTCCTCACGCTGTTCCTCGGATGGACCGCGTTCGTCTTCGTGTTCCTCATCGTGGTGGAGAGCCTGCGCTCGAGCTTCGAGCGTCAGCTGCGCCTCGACAAAATGAGCGACGAGCAGCTACGCGAACTCTATCTGTCGCGCAATCATCTCGAACACGCCGACATCGTCCACGGCGCGACCACGCCCCAGATAGCAGACGCGGACGAAGACGACGAGCCCTCGTCGCATCCGCAGGGCGGAAGGTACTCGGCATCGGGCGGTGATCGCGATGCATAACATCTGGACCCTGTTCAAGAGCGATTTGCGGCACCTCTTCGCCAACGTCGTGAGCACCATCATCACGATTGGCCTGGTCGTCATGCCGTCCATATTCGCGTGGTACAACCTGATCGCGTGCTGGGATGTCTTCGACAACACGGGCCATCTCACCGTCGCGGTCGCCAACGAGGACGAGGGCTACGAAAGCGACCTCGTGCCCATACGCGTCAACGTCGGAGACATGCTCGTCTCGGAACTGCGTGCCAACGACCAGATCGGCTGGCGCATCGTGAGTGAGGAGGAGGCGGTCGACGGAGCGAAAAGCGGCAAATACTACGCCGCGGTCGTGATACCCAAGGATTTCAGTCGCGACATGCTGCGTTTCTACATGGACGATTCCGAGCGCGCGCAGATCACCTACTATTCGAACGAGAAGAAGAACGCCATCTCGCCAAAGATCACGATGACCGGAGCCGATACGGTTTCCGAGAAGGTGAACACCGTCTTCGCGCAGTCCATCTCCGAGGTGATGCTCTCGGTCGCGGAATCCGTCTCGCGCTATGCCGATGACATGGACGTACATGGGCAGATCGCCGCCCTGGCAGATCATATCAACGCGATGTCGGAGGATACGAATCGCGTTGCCGACGTCGTGGAGATGTACTCCGGGACTCTGGAATCGGCTCAGCGGCTGCTCGATTCCGGAAGCAAGCTGATTCGCCAGGCGCAAGACGAGATCGTCTCCATGATGGAGACGGCCGACGCGAGTGCCGACGGGCTCACGTCGGCGGCAGAGGACATCGCGGCCGCGCAGGGCAAGCTCGAGGAAGCGCTTTCCTCGGCGCAGGCGAGCTTCGACGAGCTACGTGCCTTGATTGACAGCTCCGGGCTCTCGCAGCTCCTCGACCCCGAGGTCGTGCAACGCATCGACCAGCTCGCCGCCAGCGCGCAGGCCAATATCCAGGCCGCGAGAAAGGACTACAACGAGAACCTCAAGCCTGACCTTGACCGCCTTATCGCCGCGGCAAAGGGTCTGGATGCCGATGCATCCCAGGCCATCAGCGGCATGAAGGAAGCGGAAAGCGGCATTTCGGCGGCGACGGACTCCGCCCAGGGCATACTGGGCGATGCCGTCGCGCAGATCGGCTCGGTGACGGGGGACCTGCGCGCATCGGCCGACACGCTCCGTGGTCTGGCGACGAGCATTTCCGAGGCACTCGTCACCGGGGATCCGGCTGCGCTGCAGGCGGTGCTCGGTGCCGATGCGCAGAGCATGGCCGAGGCACTTTCCGCACCGGTGGGCATTGAGCGCATCGCGGTGTTTCCGTCCGAGAACTTCGGCTCGGCCATGGCGCCGTTCTACACCACGCTCGCCGTCTTCATCGGGTCGCTGCTCATACTCGTCGTCGTCAAACCGAGCGTCTCGAATCGCGCGCAGGCGAATCTTCGCAATCCCAAGCCGCGCGAGATGCTGATCGGGCGCTTTCTCTCGCTCGTGTGCATCTCGCTCGCGCAGACGACGCTCATCGGCATCGGCAACATCTTCTTCTTGCAGGTTCAGGTCGTGCATCCGTGGCTCCTGATGCTCGACCTGTGGTTCTCGGGCCTCGTCTTCACGTTCCTGATATACGTCCTCGTGCTTGCATTTGCCAATCTTGGAAAGGCGCTCGCGATTTGCCTGCTCATCTTGCAGATAACCGGTTGTGGAGGGTCGTATCCCTTGCAGATCCTGCCCGATTTCGTGCAGAACGTGAGCCCGTTCTTGCCGGCGACTCACACGGTCGATGCCATGCGTGCGGCGATGTTCGGCATGTACAACGGTGACTTCTGGGTTCAGCTCGGCGAGCTTGCGCTGTTCCTGATACCAGCTGCGCTCATCGGCTTTGCACTGCGCAAGCCGTTCGAGAAGTTCATGAAGTGGTACGTGCGCACCGTCGAATCCACGAAGATCATTGGTTAAAAGCGCAAGGGATACGCGCCAGGGTTCCAAGATCACAGTCACCCTGGTCGCGCATCCCTTGCGCTAGACGATCGTTCTTCGTTGGTTCGAGCGTTGTCTGGGATGGGGGGATGGTCGTGCACCGTCCCCACCGAGTTCCGTCTTCGTGGGTTCTTTACACCGAGTAGGCCCAGAAGTTACGCGCTTGCGCGATGAGCTTGTCGAGATCCCAGGGTTTGTTCGTGCGTTCCGCGCTATTGGGGTCGCGGATGATGGCGCGTTCGTTTTCGTCGATTCCGCATATCACGATGAAGTGGCCGGTTGTCGTGAAATCACCAGGTCCCATGATCGCGATGACGGGATGACCGGCACTGACACGGCCCTTGATCATGCCCTTGTCGGCGGGAAGCTCCTCGGCGTTCAGTCCTAGGCCCCGGGCGCCCTTCGTCATGAACTCCCAGCTGGTCGCGCCCTTGTCCACGAAGCCCATGCGTTCGCTGTATGCGCACATCTTGGGCGGATCCATCTCCTTGCGGCCCGTGAGGTTCACGTACACCATCGATAGGCAGGTGGGGCCGCAGCCGCTCTTCTCGAGCGTGTCGTTCGCGTATGAGGTGGAAGCCCATTGCGGGTCGGTCTGGTAGAGGGCCGGCGTCGCCCCGCGCTTCCACTCGGACTGGGGAGTGCTCGATGCTGCGGCGGCGGTGGTCGCCTTTCCGTTTCCGCCGAGCATCGGCGCCATGGACTCTGCCGATGCGCTTGCGAAATACGATGCGCATAGAAAGCCGACGATGAGTACGCAAACGACGAGCAGTTTGCCCTTGCGGGCACCCATGCCGTGTCGTGCGGTACGTGCCGGAACCCTGCGTACCTGGATGCCGGAATGGCTCGTGCGCCTGCTGCCGACACCGACCCTGATGGCGGACATCGCAGGGTCGCCCGTGCGGCTACGGTACGTGTTCGCGTAGCGGCTGTATCTCATTGCGTCGTCGTTCATGCCCTCGCCTCGCAATCCTCCGCGTTCCGATGTCACGATGATGCGTCGACATGGCATTTCGATGTCCATAGCAAAGCCTTAAGATTTCCTTACGTTCCTGTAAGCTGGGGAAATGTGAGTGCGAAACGCTTCCGGGAAAAGTAGAATTACGCCCATGAACGATGATGACAAGATACTGATCGTAGACGATGACGAGGCCATCGCGCGCCTGCTCAGCGAGATTCTGCGGAGTGAGGGCTTTTCCACACGCGAGTGCCTGTCGGGACCGGCTGCGCTCGAGGCGCTCGCGCAGGATGATTTCCAGCTCGTCTTGCTCGACATCATGATGCCGGGTATGAACGGCTTCGAGACATGCCAGCGCATACGCGAGAACTCGGATGTCCCCGTGATCTTCCTCACGGCCAAGAACGAGGAATCGGATTTGGTCCTGGGGTTTTCCCTCGGTGCCGATGACTACATCGTCAAGCCCTTCAAGCCCCGCGAGCTCGTCGCCCGGGTTCGTACGAGGATCCGCAGAAGCAAGGATCGCGCGGTTGCGAAGAGCCCCGGCGTCTTCGATTGCGATGGATTGCTCATCGACACGACGCGCCATGTCGCGACTCTCTACGACGAGGAGCTCAAGCTCACGCCCAAGGAGTTCGGGGTTCTTTCGCTGCTGGCACGCCATGCCGGCAAGCCCGTCGCGATCAAGGACATATTCGAGGAGATATGGGACGAGCCCTACAACTCGTTCGACAGCAACACCGTCATGGTGCACATTCGTCGCATCCGCAAGAAGCTGTCCCAGGTCGATTCGTCGCGCGAGTTCATCAAGACCGTCTTCGGGGTAGGATACAGGCTCGAAGTAGATCGCGGGGAGAGCCGTCATGGCTAGACTCAAGACGGAGCAAGCACGCTCCATGTGGACGAGGCTCGTCCTGCGCTACGTTCTTGCGCTTCTCGCGTTCACCGTCATCTACGCGGTTATGCTCGTAACGTTGGGGAACGGGATTTCCAGGTCACTTGGCAATTACATTGCCGATTCGACATCCGAATGGCATTACGTGTCGGTCGACGAGTTCAACGACCTGATGGCGAGCGGCCAGCTCAATAGCTCGAATCTGCAGGTTATCGAGCTCGGGCCTTATGCCAACTACCGTGATGCGCTGGGTACCGGCGCGTCTGCGACAACCGGTTCCGCCATGTCCGGCGAGGCGTCAACGGATCAGGGTCTGGGTCTCGAGGACGATGCGGGCACCCTGACGCAGGACGAGAAGCAGAAGATTCTCCAGGAGGGAGCCCTTCCCGTTGAGGGGATTCCCGCCGTCGCGTATCGTGATTTGAGCACGTACAACGACTTCAAGGTGCTCAAGCCTCTTGTGGCCATCGTGCTCTATGTCTTGGGGACTTTCATCATCACCTTGCTCTTCATGCGCAGGCCGGTACGTGCCGTGGATAGCATCGCAGATGTGCTTGCGGCTCCGGGTCTGGTGAAAGGCGATGCCGTCGAGCTGCCCAAGAATCTCAAGTCGACGCAGTCCGAAATCGAGCTGTTGCAGATGCGCATCGTCCGTGACGAGATGGCGGCAAAGGCTGCGGAGGAGCGCAAGAACGAGCTGGTCACCTATCTCGCCCATGACATACGCACGCCGCTCACCTCGGTACGCGGATATCTCGAGCTCATCAGCGAGGCCGATGGCATGGAAGCCGATCGCCAGAGGGAGTTTGCCGGACGGGCGCTTGCCAAGGCAAACCGTCTCGAGTCGCTTGTGGAGGAGCTCTTCGAGATTACCCGCTACAACATGCAGAACATTCCCATAGAGCGCGAGGAGCTTGACGTCGGGTTGCTCTGCCGGCAGATTGCCGAGGAGTTCTACCCGCAGGCGCAGTCGCGTGACCTCGTCGTCGCGGTTGACGCCGAAGAGGGACTCACGGCCTTCTGGGACTCCTCCCGCATGGGTCGCGTGCTCGAGAACGTTCTCAAGAACGCGATGGCGCATGCCAGTGCCGACACCAAGGTGCTCGTTCACGCCGCGGCAGATGACGGTACCGTCACGCTTTCCGTGAGCAATCGCGGCAAGGAAATCGCCCCCGAGCATCTCGAGCACATCTTCGACAGGTTCTACCGTGGCGATGCGGCCCGTGGGCAGGGTACGGGTGGGGCCGGGCTCGGTCTTGCTATTGCCAAGGAGATCGTCGTGGCCCACGGGGGAAGCATCGAGGCCACGAGCGAGGACGGCCTGACCACCTTCACCATCCGCGTACCGCGATAAAAGACGGGGACGGGGCGGATGAGACAACGTCTCTGAGCAACTGTTTCATTTTTTGAAATTGGGCTAGAATAACGTGCTCGAGAGGATTCATCCACGATGCATGTGAACATCAATAGCAGTACATTCGCGATTTCCTGGCAGCGCTTTTTCTCGAAGCCGACGGCTAATCTCGCGTTGCGCATCATCTTCATGTTCGCCGGCCTCATCTGCATCGCGCTCGGAATCGCTCTTGCCAAGCTCGCGACCATGGGCACCTCGCCCATCTCGAGTGTTCCTGCCGTCATGACCGAGGTGAGCGAGCACTTTGGCATCCCGATGACCATGGGCATGTGGACCTTCGTCTTCAACCTGAGCTACTTTCTGCTCGAACTCGCCTTGCTGCGCCGCGCGTTCAAGCCCGTCCAGTTTCTCCAGATTCCGCTGTTCTTCGTTCTCTCCGTGTTCGTGGACGTCTGGCTCGGGGTATTTGGCCCGATGGCTCCCGAGGGCTATGCGCAGCAGCTCGTCTGGCTGCTTGCCTCCATCGCCGTGCTCGGATTCGGCATCAGGGTGCAGCTTGCCTCGGATTTGCTCATGACGCCGGGTGATGCGGCCGTGCAGGTCATCGCATATGTGTCGAAGATACGATTCAGCCGCTGCAAGGTCATCTGGGACGTGTCGCTCATGAGCCTCGCCGCGCTCGTCTCCCTGCTGGTGCTTGGCGGCTTGTATCAGGTGCGCGAGGGCACGATCATCTCCGCGCTGCTCGTCGGGCCCATGGTGCGCCTCATCGATCGCGCCTTCGAGCGCGTGTCCTGGCTGGTTCCGCCGGCATCCCGCACTCTCATAGCGCCCCTCTGTCCCGCGGAAGACGCCGAAGCGGGATTCGAGCCGGCTCTTGGGGACATGACCGCGTCGGATTATGCCGAATAGCCACGACGGCCGAGTCGAACCGGAGGTCATCGCACGCGCATGGAGTTCCTGATCGTCTGTCCGCTCGTCTTCTTGGCGGGCCTCGTCGATGCCATAGCCGGCGGTGGGGGACTGATCTCCCTTCCCGCCTACTTCTTCGCGGGCCTTCCCGTTCATAACGCGATCGCGACCAACAAGCTCTCGAGTACGATGGGGACGACCGTCGCCACCATTCGCTACGTGATGTTCGGCTACATGGTGAAGTGGCTCGTCATCCTCGGCGTCGCCTGTGGCCTGATTGGATCGTTTCTGGGATCGAACCTCGCCCTCGTCGCCGATAGCGTGGCGCTCATGCTCTTCATGCTCGTGTCGCTGCCCTTGGTCGCCTATATCGTGTTTCGCACGCGCGATCTGGACGGGTTTGCCGACAGCCCACTTTCGCGATCGAAGACATTCGTGCTTACGGGGCTGATCGCGTTTGCGGTCGGCATCTACGACGGCTTCTACGGGCCCGGAACGGGTACTTTCCTCATCCTGTTGCTCACCACGCTCGCGCATCTGCCCCTCGAACAGGCGCAGGGAACGACCAAGGCGGTCAACCTCGCCACCAACGTCGCTGCGCTCGTCGTGTTTTTCGCAAGCGGAAACGTGCTCGTCGTCCTCGGCCTCGTCGCCGGTCTCTTCAATATCGCGGGCAATTGGATCGGGACCAGCCTCTTTCGCAGGAACGGTGCGGCAATCGTGCGTCCCATCATGCTCGTGGTCATCGTCCTCTTCGCCGTGAAGCTCGTCAGTGACCTCGTCGGATTCGGGGCCTAGGTCGAAGCGCTCGTCGCGCTGCCCGATATCGTAATCGCGCGGTCATGGAAAGTGTTAATCTTGTGTAACTTATTGCATGGCGCGTTCGACGGCTATTATTGATATTGTAGATAAAGCAATCCGCTTCGACGAAAGAAGGAATCATGTCTGAATCGACAAAGGCCATAGCGAGCCTCAAGAAGGCCGGCAACTACATGAAGCTGGCAATGCGCAAGAACGGTCCCCGCAGCTTCAAGCGCGGACAAGGCGCCCTGATCAAGGTCATCTACAAGGCCGGGGAGGGTACGCTTTCCAAGGACGACGCCAAGAAGGCGCTCGGCTGGAGGGGACGCGACGTGCGATTCGTCGCGAAGAAGGCCGCCGATAACGGCTACCTGACCATCGACAAGCCCAAGAACGGCTTCCAGATGACCTTGACCGACCTGGGTCGCGAGGTCATCAAGAAGCGCCTCGAGGCGGAGAGCAAGGCCGCTGACGAGATTCTCGCGGGGCTCTCCGACGAGGAGAAGGCGCAGCTGACGTCGCTGTGCGAGAAGATCTGCCAGACCGCCGAGGACATGGGCGTGGATTACTCCACCATCCAGAAGAAGCGCGGCAAGAAGCTCTGCAAGCGGCATCACGGCAAGGGCCAGGGGTGCGGGCGCCATCATGGCCATGGACATGGGTGTCATCACGGTTCTCCCCAGTACATCTTCGTCTTCGAGGGCAATGGGGGATGCAATCACATGCATGGCCACAAGCACCATGGCCACAAGCATCAACACGGCCATTGCCATCAGGGCAAGTAGCGCCAAGGAGTTCTGTGCAGGACATGGCGGGCCGGGAACCTCTCGAGGCTTCCGGTCCGCCTTTCGTTTGGGTACGGCTCGGGTTCCTTCGGGGAGGCAAGGGCCTCGCGTCGTCTCGTCCCTTTTGTCGCGGTGCCGTTCTATACTGCATGCATGCAGTATCACGACTTCGGCAAGGGAGCGATCCATGGAAGAGGTTTACGAGTTTCTGAAGGAGACGGCGCCCACGTACTACCTGGCCACGGTCGAGGACGGCAATCCTCGGGTGAGGCCCTTTGGCACCATCGACTTGTACGAGGGCAGGCTCTACATCCAAACGGGCAAGAACAAGAAGGTCTATCGGCAGATCCTCGATCATCCCGAGGTCGAGCTCTGCGCATGCGCCGGCCCCAAGTGGCTGCGCGTGACCGGGGAGCTCGTGCCCGATGACAGCGTCGAGGCCAAGAAGCACATGCTCGACAACTACCCCGCCTTGCGTGGCATGTACGATGAGAACGACGACAACACCATCGTCTTGTACTTCAAGAACGCGACGGCGACCTTCGAGTCCCTGGCAGATGGCTCCAAGCGCACCATCGGCTGGTAGGGGAGACCTTGACTTGAAGTTCGCTTCAAGGAGTACGGTCATCCCGATTTCCCAAGTGAAAGGAACGTCATGGAAAAGGCAAAGGTCTACTTCACCCGCGAGATAAGCCCCGAAAACGTCGTGCGCATGTACGAGATGCTGGGCGTCAAGCTACCTGGTAAGGTCGCCGTCAAGGTGCACTCCGGCGAGGAGGGCAACCAGAACTACCTGCATCCCGAGTTTATGAAGCCCGTCATCGACGCCGTCAACGGCACCGTTGTTGAGTGCAACACAGCCTACGGCGGCGCGCGCAACGAGACGCCCAAGCACATCGAGCTGATGAAAAAGCATCATTGGAGCGACCTGTTTGATGTTGACATCATGGACGCCGAGGGTCCGGACGTCGAATGGCCCGTCGAGAACGGCAAGGTCCTCAAGGTCAACTATCTGGGCAAGAACATCGAGAATTATGACAGTATGCTCGTGCTCATCCACTTCAAGGGTCACCCGATGGGCGGCTACGGCGGTGCGCTCAAGCAGCTGTCCATCGGCGTGGCATCCTCCTACGGCAAGGCGTACATCCACGGCGCGGGCGACGCGAAAGTCGGCTTCGGCGCGGATCACGACAGCTTCCTTGCGTCAATGGCGGACGCGGCTTCCTCCGTCGCCAAGCGCTTCGCGGGCAAGGCTGTTTACATCAACGTGATGAAGAACATGTCCGTCGACTGCGACTGCTGCGCCGTGGCGGAGGACCCGTGTATGAAAGATATCGGCATTCTCGCCTCCCTTGACCCCATCGCCATCGACCAGGCGTGCCTCGACCTTGTCTACGCGTCCGACGATCCGGGCCGCGACCACCTTGTTGAGCGCATCGAGAGCCGCAACGGCGTCCACACCGTGGAGGCCGCCGCCGAACTCGGCTTCGGTTCGAGAGAGTATGAGCTGATCGAGCTCTAAGAAAAATCGCAACGAAAAAGGCGATGGCCGCACGGCCATCGCCTTTTCTTTTGCTCCTTTACTTGATGAACCAGATGTCCATATCGACGTTGCCCTTGATGCCGTCCACGCTTCCCTTGGAGGAATATTGCCACATGGCAAAATCATAGTAGAACGTCGGCGCGCTTACATCGTAGCGCGCATACCACAGCGGATAATCCATCACCTTGCTGAGATCATACTT
>OGRO01003667.1_pt1 | contig 10805 bp, 8 predicted proteins | sample 1553451 | NCBI WGS metagenome assembly OGRO01 (sample SAMEA2580021, study PRJEB22360) | human gut metagenome
CCTGCCATAACAGCTTTGCAAATTACGGACTGAAAGTATATTTTATTCTAGAAAAGAAAAATGTATTGCAACAATTAATGCTTAAGGCATTCGTTATAACATCAAGGAACAGATATGATTACTCTATTTTAGTGCGCATGTATTGTGCAGGAGTCATTCCTGAAATCTTTACAAAAGCTCGATAGAATGTGCTACGGCTATTGAAATTAGCCTCTTCGGCAATCGCGTCAACAGAAAGATAAGGTTTTTCTTTCATCAGTTTAATGGAATACTCTATTTTCAGACCATTCAGATAATCGTTGAAATTGTCAGAGCCCGCATATCTCCGCAACAGGGGGCTGAGATCATTCTTGTTGATATCGGTGACACGTATCAAGTCGTCACGCCCGAATCCGGGTTTCAAAAAAAGCTTTTGTTCGATAAGTTGGCTTTCCATCTTCATGAACTTAGCATAATTTTCATCACTATTTGTCCCCGGAGCTGCCACATCTGTTTTTGTAGCGGCTGTTAATGTCTCTTCCTCAGGCAGGGATGAACCAGTTCCGATTTCTTTCGTTGTTTCATGAGTATTTCTTGTTTGTGTAAACACCTTACGCAATTCTTCACGTTGCGCCAACAGTTCATCTATCTGTTTGGCTGCGATACGGTTCCGCATCTTTGTTTTTTGCAAATTCACAAAAGTCGTCCAAAGGATGATAATGAGCAGAACCGTCAGGACACACGAGCCTGCCAACAGAAGCATACGCCGTTCGGACAAAGCGTGAGATTTGGCCAACTGCAACTCTTTTTCTTTCAGCTCGAATTTAGAAGCGTACTCTTGTGCCTTACTTTTGCTCTCGCGGGTATAAATGCTATCTTGCACCACCCAGCCACGTTGGGTGAAGACATCGGCTAAGTCAAAACGTTTCATTCCACGGCTGGCTCGCGCACGATAGTTGAGCAAAATCAGATATTCATAGCTTACGGTATCATTTGTAAAAGCAGAAATGCATGTATCGCTCAGAGCTGCCGCTTCCGCATATTGATTGATATTCAGCAAATAAGGTACACTATACTGTTTGCCGATAAGAGTTTTTGAAAAGCTGGTAGATTGGTATTTCCTGAATATTTCTGTTGCCTCTTCTTTCTTACCTTCATCGTGCAACAGCACAGCCATTTTGGCATAAAGGAAGCCATATTGCTGGTCAATATATCCTGGAGGAGGTCCGGGGAGCCCGCTCATACGCTGTATGACGGTTTCACGGCGGTAACCTATTTCAATTGCTTCCGCCATCCGGTTCCGATTGATATAGAAGGACATGTATTCACCATAAATAGTCGAGAGACGAGACATTTCACGCACATCATCTGTTCCTTCCAGCAGCTTCACCGCCCGCTGGAAATACTCCTGTGCCATTTCGTCGTTTGTCATGCCTATGCAGACGCGCGCCATTACGGAGTACATATCTGATTCTTCTTTTTTACATGCTAGATTGCGTGCCAGATCAATACCTTCATGGCACACACCGATGCTTTCCTCATATCTGTTCTGTCTTTCCAAGATATTTGCCAGCATCGCTATAGATGAAAGTTTACGCTCCGGTACCAAACGTATTGAGTCGTTTTGCAACGCACGGCGTACACAGATTTCCTTGGCAGTTAGGTCGTGCTTGATTTCATAACACATAGCTCGCAATAGATCAATCCGAAAGGGAATGATACCGGAAGCCGGACTTTTTTCCGCTTCGTCCAACAGTCGTAAAGCGCTATCCGGATAGTTTACATAAATAGAACGGATCGTACGTTCGGTCAGCAGGCTATCGGGAACCGTGGCACTCGTACGAAAAGAATTAACCACCCAAAGGAGGAAGAATGCCAAGAAACAACTCAATTTCATTTTTATTATATTTAAAACATTGGCAAATGTAATAAACCGTCTTGATTAAGCCAAAAGATCATCTCTTCAACCTTGTAGTTTTCGCTATGTTTTCCAGTTTACACCCACATTGAGTAGGCATCATAACAAATTATATATCAACGTGTATAGACAATTTGAGATATACTAGGACAATTTGCGACATACACTCTCGAACAGTTCACTTATTTTTGCCCAGGTTAAAAAAACATCCCGAGTCATTATGAAACGAAGTAAATTACCATTCTTTTCTATAAACACAGATATTGTGTTCATTATTCAAATAGTCACGACGATAATCTCATTGGTAATTGTGGTGGTGTCTATTATTTTTTTAGTGATCGGATAATGTGCGGGAATGATACGAGAACAATAAAACAACAAGAAGTAAAACAAATATTAATCAAAAAAAGGATCAAAATGAGAATACATAATTTATGGAAAAATGTGTCTGCCTTGCTGGTGGCAGGTTGTATCTGTTGTACCATGCCGTCGTGCAACAACGACGAAGCACCGGCAACCATGCAGGTACAGCACTGAGTTCATTAGCTAATAAACGGAATGAAGCAGGCGAGGCAACCTTGAAATAACCGTTTGATATTAAGTAATAAGAATAAAAGATAGATTTCATCATGGCAAAAAACAAGACAAGAATTGCAGATGCGACACGATGTCTGATGTGTTATCAGCCTATTTGTGACATAGTTTGTCAGAAAAAGGTTTTCCCGGCCGGAATTATACATGCTTTACATTTGAAGAATGAGGCTGGAGCATACTTGCGGTCAGCAGAAAATGTTTCCTGCCTTCATTGTGATGATGCAAAGTGTGAAAAAGCCTGCGCACGCGGACGGGTAGATTCTCCAATCCGAATACAGGAAATTTGCAGATATGTATCCCAAATGAAAAACATATCACGAGAGAGCACACAAGCAGAGTTGTCGGTCAACTTTTGTGGCATCAGATGTGAAAATCCGTTTTTCCTTGCTTCATCGCCAGTGGCTTCGTCGTTCGAGATGTGTTGCCATGCTTTTGATGCCGGATGGGCAGGAGTATCATATAAGACAATCAGTTTCTATCAGAGCCGGGAAGTTTCTCCCCGCTTTGATGCGCTTCCCGGAGAACATCCCTTTTCATTCTGCGGATTCAAAAATCTGGAGCAGCTGTCGCCTCATTCCGCCGAAGAGAATTTCGAGATTATCCGTCGTTTAAAGGAACGTTACCCGGAAAAGGTCATTATCGCTTCCATTATGGGTAGAAATTGCGACGAATGGACTGTCCTTGCACGCATGGCAGAAGAAGCCGGTGCAGACTTGATAGAATGCAATTTCTCTTGTCCTCAGATGGCCAAGCAGGGGTTGGGAAGCGACATCGGACAAGATCAGGATCTTATTGCGCTCTATACCCGGGCTACACGCAAAGGAAGCCGTTTACCTATCATAGCCAAGATGACACCCAACATAGGCAATATGGAACTTCCGGCAATGACTGCGATTGCCAATGGAGCAAACTCTTTGGCCGCTATCAATACGGTGAAGAGCATTACGCGCATCAATACTGAAAATTTTTCTTCCTATCCTGATATAGGCGGACAATCAGCTGTTGGAGGTTACTCCGGGCAGGCGGTGAAACCGATAGCCCTCCGTTTCATTCGTGACCTGGCCTCCTATCCACCGCTCAAAGGTATCCCTCTGTTTGGTATTGGAGGAATAACAACCTGGCAAGATGCTTTGGATTTCATTTTGCTGGGGTGTACGGCATTGCAGGTGTGCACATCAGTGATGGAATATGGTTATCGCATCATCGATCATTTGAAGGAAGGGCTTTCTATTTATATGAAACAGCACGACATCGCTTCGCTTGACGAGTTGCGCGGATTGGCTTTGCCCAACTTAGTTCAGCCGGAACAGTTAGACAGAGAGCGCAAACTTCATTGCGAGATCGACAGCCGACGGTGCATACATTGCGGGCGTTGTTACATCTCGTGCCTTGACGGCGGACATCAAGCCATCGGATGGGAAAAACGTACTCCGATGATTGACAAATCGCTTTGCGTGGGTTGCGGGCTTTGTACGTTAGTCTGTCCGACCGAGGCCATTTCATTAGTAAACAGTTTATAAACAACGATTAACGCTCATTGTCCCAATAGTTGTTCCGGTCATTTCATTGGTAGTTGAGCCATGTGCATGGAAAAGCATGAAGATAATAGCACAAAGAAATAATATCATACTAACTAAAATAAGAATCAGAATGAGAATATGTAATTTATGGAGAAATGTGTCTGTCTTGCTGGTGGCAGGTTGTATCTGTTGCGTCATGCCGTCGTGCAGCGATGATGATGCACCGGCAGTCATTGAAGCCGCACAGCCGTGTGCATCCGCTTACGAACTGAATGAAGTGGGTGATGTCGCCTTGGAATTTGAAGTAATCCCCGAAAACGCCCAAGTGAACGAGGTAAAAATCATAGGAGAAAACAGAGCGTTCGAGGCGCAAGGCTTCACATCCAAAGGAGGAGGCAAATGGCTGTTGAATGCCAGGGTAACCGACTTCACGCAGATCAAGCAGGAGAATACAGTCATTCTATCCGTTAGACAGACCGGCGGAGCTGCCAGTGAAGTTGAGCTTGTCGTAACCGACCCGTACACTATAGAAAACAAGTTCACCCTTGCCAATCCCAAAGGATTCAACTACTACAGTGCTGATAAGGAAAACCTGTATGAAACCGGTCTGCCGGTAGTCATCGCAGCAGAGAAACAGGAAGACCTTGCCTTGATCGACAGCAAAAACATCAAGGTGGTTGACGGAGCAGTGTCCCATAAAGTGGGAGCCGTCCACTTCAATATAATTCCCATGACGGAAGAAACCGGCTTTACGCTGAATGTGAACCCCGAGAAGCTGGAAGAGGTACAGGAAGCCATCCCGACATACAGTACGTTAGACTTCAACGTGCAGCTGACCTCCAAGAACAGCCGAGTAGCCAGCCTGCCACTGACAGTTACCGCCTGTGCACCGCAGGCAACCGTGGAAGATGATGCGCTGACCTTGTCGCGATCCGACTTGGGCAACCCTGACTTTGAAAAAGGCTTCGACATTGATGTAACCCATAAACTCAGACAAATGGGCATATTGGAAAAGAGTGGATTCAAAGTAAAAAGTCTTGGTCTGTTGGACGAAAACGGGAAATCGGTGGACGATGGGCCTTTCATCGAGACACAGCTCGAAATCATGGATGCCGAAGGCAACACCAAATGCAGCGTGAGCCTGACAGGAGATGCCCGATACAATTACGCCCCGGGCACCTACTACTACGTACTGCGTTGCCGCCAGCCGTGGGAATGCAATGGCAAGACATACAATCCTTCTTGTGCCAATCTGAAATTCAAAATCGTAATCAAATAAACAGACAGCCAGGCGATGAAACAGTTTTTTGATAAGGATTTTTGGAAGAACACGGCCGGGTGTACCGTAGGCACCTTGATCGGTATCCTGCTGACTTTTGGTACGAGTTCCTATTTGGAAAACCGGAACAAAACCGAAATGGCACGGAAAACCGTGATGCTTACTTTGCACAACCTGGATGCATCCACCCGAAATATGCAGACGCTTTTGGATGAATTGCAACAGTACGATACGCTTTTCACACGGGCCGCTTCCCTTATGCCCGACCGGCTCGGCCAGATGGGGAGTGACTCGCTGCAAATGTTCGTCAATGCATTCGGCTCACGCCGGTTGCTGATGACGGACCATACCACAAGCAGCATTTTCTCCAACAGTTTCGAAGTGTGGCAATGTCTGGACGACGAAAAGGTAATCGGACGGATAGGCAACTGCTATAGTGTCCTGGATGTATGTCGCAAAGAGTACCTCAGAATGGAAGAATTGCGCCAAAAGGCCTATCAAGCCTATTGGCACGAATGTCCGCCCATGGATTACCCCGATGCCGAAAAGGCCGCAAAGGCACTCCTCGAACGGTACGACGTGCGTTATGTATTGTCCATACATTCCAACGTCATCCAAATGCTGAAACATACGCACGGTATTGTCTGCCAGCTGAATGAACGTAACAAACAGGTGCTTCACATCACACAGGAAGAATTGGATGAAGTAGGGAAACTCTTGGAGCAAAACTCCTACAACATCAAATCGGACGATATGCAGACACCGGAAAACAATTTGAATGAAAACGAAGTAAATGAATAGAATTAATGCTTATGAAACGAATGATTTATACCACCAAATTTATATCGGTTCTTGTCTTCATCGCCCTCATGCTGGCCGCTTGCAACAAAGACGAGTGGAAAGACGACGTGGATGCGCTCAAGCAACCGATGCCCACGGGTATCGTCATCATGGACGCCGTGTCAGTCACGGCGGTGAAAGGAACCTCATTTCAGCTGCGTTTCCGGGTGAACCCTTCAGGCGTGGCAGTTACGGAAGGTAATCTTGAACTCGACTTGCAGAACAGCGACACCTACCTGCTCGTACCACCTACTCGAAGTGTCTTCTCTGCCCAGTCGCGGGCCTCTTACGTTACCCCGTCCGACTGTTATAAAATCACCGGAGTGGAACCCGACCGCAACGGTAGCGGCGAGATTCTCGACGGCCAGTGGATTGTGACCATCAAGACCCAGGGTGAAGGGAATTTCCGCAACGTTTCGGACCTCTACCTCGTCATGAACTATACCGATGCAGCGGGCGTGGCTCATAAAGTCAGCTCGCCGGTTTTGCCCGTGCAGATTGTCCCCACGGCGGACGAAGGGGTGGAGTTTCGCTACTCGCTGGTGCAGACCCTACGAACCGCGCATGGGGAGCTTAATCCCTACATACTCTACACGGACGTAAACACTTATCGTAATGCCTCGGGCGGGGAGTGGGTCTACGATATCAGCTTCATCACGAAGGCTGAGTCTCAGGGCGAGGCGATGACCCTCGATTGGCTCACCCTGCACGAGAAACAATACGTGTCGCTGATTCCCAAGGAAGGCCATGAGTTGTGGACCTCGCTCGAAGAGGGCAAAGAGAAGAAGGTGAGCACTGCGTCACAAGTGGCGATCACCGACTTCGGCGGCACGCAGAAGATTATCGACCTGCCCATCACCTACTGTCCGCGCACGGTTATTATTCGCCGAGACATGCCGATTGCAGAGCTGAACGCCAATCGCGATGACATCGATTACGTCATCGACCTGAGTGCCGAAGCTGCCGAATACGGGCTGACGGCGGACATGGCTTCGCATCTGACGCGCAGGCCGACAAGCATCGACTTCCACGGTGTTTTCATCGACAACTTCGGGATAGACGAGATCAACACGGTGGGCGAGGACAACACGTTCGTCCTCCAGGCGAGTCCCTTCATTCCAGACGAACTGACAGCCGGTTTCATAACGGCTGACGCTGATGCCGCCATCGCGAACTATATCCTGCATAGCTTTCCTCAGTATGGTGATCCTTTGGACAAAAACACGTTCCAGTTCCTGCTCGATATGGAGATCCGTATCCTGATCAACGGTGTGGAATAGATCGAAAGAAAGGACGACTATATGAAATGAAATACTCACAAAAAGCATTGAAAACTTATAAAATGTACAGATATCTCAAAAAGCAAACAATAATGTTTATGAAACGAATGACTTATACTACCAAATTTATGTCGGCTTTCGCCATCGTTACCCTACTGGCGTTGCTGACTGCCTGCCGCGACGAGGCAGACGACGTGATACAGCCCGGCGTACTTACTGCCGATAAGTCCCTGACCGAACAGTTTGATGCAATCTGGCACGGAATCAACCAGAACTACGTGTTTTGGGAGGCAGACCCGACCGATTGGGATGCCGTCTACAGCCAATACCGTCCGCGCTTCGTGGAGCTGGACAAGCAGGAAGCGGTTCCTACCGCCGACTTGCAGAAACTGTATGAAGAGATATGCGGTTCGTTTATTGACCATCACATGTTAGTCCAGTTGAGGAATGTGAAGGCAGGTCCGGAAGAAACGGAGCAGCTCTTCTATGTCCAACCCGGCGCAATGGAGGTGAAGAAACGGGAAGACTACCAGGAGTATATCCCCCGCGAAGGCTTCCAGGTATATCGTGACAAACTGAAGAAGGAGGGACGCATCACGCACGACCGGGAGTTCGTCGATAATAACCCCAATCCCGACTTGGACCACATGTTCACCTACGTTATTGACAATGACATCCTCTACCTAAGATTCAGCAACTTCAGCATCATTGCCCAGTTGGGGAACCATAATAAATCGGGCGAAGAGGTGGCGCAGGCTGCCGCCGCGGTCTATCGCGAATACGCCAACCAACTCTTGTTCAACCCGAACATCAAGGGAGTCATCATTGACGTTCGCAGCAACGGGGGAGGTTATTTGTGGGACATGTTCACCGTATTGGGACCGCTGTTGAAAGAAGACATACACGTGTTCGACACAAGAACCAAGATGGGAGTGGGACGGCTGGACTACGGCGAATGGGTTCCTTTCCGGGCGCAAGTCATCACGCAACGGAAATTAGGCGAACTGCTCGAAATGGAGGAACCACTGCCCGAAACCGACTGTATCGGTGACCGCCAAGTGGTAGTGCTGACAGACAGTTGGTCAGTGAGCATGTCGGAAATGACAGCAGAGCCGGTCAAGAAATTGCCCTATGCCACGGTGATAGGCACACGCACGTTCGGAGGTCATGGTCCCTTGACTTCTGAAACACACTTCTCCTTCTCCGGGCAGTTTGGCGACCCGGATTGTGCAAGTGTAAGCTATTATGTTTATACCAGTACATCGATGTCACGTACATCCGAAGGCGAAATACTGGAAGGCAAAGGGATAACACCTGACATCACGGTACCACTGGATGTGGAACAATTTACCGGCCAGCACATAGACAACCAACTGGAATACGCCATCGACTTCCTGCATGGCAAAAAATGAGACAATAACAAGATTAAGACATAAAAATAAACAAGAAAAAAGATATGAAACAAAATAAATGGATAGTAACCAGCCTGCTGCTTCTGGCAGGATGCCTGTTGCCCGACCGGGCAGCAGCGCAGTGGAAAGTGGGAGTGAGCGCCGGTTATGCTTACAACCAGTACAGCATCGATACCCAATATGCATACGACTTCAACTTCGACGGGCGCGGCGGGCTGACCGTGGGCATTCCCGTGGAATACGGCATCCTGGACTGGCTGGCGGTACGTGCCGACTTTGTATATCTGCAAAAGGGCTACTCAATGCAACGTGCCTATGACCAAGGCTTCCGCGACCGCCGCGACCACTACCTCTCGTTGCCCGTAATGGCACGCTTCTCTTTCGGCGGTGAAAAGTTACGCGGCTTCCTCCATGCCGGCGGCTACATGGGCTATTGGGCGGATAGCCGGGTGAAAGGTACAGAAAGAACCTACGATAGTCTGATAGATGATTTCTTAGCCGAAAAAGAGTCGTTTGTCTTTGCACCTTACGACCGCCGGTATGAATTCATCTCCAAACGCGACAACCGTTTCGATGCCGGACTGGTGGGCGGCGTGGGCGTGTGCTACCGTATCCACCCCCATATCGAGCTGGAAGCGGAAGGCCGTTGCTACTATGCACTGACCTCCACGACCAAGGATTATATGAAACATACCAAACAACCGCAATACAACACCACCTTCACAATACAGGCTGGGGTAAAGTATTGTTTTTGACAAACATATTCTTTAATCACTCAAATTCTCATTCACAATGAAGAAAACAACTACATTCACCTTCGCACACCTCCTGCTGTGGTTAGTGTGCGCCACCCTGCCGCTCGGCTTCACCGCCCGCCGCGACGATGAAGACCCCACCCCCCAACAGAGCGCCGAACCGGAGCCGGAACCTGACGCCGACTACACCGTCATGCTCTACGGATGCGGCGGCGGAAACTTGGATGATGCCCTCATCTACAACCTCTCGCAAGTGGAAGGCTACGGCTATTCGGACAAGGTGCAGTTCACCGGACTGGTGAAATTCTCAGTCCCCTATCAAACGGGCGATGATGCTCAGTTCCAAGGCACGCGGCTCTACAGCCTCACGCCCACAGGTATGGAAAACGAGCGCATAGCCGATGCCGACTACCGTCTGGACAATCCCGACCACCTGGCCTCGTTCATCAGCGACGCGGCAGAGCGGATGCCCGCCAAGCGGTATGTCCTCGTGCTGTGGAACCACGGCTCGGAGTTCGCGCCTGTCTATGACCAGCCCAGCAACTGGCCCGGCAGCAGCACACGCGGCGTGGTGTTCGACGACAACGTTAAGGAAGCTGGCGTGGACAGCCATCTCTCCATCTTCGAGCTGGAAGAAGGGCTGAAGCGGTCGGGGGTGCACTTCGACCTCATCTATATGGACGTGTGCCTGATGAACATGATGGAGAACATCTGCCAGATAGCCGACTACACGGACTACATCCTCAGCGCCTCGCACATCACCCCCGGCTACGGCGGTCATTACGGCCGGCTGATGGACAAACTGGAGCAACACAGCGAAGTGCTGCCCGCCATGCAGGAATATGTTCCGCTGACGGTGGAGTTGTGGAAAAGTCTGGATACCAACAACTCGTACGACCTGTCGCTGACCGACACCCGCATGTTGCAACCCGTGCTCGACGAGATGCGCCTCTTCACCGACGCGCTCATCGAAGAACGCAACAGCTGCCAGAATGACGCCGAGTCCTTGGAGCTATTCGATTATTACCAACTCTATTCCATCTACCAATTCGACCAGTATCCCGGCAGTTACTCCATCGACCTCGACTATTATGCCAACCACATCGCCAACTACTGCATGAACGGGACGCTTTCCACCCAAGCCTACCTGTTGTCCAACGCTTTGCAGAAAATGCAGCCCGTGTGTGCAAGCCACCATAACGAAGGCATCATACCCGAATTTACCGTA
>OGRO01003670.1_pt1 | contig 10803 bp, 6 predicted proteins | sample 1553451 | NCBI WGS metagenome assembly OGRO01 (sample SAMEA2580021, study PRJEB22360) | human gut metagenome
CCTGTACCCCATAAGGTCACTTCCTGTCCGGAGATGCCGTATTTTTTCAATACAGCCAGAATTTCCTCATCCGTATTCAAACCGCTTACTCCCTCCACAGGGCGGAGATTCATATCTTTACGCACCGCATCCCAATCTCCTTCATTCAGGCATTTTCCCAAATGAATCTTACGAATCATGGCAGGCAGCACATGGCTGTTCTCCAAATGGAAATTATCATTGGGTCCGTAAAGGTTCGTGGGCATCACGGCTATGTAATTGGTTCCATATTGCAGGTTAAAACTTTCGCACATCTTCAATCCCGCAATCTTCGCAATAGCGTATGGTTCGTTGGTGTACTCCAACGGTGAAGTCAGCAACACCTCTTCCTTCATGGGTTGTCCGGCATCACGAGGGTAAATGCAAGTGCTTCCCAAAAACAAGAGTTTCTTTACATTGTGACGGAAGCTCTCTCCTATCACATTCTGCTGAATCTGCAAGTTCTGATAAATAAAATCGGCACGGTAAAGACTGTTCGCCATGATACCGCCCACATGTGCCGCCGCTAAAATGACATACTGGGGCTGCTCTTCATCAAAGAACTCCTTCACAGCCTGCCCGTCCAGCAGATCCAGTTCTTTGTGAGAACGGCCTACCAGATTGGTATATCCTTTTTGCTGCAAATTATTCCATATAGCAGAACCCACCAGTCCGTGGTGTCCTGCTACATATATCTTGGCTGTTTTTTCCATTATTCCGCTATTTGAGCCTTTAAATATAGTTTCTTCACGAACTTCATATCATGCTTCACCATGATTTTCACCAGTTCGGGGAAAGAAGTCTTACGGGGATTCCAGCCCAATAAGGTTTTGGCTTTAGTGGGATCACCCAGCAACTGCTCCACTTCGGCAGGACGGAAATACTTAGGATCGACGGCAACCAGTTCCTTGCCCGTCGCCACATCGATGCCTCTTTCATCCACCCCTTTGCCTTCCCAGCGCAACTCAATGCCCACTTCCTTGAAGGCCAAGGTACAGAACTCGCGCACCGTATGGTACTCGCCGGTCGCAATAACAAAATCTTCGGGAGTATCGTGCTGAAGAATCATCCACATACACTCCACATAATCTTTGGCATAGCCCCAGTCACGCAAAGAATCCAGATTTCCCAGATACAGTTTGTCCTGATATCCCTGGGCTATACGTGCGGCAGCCAAAGTAATCTTGCGTGTTACAAAGTTTTCACCACGGCGTTCACTCTCATGGTTGAACAGGATGCCGTTCACGGCAAACATACCGTAACTTTCACGATAGTTCTTGGTAATCCAGAAACCATACTGCTTGGCCACCCCATACGGAGAACGGGGATAGAAAGGAGTCGTTTCCTTCTGAGGGACTTCCTGCACCAGTCCGAACAACTCGGAGGTAGATGCCTGATAAATCTTGGTCTTTTTTTCCAGACCCAGGATCCGGACAGCTTCCAACATACGCAGCGTGCCTACCGCATCCGCTTCCGCTGTGTACTCGGGTACATCGAAACTTACTTTCACATGGCTCTGAGCAGCCAGATTATAGATTTCATCGGGCTGTACAGCCTGAATGATACGTATCAGCGAACTACTGTCGGTCATATCCCCCCAATGCAGGTTCACCAAACGGGTCTTTTGCATATCACGAACCCACTCGTCCAGATAGAGATGTTCTATACGACCTGTGTTGAATGAAGAAGAACGGCGCAGAATACCGTGAACCTCATATCCCTTTTCAATCAAAAACTCTGCCAGGAATGAACCGTCCTGACCTGTAATACCTGAAATTAAAGCAACTTTTTTCATTTCGTTTATTGTAAATGGCCTCATGCAGGCCTTCTAAGTTATTTCATATCACATAGCTATCTACCGCTATCTGCCTTTCGGCATGACAAAGGACAAAATGACCAAACAGAACGGCAGATAACAGACAGCATACACTCCATGTATGCAGAAATAAAATATATACAAGAAAGAATACTTACTCCGCCGAGAATTCTTTGATGCGCTGTTCCTCGCTCAACCGGCAGATCAACAATGTGTTATTCTTCTCAGCAACGATATATCCGTCCAGTCCCTGTACCACCACCCTCTTTTCCTGTGTAGTGTGAATCACACAGTTACGGGTTTCATACAACTTTATATTCTCACCTATCTGCGTATTATTATGGGCATCTTTCGGCAAATTCTCGTGCAACGATCCCCAAGTACCCAAATCACTCCATCCAAAGCTGGCAGGAAGGACAAAAATCTCATCCGCCTTCTCCATAATGGCATAATCCACCGAAATATTCTCGCACAAAGGGAAATTCTGGTTAATCATTTCCTGCTCCTTGTCCGTATAATAATAAGGAAGCAAACGCTCGAACACCTTCGAAATGGCAGGCTGATATACGCGCAGGGCGTTCACCACCGTATTTACATTCCACACAAAAATACCGGCATTCCAGAAGAAATTATTTTTTTGAATATAGCGCCGGGCTGTTTCCAGATCAGGTTTCTCTTTAAAAGAATACACCCGGAATACTTCCTTATTGGCGGTAGAAGGTACACTGAGATCAGCTTCAATGTAACCGTAGCCCGTCTCAGGACGAGTAGGTTTCATGCCCAGGGTAAGGATAGCGTCCGAATCGGCCGTAAAATTCATCGCCGAATTAATCACCCGCTGAAACTCCGCAATATTCATCACAATGTGGTCGCTGGGGGTCACCACCATATTGGCCTTAGGATTACGTGCCTTTATTTTCCAACTGACGTATGCTATACAAGGAGCCGTATTGCGACGGCAAGGCTCACGCAAGATATGATCATCAGCAATATCGGGCAACTGCTCCTTTACAGTGTCCGCATACTTCTCTGATGTCACCACCCAAATATTTTCCGGAGGACAGATCCCCTGGAAACGGTCAGCCGTAAGTTGGATCAATGTACGGCCGCAACCCAGTACATCAATAAATTGCTTAGGATAATCAGGAGTACTCATCGGCCAGAAACGGCTTCCAACACCTCCGGCCATTATAACGAGGTGATTATTCTTGATGTTCATATGATTCATTTTTTACGTTGTATGACCGCAAAGATAAGTATTATTTTTTAAAAAAAGTATTGCGTTTTAATTTATATGTTCTATATTTGCATACGACTAACATTTTTTTTGTCATGAAACAACCGACAACTGAAAACTCTGATATAATTAAACTAGTAGCGATATTAGGTGATTTTGCCTTGTTGAACCTTTCTATGATACTTGTGTTTTTTATTCTGAAAGGAATAGATTCACAGGCCATAGCCCATATTTCATTGAAAACCTACCTGCTGACTTCCAACCTGTGCTATATTCCATGCATATCCATCTTTGGGGTCATACTGCACAACCGCATAGTGCGTCCGGAACAGATTGTAGGCCGTCTGTTAGGAACAATCAGCTTGCATGTAGTCATCTTCCTCACGGTGCTGGCCATTATTAAAGTAGATAACTTCTCACGCATCTATCTGCTTGTTTTCTATCTGTCTTTCATACCTTTAGCTATAGGATGGCGGCTGACATTACGGTTCTTTGTGAAAATGTTCCGCCGCAGTGGCAGGAACCTGCACGCCACTGTACTGATAGGTGACGGGGACAATATGGTGGAGCTATACCATACGTTGAACGATTTGACTTACGGATACAGGGTTTTAGGCATTTTCTATGATGAGAAGGACTCTAATTACCCCAAAGGGATTCCCTTTAAAGGTCCTGTAAACCAATTATTTGAATGGTTGTCTCATAACACCGTGCACGAACTGTACTGCGGTCTGCCATCCAGCAGAAAGGATGATATTCTGGCCATCATGAACTATTGCGAGAACAATCTGATCCGCTTCTATAGCGTACCTCATGTACGTAATTACATAAAGCGTCAGCTGCAACTGGAATTATTGGGTGAAGTTCCTGTATTGTCCATCCGTACCGAACCGTTGCAGAACCCGGTAAACAGACTGGCAAAACGGTTATTTGATTTGACATTTTCCTCTCTGTTTTTACTTACAATTTTTCCATTTATATACCTATTTGTAGGTCTTATTATTAAAATTTCATCACCTGGTCCCATTTTCTTCAAACAGGAGAGAAACGGGGAAAACGGGAAAATTTTTAAATGCTATAAGTTCCGTTCCATGAAAGTGAATGCATTGTCCGATTCATTGCAGGCTACCAAGAATGATCCCCGCAAGACCAAGTTCGGCAACTTCCTGCGAAAGAGCAATCTGGACGAACTGCCGCAATTCATTAATGTTTTCAAAGGAGAAATGTCTATTGTAGGTCCCAGACCCCATATGCTGAAACATACAGAGGAATATTCCCAACTGATTAACAAATACATGATGCGCCACCTTGTCAAACCCGGAATCACCGGATGGGCGCAAGTCACCGGCTATCGGGGAGAAACCAAAGAACTTTCCCAAATGGAAGGCAGGGTAAGAAGAGACCTGTGGTATATTGAGAACTGGACTTTCCTGCTCGACATCCGCATCATGATAAAAACAGTAACCAACATGTTCCGGGGCGAGAAAAACGCCTATTAATTCAAATCGTAGGAACATTATAAAAAATAAAAAGATATGAAAGGTATTGTACTAGCCGGAGGTTCGGGCACGCGCCTCTATCCTATTACCAAAGGAGTATCCAAACAGTTGCTCCCTGTCTTCGACAAACCCATGATTTATTATCCTATATCGGTACTTATGCTGGCCGGCATACGGGAAATACTCATTATCTCAACCCCATACGACTTACCGAGCTTCAAAAGACTGTTAGGAGACGGAAGCGATTTCGGAGTACGCTTTGAATATGCGGAACAGCCTTCGCCCGACGGACTGGCTCAGGCCTTCATCATCGGCGAGAAATTCATCGGAAATGATTCCGTCTGCCTTGTACTGGGTGATAACATATTCCACGGCAACGGTCTGTCCGCCATGTTGAGAGAATCCGTACGTGCTGCCGAAGAGGACAAGAAAGCAACGGTATTCGGCTATTGGGTCAGTGATCCCGAAAGATATGGCGTAGCGGAATTCGACAAGGATGGCAATTGTCTCTCTATTGAAGAAAAACCTGCCCAACCTAAGTCCAACTATGCCGTGGTGGGACTCTATTTCTACCCCAACAAGGTAGTGGAAGTAGCCAAGAATATCAAGCCTTCGGCACGGGGAGAACTGGAAATCACCACCGTAAACCAGCAATTTCTTCAGGACAAGGAATTGAAAGTACAAACATTGGGCAGAGGTTTCGCATGGCTGGATACCGGTACTCACGACTCGCTGGCCGAGGCAAGTACCTACATCGAAGTCATTGAAAAGCGCCAGGGGCTGAAAGTGGCGTGCCTTGAGGGCATAGCTTTGAGAAAAGGCTGGATTACCCCGGAAAAGATGCAGGAACTGGCTCAGCCGATGCTTAAAAACCAATACGGACAATATTTACTGAAAGTTATAAAAGAACTGGGATTAGAATAATGGAAGTTATAAAAACAGCAATAGACGGGGTTTTCATTTTGGAACCCCGTATTTTTAATGATGCAAGAGGGTATTTCTTTGAAAGCTTCTCGGGACGTGAATTTGAAGAAAAAGTATGCAGGACTACATTTGTACAGGATAATGAGAGTTTCTCCACTTATGGTGTATTACGCGGCCTGCATTTCCAGAAACCTCCTTTCACACAAAGCAAACTGGTGCGTGTAATCAAGGGAGCAGTACTGGATGTGGCTGTAGATATCCGGAAAGGTTCTCCCACTTTTGGAAAGCATGTAGCTGTAGAATTGACTGGAGAGAATCACCGGCAGTTTTTTATCCCCCGCGGATTCGCACACGGCTTTGCGGTACTAAGTGACGAAGTGTTGTTCCAATACAAATGTGACCATTATTATGCTCCGCAAAGCGAAGGAGGAATCGCATGGGACGACCCCGATCTAGGCATAGACTGGCGACTTCCGGCCGACAAGGTTATTTTGTCCGACAAGGACAAGAAACATCCGAGATTGAAAGACTATCAAACGGATTTCGACTTTAATCAAAGTTTATATTAAAGGCAGTTTTGATTCTGCGTTTGTTTGGTTTTTGCCAGTGAAATTAAAAAAACCGAAAACTGCACACAGGACTATCGTAACGTTCAGGACAACATTTTCGAAGATTGACCTATAAAAACAGGGTGTATCTCCTATGAGAGATACACCCTGTTTTTATAGGTCAATATCTTTATATCACTTCTTCTCCATCCCCTCCTGAGGAGCATTAAGTCCTGCCTTCAGATTTTCAAAGAATTCACGTCCGAACAAGATCCATGCAGAAGCGCCCGCCACTGCCAGGAAAATAAATCCGACAAGAATCACCTTCTTGCTGGTTCCCGAAGGCAGCAACGGCACACTGGCAGGTTCCACAACGGCAAATACAGGTTTGGCCTCCTGTACTTTAGCCCGTGCCACCTGCAATTGGGTAGCCACCTGGCTATACACCTGATATGCCAGATTCATATCATTCTGCAATCGTTCTCTCTCCGTCAAAGCACTTTGAAGAACAACCCCCTTGTTAGCATCCATGTAATTGGCATAATTCTGCTGGGCTACATAATACTCCTGCTGGCGTTCCTTATACAATTGTTCCAGATAAGCACAATCCTGCTGGGCTTTAGAGACCCTGTACGCTGTGATATACTCTTGAAGTTTCACCACTACCGTATCTGTAATGGCGGCCGTAACCATCGGGTCCTGCAAAGTCACCGTCACTGTGGTGATGCCGGTTTTCTTATCCACATCAGCAGTAATCGCCTTACGCATGGCTTCCACTTTCTTCGCCTGATCTTCTGTCAGATGGAAAGGATCCAGCTTATTCCCTTCTTCCTCTTCCTTATCGGAGAAGAGAGATTTCACCCCACCTATAGCCGCCCCGGGCAATCCCATCACAGCACCCCACCACGGAGCTTTCTGCTCGTCGAGATAAGCTACAAAAGTAGTATCCACCTCACCGTCCAACGTAGTGACATGTGCATTAAACAGTTCCAGAATGAAAGGAGTAGACGCTACTATATCCGGGAAAAGAGATACGTTCAACGCATCCGCCTCACTGCCCAGACTCATGCCGCCGATCCCCAGCATGGCAGCCATTCCCGACAGGCTCCCCCCGCCGCTTTTGCCGGATTCGGGAGACAATGTCACTTCCACCGTATATTGTTTGGGAATACTCAGAGCAATAATCACCCCTACAATAGCACCTATTCCGGCAACCTTCAGCAGCATCTTTCGGGCAGCCCACAACTTACGGACATACTCCATCAAATCAATTTCCAATTCCTCGTCTTCCCGTGGCCTTTCCTTATTATTCGTATAATTCTTATCTTCCGCCATACTGTTTCTATTTTAAGATATTAGCAATAGATGCAATCATAGTCGCCAATGACGCACTGGTGGTTGCTATGGACAAGGTGTTCTGCAAAGACCAGTTGCTCTTTTCCTTCACCGGAACAATCACCTCACATCCCGGCTGGATCAGCTCACGGCTACCTTTCTTCGCTCTCTTCACCTGACCGTTCATATATACAATATACGCCTTGCTCTTCTTCGCACGGAAACCGTAACCTCCGGCCTGCTCGATATAATATTTCAACGTCTTGCCATCTTCAAATGAAACGGTATTGGGATACATCACAGCCCCACTGATACGTACCGTATTGTTGTATTCAGGAATTTCAATCACATCCCCCTCACGCAATACGATATCCGCACTGGAGCCGGGTTTAAGCATCGCTCTTTCCAGATCGATACCCACATAATAGATATCTCCCAAGTCCAGCCGGTTGACATCAATGGAGTCCTTTCCTGTCTTGGCCATATCCAGAACCGTTTCCATACGTTTGCGTTCATCGTCATTGATACGACGGCTTAAACGGGCCCCTTTGATATAAGCAAACGGAGTCACTCCACCTGCCTTCTTGATCAAATCGGAAAGACGTTCGCTCTTCTCTGTCAGCGCATAATCACCTTCATATAAAACCTCACCGGTCACTTGCACATTCACCTGTTCCTGATAAGCAGGACTCTTACGCACATATACTTGATCGTACGGTTGCAACACAAAACCCGGTTCTCCGTCTATCACAAAACCGTCTTTCAGAGAAAACGAGTACATTTGTCCTATGGTGGAAACCGCTTCCGTACCTTTGCTATCCTTGATACGGCGGGAAACATCCACACGGACGGTAGAAGCCGACTCCATCAATCCGCCAGCCTGGATTATAATATCCTCCAAAGTCGTATTGTCGGCAAAAGCGAACTCACCCGGACGGGCAACCTCACCATACACCATGATAGTTCCCACATCCTCCAAGTCATGAATACTGGGAATATAAAGCACATCATTACGCTGTAAAGGTACATCGGGTGCAGTACTGGCCATGATACCTTTTATATCTACTTGAATAACCTCTTTCTTCAAATTCTCACGCTCGCGATGCAACACTGCACGTCCTGTAAAGGCATCACCCATAAGACCTTCAGCCTTTTCCACCAGTTGGCGGACTGTATTCAAAGTTCCTCCGAACTGATAAATGCCCGGACGATAGACAGCACCCTTGATTTCAAGTTTATTCTCAAAACGATCCAGAATAGCTTCAGCAGTCAGCGCATCACCATCTTTTACCTGAAATACGGAATAATCAATATCATCAATCGTATAAATCTGATACTCCTTTCCATTTTGACGAATCATGCGGAGAGAACGGGTATAGGCATCCCCCGAGAATCCACCGGCATATTTCAACAATGTGGCAACACTTTCGTTGTTTTTCATCTCGTATTTCATGGGGCGTTTCACATTACCCTCTATGCTAACCAACGCCTCGTATGGAGGAACAATGATCACATCGCCTTCCTGCAGACGGATATCATCATTGATTTTACCTTTCATAATAAAATCGTACACATCTACGGTAGCGATCTTCTGTCCTCCGCGCACTACTTGTATATTACGCAAACTACCGATATCGCTCACACCACCGGCACGGTACAGTGCATGAAACACGGTAGAGAAAGAAGACAATGCATAAGTTCCCGGTTGGAACACTTCTCCCATCACATTCACCTGGATAGTCCGGCTGTTTCCCAAAGTAACCTTGATTTGTGAGGACGGGTTCTGTTCATTATCAAGCCCTGCATAAATCTTATTCAGTTCTTTACGCAAATATTGGTTGGCTTCGGCAATAGTCATACCGTTCAGATAAATTAATCCCAAATCGGGGATCGTGATAGATCCGTCCGGAGATACATTATCGCGGATGGTAGCCTGGTTTGTACCCCAGATATCAATGATTACCTCATCACCCGGCCCCAGACGATAATTAGGAGGAGTAGCCAGATTCACACTCGGCTCGAATGTAAGGTTTCTGGTTTCAAAAATGTCCCGTCCGTACACCTTATCCTTCTGCATTTCTTCCATATCGCCCATGCCCATCCCCTCGTAATAGCGATTGGCAGAAACACTGTCCAACGAGTTCTTCCCTACCACTCTGTCCGCAGCTGAACGTTGGTCGAAAGTAAAATTCTCTGTTACGTAGATATCTTCCTGAGTCTTTGTCTTTTCACGCAAACGGTTCCGATTTTGCATCGTTGCATTTGCATCTTTATCAGCAGACCCATTTTGCTGTTCATAAAGTTTCTTTACACGCTTAGCCTGTTCTTGTGTCACTCCTCTACGGGCTAACTCTGTAGCAATCTGACGTTGGTCTTTTCCTTGTTGCATGCCCGTCTTCACATATTCCAACACCTGTTGGTCACTCATAGATTGCTGTGCAAGCACAGAACCCGAGAGGGCAAAAACTAAGACCAGTACGGATAATAGTTTTTTTATCATATAAATTCAATAAACTTAGTAATTTAGCAGCCGCAAAGGTAGATATTATTTTCGATATAGGCGAGTATTATTTCATAAAATATCCCTCTAACAAATATAAAAACGGCTGCCACCTGACGGTGTACAGCCGTTTATTCTTTAATCATCCGTTAGCAGAATTCATTCAGACTTCATTGCACAGCCCTCCTTATTTAAAAAAGGTCTGCAAGGGTAAAACTTGTGCAATACCGCCCGGCCGGATCAGCAATACATATTGACGATGGCTTCGTACAATTCCTGTTTACCGCTTACTTGCTTGGGCTCACCATTCTGCTTAGCATAAGCCACTACATCTTCCAGTGTCAGCTTGCCTTCTTCAAATTCTTTACCTTTGCCACTGTCGAATGAAGCATAACGGTCTGACAACATCTTGCAGTAAGGAGATTCATTAAGCAAAGCAGCAGCACTTTCCAATGCACGCGCCATAGCGTCCATACCTGCAATGTGAGCAATAAAAATGTCTTCCAAATCAGTAGAATTACGGCGAGTTTTGGCATCGAAATTAGTTCCGCCATTACCCAAACCGCCATTACGGATGATTTGCATCATCGCCTGAGTCAGTTCATAGTTGTCAATCGGGAATTGGTCTGTATCCCAACCATTCTGATAGTCGCCACGGTTAGCGTCGATAGAACCTAACATACCGTTATCCACTGCTACTGCCAACTCATGTTCGAAAGTGTGGCCAGCCAAAGTAGCATGGTTTACTTCGATGTTAACTTTGAAATCTTTATCCAAACCATGAGCTTTCAGGAAGCCGATCACAGTTTCCGTATCTACATCATACTGATGCTTAGTCGGTTCCATAGGTTTCGGTTCAATCAGGAAAGTACCTTTAAAACCACGGGCACGAGCATAATCACGAGCAATAGTCAACATCTGTGCAA
>OGRO01003671.1_pt1 | contig 10803 bp, 5 predicted proteins | sample 1553451 | NCBI WGS metagenome assembly OGRO01 (sample SAMEA2580021, study PRJEB22360) | human gut metagenome
AATGAACTAAGTAAAGATGATAGAGCTAAAATATTTGATACATTTGATGAAGAAATATTTTCAGCAGAAGCATCTTTGTTAATTAAGTATGCTAAAAAAGATGAATTTGCTATTGATGTTATTAAGAGATTTGTTAAATTTGAAGAACACTTGACAATGAAAATAAATATGCACAATTTATATTTTTCTAAAGTAATAGAGAATCAAAAAATAGATATTCCTCAAATAGATTATTATAAAAATTTAAAGTTAATAGATAAATTTAGAATATTAACAAAAGATAAGGTGTTTAAAGCGATAGAAGAAATAGTAGAAGAATATAAAAATGGAGTTAAGAACATAAATCAAGATATTATTTATTTAGGATATAAGTTTGATCATTTTATGAAATTTATAATTAATAATAGTGATAAAATGAAAAGAGAAATTCTTAATAGTATATTATCTAAAATATTTTATGTTACAGTGAGTGATGAGCTAAGTATTTTTAAATATAATGGAAGAACACTTGAATACTATGAGTTAAGAATACTAGTGTTTTTGAGAAATAAAAGTTCTAAAAGTGATGAAGCGATTAATTTTATCAATAAAGTTACAATAGAGGCGAAAACTGAGAGAACTCAAGAAAAAGTTGATTATTCTATTATGGAAGTTTTAGATATATTCAATACTTATGTTAAGGAGCCATATTATATAGATCAATTAATTATTACTCATAAGTATATAATGAGTGTTTGGAAAAATGGATCGAAACATTTGTATTTCTATACTTTACACAATCAAGAGCATTCTGTAGAACTAATAAGTTCATGTGTTTCAATATGTAAATCTATTGACTTTCTAAAAGTTAAAAATATTGATTATTATATATTATTTTTAGCTTGTTATTTTCATGATATATCTATGATTATACAACCAGATCCAAACAAGGTGTTAGAGGATGATTATCAAGCAAGGATTATATTAAACGAATATAATCAATTATTGCGTGAAATTGAAAATAGTACTAATTTAGAAGAGAAAAATAATAAAATATATAAATTGATACTTAAGTCATATAAAGAAATGGAATCTTTCTTAGAGAATTTAGTAAGATCAAATCACACTAAGGATAGTGCATATTTTATACGTAAATACAAAGACTTAAAGTATATAGAACCTACTACTAAAGATATAGTAGCAAAAGTTTCGGAGGCTCATGGATATAATGAATGGGATGTTTATGGAATCAAATCTACTGGAGAATTAGAATCAGTTAATGTAAAGTTTCTTATGATATTATTAAGATTAGCTGATTTAATGGTCATGTCCAAGGATAGAGTAAGTATTAATATTATGAAATTGAATATTGGGCAAATGGATTCGACTTCACAATTTCATTGGATTTCTCATGCTGCAATTGATAGATGTAATATTAAAAGTACCTATGAGTATTCTGTGACTAGAGAAGACGTAGCGACTTATTTAGATAAAGATTTCTTTATAGAAAACTGTGAGATACACTTGTTTTTAAATACACAAAACTTAATGTCAATTAATAAAATAGAAAAGTGTGAAGGAATTAAATGTAAATTAAATAAAGAACAAGATGAAATTACAATAAAAATGATGAATAAGAGTAATGATGAAATTAAATGCGACAATCAATGCAATCTTATGTGTAGATGGATGAATGTAAAAAATGAATATCTAATCAATGAGTTAAAAGCTTTAGATAGATATGTATCAAGAAATAATGATAATAATTTTATGACGAATTTTTATGTGAAAATCCATATGGTAAATTCTAATAGAATTGAACAATCAGATTTAGATAAAGTATTAGATTATTTAAAAGTATAAATTCATTAATATTAAAATATGAAATTAAGTGAGAGTAATATGAGTAATAGTATAAGACTTAAATATAAAGTGATATCTGTTAAAGAAAAAACAATACAAGAAGAACAAATAAATTTAAATACATCAACAGGAGATAAAGACCACCTTTATCCAAAGCTAAAACAAAGCTTCAAAACAGCTACAACAATAGACATAATAGTATCATTCCTAATGGAATCAGGAGTAAAACTATTATTACAAGACCTAAAAGAAGCACTAGATCGTGGAGTTAAAATAAGAATCCTTACAGGAAACTACCTAAAAATAACACAACCACAAGCACTATATTTACTAAAATCAGAACTAGGAGATACAGTAGACTTAAGATTTTACAATAATCCCAACAAATCATTCCATCCAAAAGCATATATGTTTCATAATCCATTAGATTCAGAAATATACATAGGTTCATCAAACATATCAAGAGGAGCATTAACATCATCAATAGAGTGGAACTACAGATTCCTAAAATCAAATGCTCCAAATGACTTTAAAGTATTTTACGATACATTTGAAGATTTATTTAATAACCATTCATTAGTAATAACTGATGAAGTATTAAAAGATTATTCGAAACAATGGACAAGACCTAATATATATAAGGATTTAGAAAAAGAAGAAAGTAAAGAAGATAAAGTTGTAAATATATTTGAACCAAGAGGAGCTCAAATTGAAGCATTATATAGCTTAGATAAATCTAGAGAAGAAGGATTTGATAAAGGTTTAGTAGTTGCTGCAACAGGTATAGGAAAGACTTATCTGGCTGCATTTGATTCTGCAAAGTATCAGAGGATTTTATTTGTAGCACATAGGGAAGAAATAATAAAGCAAGCAGCTCAAAGCTTTAAAAATGTTAGAAATTCTGATGATATTGGATTCTTTTACGCTAATCAAAAAGATACAAACAATTCATTTATATTTGCATTAGTTCAAACTTTAGGTAAGGATGAATATTTAAATGAAAAATATTTTGCAAGAGACTATTTTGACTATATAGTAGTTGATGAATTCCATCATGCAGTTTCTAACAATTACAATAAAATAATTAATTACTTTACACCAAAGTTTTTATTAGGACTTACTGCAACTCCAGAAAGACTTGATTCTAAAGATGTATTTGCACTTTGTGATTATAACATGGTTTATGAAGTTAGATTAAAAGATGCAATAAATAAGGGGTGGCTAGTACCTTTTAAATACTATGGTATTTATGATGAAACAGTTAATTATGAAGATATAGATTATAAATATGGTAAATATGATGATAAGCAACTTGAAGAAGCATTGATGCTTAATAAAAGAGGAGAACTTATTTTAAATCATTATCAAAAATATAATTCACAAAGGGCAATGGGATTTTGTAGCTCAAGACATCATGCAGAATATATGGCAAAGGTGTTTAATGAAAATAAAGTGTCTGCAGCAGCTGTATATAGTGGAGAAAGGGGAGAATATTCGGAGGAAAGAGATATAGCTTTAGCTAAATTGACTTCCGGTGAATTAAAGGTAATATTCTCAGTAGACATGTTTAATGAAGGTTTAGATGTACCTCAAATTGACATGGTTATGTTTTTAAGACCAACACAATCTCCAACAATTTTCCTGCAACAGCTTGGAAGAGGATTAAGAAAGGCTAAAGATAAGAAATGTTTAAATGTGCTAGATTTTATAGGTAATTATAAAAAGGCTAATTTAGTGCCGTTTTTATTAAGTGGAAAAGAGTATTCAGCAGCAGAATGTAAGAAAAATAAGCAAGGTGATTATGAATTCCCAGAGGAGTGTATAGTAGATTTTGACTTTAGAATCATTGATATATTCAAAAAGCAAGCAGAAAGAGAAATGAAGGTTAAGGATAAGATAAAAGAGCAGTTTGATATTGTATCTGATATGTTAGGACATAGACCAAGTAGAGTTGAGTTATTTACTTATATGGATGATAATGTTTATCAAAATATTAGAAGTAAAAATAAATCAATGGATCCATTTAAGAATTATTTAGAGTATATAAATCGCCGTTATTTGATCACATAGGCAAGATATTGTTGTACGATTTCATCGTTTAATTCCTGACCAAGCCCAGGCAACTCTGGCGCGACATAATAGCCATTCTCGGGTTGATAATCGTAAGTACAAAGTTCCCGAATACATGCTTTCATCGCATTGGTATGATGTTCATGAATAATAAAGTTAGGTATTGCAGTTTCCATATGCAGCGCCGCTACTGTTGAAACAGGCCCGCCACAAACATGTACCTGAACGGTTGTGTCATATATATTGGCATAATCACAAATTTTCTTTCCCTCTGTAATGCCACCACAAAGACACAAATCAGGTTGAGCTACCGCAATTGATTGTTTTTCCAGTAAATCACGATATCCCCAGCGAGTATAAGAACGCTCACCTGTTGCTATCGGAATCGATGTTGAACGGGCAACTTTCTGCATATTATCCGAATTTAATGGATGAATTGGCTCCTCATAGAGAAAAATACGATATTTCTCTATTGCTTTGGCAAACTGGATCGCTGAATTTGTTCCTAGAAGAGAATGAATCTCTACAATAATATCAGCATCGTCGCCCATTGCTTCACGCATAGCGGCAATTCTTGCCTCGCCCATTTTTAATTGTTCGGCCAGTAATAAGCCAGAGTAATTTCTATTTTTGTTCTGAAAGACACAATCGCCGCCATGCAGATCGATTTCAAGCGGATCAACTTTTATCGCATTATAACCTTCTGCAATAGCGGCACGCGCTGCCTCTGCATACTCTTCAGGCGTTACTAATATTTGCCTTTTTTCGCCCCAACCAAATTGTAACTGACTGGCGTAAGTTCTCAATTTATCGTTAGTCTTTCCCCCCAGTAGTTGATAAACCGGCACGTTTAAATATTTACCTTTAATATCCCATAAGGCAATATCAATAGCGCTCATACCTGCGTAAAAAACATTACCACCGCCCATTCCCCAAAATGTTTTCCTGAAGAGGAATTCCCAAATCTTCTCAATGTTCAACGGATCTTCACCAATGATGAGAGGGGCTAAATCTCTGATAATACCAACACCAGATTTTGCACCTGCACCATAGGCTAATCCTACTTCGCCAACACCACTTATTCCAGCATCGGTATTAACCCGAATAAGTACTGGATTATAAGAGGCCATAGTTTGATCTCTTTTTTTGAGTTCGCAGTCAAAAATTTCTACAGATGTAATCTTCATAAATAACCTCATTTATTTAGCATGTGAAATAACATTGTCTTTCTGGGCGTTATCTTTTTTATTATCAATTTTCATTGATAACAAAATAGCTACGGCGATAAAGCAAAGAATCGCCTCAACAATAAATATCCCCGTGGCTCCATAATGTGTAGAAACATAGCCAAGTGATTTATTGATCAGAAAACCACCCAAACTTGAACAAGAGTTAATAAACGCAATACTGATTGCCAGGCCTGATGGTGAAAGTAAAGCTGAGGGTAAAGCCCAGTACGGACCGTAATAACTGAGAATGCCTACACCGTATAATGTTAATCCCATCATGCGCAGCGTCATCGAAGGTACAAGTGCGATCATTAAAAAACCGCAACCTGCAACCAACATCGGTAGTGCGGCATGCCATTTCCTTTCATTCTTTTTATCGGAATGCCATCCCCATAATGGCATACTGAACATCGCGAAAATAAACGGAATACTCATAATCAAACCGACATCGGTATCTGTGAAATCCGATGAAAATCCTTTAACCAACCCCGGTAACCAGTAATTTGCCGCCAACGCCGCTGCCTGAATAAACATATAAGCAAATGAGAGTTGTAGTAATACTGGATTTTTAATGATTGACAGAAAAGATGCATTTGTATTTTTATTTAATGCTGCGGCTTTTTCGTTATCAGAATTAAGTTTATCGACCAATGCGGTGACTTGCGATGGTGTAAGCCAGCGGGCTTTTTCCGGACGATCTGGCAGTAAATAAAAGGTCAGCGCCCCCAATAACACCGTAGGAATGCCTTCAATAGCAAAAAGCCAGCGCCATCCTTCATAGTTACCGGTATTCATATGTTCAATAATCCAACCAGACATTGGTGCCGCCAGCACAGATGCAACTGCGATTGATAACATAAAAAAGCTATTCACTTTTCCACGTTCGCGCGCCGGGAACCAACATGCCAGGTAGTAAACCATGCCAGGGAAAAACCCCGCTTCAAATATTCCCAAAAAGACCCGAGCGAGCAATATATGCTGGGTGTCTTTGGCAAAGAAAATTAACGTTGTTACTGTTCCCCAACCAACAATAATGGCGCTAATCCATTTTCTTGCACCTAACTTTTGCAATCCAATACTGCTCGGAGTTTGAAAAATCAAATAGGACACAAAAAATATTGAAGATATATTAGCAAAATCCTCTGGAGTAATACCAAGGGATTCATTCATGCGTAAAGCGGCAAACCCAATATTAACACGATCCATATAGTTAAAAAATACAGAATAAATGCTAACGGAATAATCTTCCTTTTCACAATAGAAATGGCATCATACAAATCTTTCTGAGGACTGCTCATTTTGTTTCACCTTTTGTGCTTCAATGAATAAGAGTACTACCCGAAGTGGATATTACGTAAAAAATAATCCAGTTCAAAAGGTGATGTGTTATATCTGATATATCAGCCTGATCATTGATTGAAACACTAACCTACAACAATAAGATACATTATTTTTGTCATATCTGATATATTAGACACCTTCATTTATAAAATGATTACATATAATGGGTCAGCAGCTTAATAAGGGGCAAAGGAATGAGAGATAAAGCGAAACGTGACTTAAGTCACATATCAATTGAGATACCAAAATCCGTAACCCAGGTCATCAAAGAAAAAATCAGGGATATGATAATTCATGGCGATCTCAGTCTTGGGCAACCGATAAGTGAAAATGAACTTTCGAATATTCTGGCGGTAAGTAAAACACCTATTCGTGAAGCTTTTATTTTACTTAGTCACAATGAAAATCTGATCAATATCATTCCACGCAGCGGAACATTCGTTTTTTCCGTAACAGATAAAGATATTAATGACCTCATAAAAATGCGAGTAATTCTGGAGCAGGGTGCAATTAGTGAAACAATGGAAAAGAATGCAAACAATGTCATCATTGAACTAAATAGTATACTATCAAAATCAGCAAAAATTAATGCCGAGCGCGATACTCAGGCTTATCTTAAACTGGATCATGATTTTCATTATGTGTTTGTTAAATACGCTGATAATAAATACATCTCTCAGGCACACCAATTGATATCCGCACGTTTACTTGCTATCCGTTATCGACTGGATTTCACTACGGAATATATCACCAATTCAAATCGTGGCCATGCGACTATTTTAGATATGCTAAAAAATAATAACGTTGAAGGTGTTTGTAATTTTATTACTCATCACGTAAGTAGTGGATTTACCGAGCGCGCACGAAAAATTCTCTCGTTATCTACACAGTAAAATGTGAATGAGTTTATAACACTGGCACTTTTCACCTGCTATACTGCCCGACAACCTTTATAGACTCTTATGTAACAATGAACACTGAAAATCTCCTTAAAAACAATAACGTAGACCACGAAGAGATCGCTAAATTTGAAGCCGTCGCCTCCCGCTGGTGGGATCTTGAAGGTGAGTTCAAACCGCTGCACCGTATTAACCCGCTGCGTCTGGGCTATATTGCCGAGCGTGCTGGCGGTTTATTTGGCAAAAAGGTGCTCGATGTCGGTTGTGGCGGCGGCATTCTGGCCGAGAGTATGGCGCGCGAAGGTGCGACGGTGACCGGTCTGGATATGGGCTTTGAGCCATTGCAGGTGGCAAAACTGCACGCACTGGAAAGCGGCATTCAGGTGGATTACGTGCAGGAAACCGTGGAAGAGCACGCGGCAAAACATGCCGGGCAGTATGATGTGGTGACCTGCATGGAGATGCTGGAGCACGTCCCCGATCCTCAGTCAGTGGTCAGAGCCTGTGCGCAACTGGTGAAACCGGGCGGCGATGTCTTTTTCTCGACGCTCAACCGCAACGGCAAGTCATGGCTGATGGCGGTGGTTGGTGCTGAATATATTTTGCGCATGGTGCCTAAAGGTACACATGATGTGAAGAAGTTTATTAAACCGGCAGAATTGCTGGGCTGGGTGGATCAGACCAGTCTTAAAGAACGGCATATGACCGGGCTGCATTACAACCCTATAACTAATTCCTTTAAGCTCGGCCCCGGCGTTGATGTGAACTATATGCTGCACACGCAGAATAAGTGAGGTTGTTGTTTGGATTCATCCGGCAACCGAGCCAAGCCTGATGCGGCGCTTGCCGCGTCTTATCAGGCCTACAAATGCTCCCCGTAGGCCAGATAAGGCGTTTACGCCGCATCCGGCAACAGTGCCGGTCAGACAGCGATTACCATTTCACTGTCATCGACAAAAACCCTGCCGTCTGGGCAAAATCATCACTCCCTTTCTGCCACGCCACGCTACCACGCAGCGAAACTCGCTGACTGATATTGCCCGTTATTCCCACTTTTATTTCACCCCGTTGCTTCGCCGCATCGTCACTGATAGTGCTGCCATCTTCTTCAATTCCCGTCGAATGGGGATCGTGATAATAATTCAGATCTAACGTTGGCGTGACACCAACAGCAGTACGCCATTCGCTGTGTAAACCCAGCCGCGTTTGAATATCATCACCCTGCGATTGTGACACGCGCGCATGGTTAGCGGCGGTAAAATCATCCTGCTGCACGCCCTGATAAATCACCTGCGTCTGCGGTTCAATCACCACACCATGCCCCGGTAACCACTGATAACCGGCTTCCAGCGAGGCGATAATCCCCGACGAGTGGTAATGATCCACGCCATCGTCTTGTTCGGAAACATCATTGTTAAACCACACATATTGCAGCCAGCTATCCAACCAGGCCCCCTGCTTCTGATTACCGTGCTGATACCAGCTTGAGGTCAGCCCAACGGCATAACCGTGGTTCTGGTTATCGGCGCGAGTTCCGGTCATATTCGAGCGGCTGTCGCCCTGGTTATCGCTGTAGCCACCAACAATCCCAAGCATCCACTCGCCATCATCACCCCAGTGCCCGCTAAACAGGTTGCCGCTAAGCTGCACCGTAGAAGTGTCTTCATGCTGAGCCAACTGCCCTACCGCCGTGTAATGATAACGCCCGCCGATAACGCGTAAATTCAGCGTCTGACCATCGCCACCAGCGTGATCGCGTCGCTCCATCACAAATGCCTGATTTGCCGCCCGCAGGTTATTAAAATATCCACCAACTTTGGCATTCAACACCGGCTGGTAGGCAGGCGTAGGTTCCGGGTCGGGGGTTGGGTCGGGATCCGGCGTGGGATCAGGATCTGGAGTCGGGTCCGGATCGGGCGGCGGCGTCGGATTGACTTCTTGCGATCGCAGATACCAGTCGTTGTTATCTTCCACCAGCGTATAGTCATACGCCCCCATATTGACGTAGCCGCTGCCCGCCAGACTGAACTGCGCATTGTTTTGAAATTGCGTTGGATCGGCTGCGAAATCAACCACTTTAATGCCTGTAGATGTCGGCTCACCAATACCCGTAATGGGATTAATTACCACGGTCGTGTTTCCAGCAGTATTACCGTTCAACACCAGTTGGTCGCTTGCCGAGTCATCGCCGTTTAATTCGCTGTCGAGAAACAACGTACCGCCACCGGTGTAATCACCGTTTACCGTGAGCGTGTCGCCAGCGACGCCATTTTGCAGACTGACAGCACCGGAAGTATTAGTTAGATCACCATTGACCGTCACGTCTGAAAGATAAGTCAGGCTGTCAGTTTCAAGGTTGGTATTAAGCTCGCCTGTCAGCGTCACACCATCGGTGGCATTCACCAACGTACCGTCGCCGCTAAACAGCGAGGCATCCAGCGCCTGGTTCGTATCCTGCTGCGTCAATCGCAACACAGTACCATCGGTTATGTCGATATCGCCGCCAGAGGTGGCATCGATTGAACGAATATCCTGATTTTGCCCGGTTTCAAAAACACCGTCTTCCCCCACCCACAGTGAAGAAACATAAGGAATAATATTCTCCGCTTCACCTTTTAGCGTTCCGTCCTCCACACGTACCGCAGACGTCGCAGTGCCGCTGGCGGTCAACTCAAGCGTCCCGCCGCCACTTTTAGTCAACGTGCTTACGCTATCCAGTTGTTGCCCGGTACTATCCGCCATCAACCCGCCCCATTGCGTATCTACACCATCCTCAACGTGTATTTCGCCATCAGCGCGCATTTCAATATTCCTGCCCTGACCTGTTGTAGCCGAGCGAGTGTCAACATCAGTCGTCACATCCATTTCACTGTGTTGTTGGGGATCTGTGAAGATCACTGAACGGTTGTAACTTGTGTCCCCCAATTGCGAATTATCGCTGACTTCAAGCGTACCGGAGGCGATTTGCGTATTACCGAGATAACCGTTGTTATTCGCCAGCGTTACGCGCTGATCCCCCGCATTAATGACGACATAAACGCCATTCTGGCTGGCATCACTGCCGCCAATATGTAAATCATCGCCACTGCTGATATCAACGACATCATTACTACCAATCACTGTCCCCCCGCTGCCGCTGATTTGCAGACCGTCATTGTATGAGCTATCGCCATCCCAGGTGGTGAAATCAGAGAGATCCAATACTCCGCTATTTAGCACGATCGATTGCGGATCGCTCTGCATTGCCCGTAAATCGGCCTGATTCCCCGCTAGCGACAATACGGCGTTATCTTCCACCACAATATCGCCGGTTAATGCCATCGACTGCGCCCCTGTCAGGAGATAGCTGCCATCTTGCGCTACCGTCAACTGTCCTTCACCCTGAATCGAGCCGGAAAAACCGCCCTGGTTTACTGTAACAT
>OGRO01003677.1_pt1 | contig 10785 bp, 8 predicted proteins | sample 1553451 | NCBI WGS metagenome assembly OGRO01 (sample SAMEA2580021, study PRJEB22360) | human gut metagenome
ACGGCAGCCGAAATGCGAAACGGTGTTATACCACGCGGCAAAAAAAAATCCTCTGCCGTTCCCCTTTTCTACGCTTACGCAGTCTACCATCTGCACCCAAGCTACACCGCAAGGGAAACGGGTGTTCAAAGAGGGTAGAAACCGTAGGTGTCTACCCTTTTTGTTCCCGCGCCGGACGGCGCACGTTCCCCGCACGCCGCAGCGTGCGAAATCTCTCGCCCAGAAATGGCGAACCTCTTTACCCGATGAAATCCTCCACCCGGTCTGCCGCCCTGTGCATCGCATGCTCCGCCTTATGCGCCGCGTGCTTGGCATTCCGCCGCATCGACGGATTGAGCATCGCGCCGGCCGCTACCATCGAAACCACCGCGCCTGCCATCGCTCCGGTTGCAATGCCGGAAACAAAAGGTGAAATTCGCATAAAAGATCTACCGCCTTTCATAAAGTTTATAGAATCAGTATGCCCGCTCGTCCCTCAAATTTTACACAGCAAAAAAATGCTTGTTTGGCACAATCGACTATTTACAATCGCATGTTCATATTATATAATATATCTAACAATCCGCCTTTAAGGTGCGGCCCGTGAGCCGCGCAAGGCAGAAAACAGTGCATACGCCGTCAGCCGTAAGACAAGGGGGACAGGTGTAGTATTCGTGCGGCTTTCTGCTAATTGTTGTGGCGGAGAGTCATTTTTTTGCATTTTTGAAGGGAGGCGGCAGATTGACCGAACCGAAGATCATACTCGATCAGGATGGCATTCGCCGTGCACTGACCCGCATCGCGTTCGAAATCGTAGAGAAAAACAAGGGCGCGGAGCACCTGCTGCTCGCCGGTGTGAAAACACGCGGTATCTATCTGGCGCAGCGCATTGCTGCCAAGCTGGGCGAGGTCGAAGGCAAGGCACCTCCTGTGCTCGAGCTGGACGTTACGCCGTGGCGCGATGACGTGCCGCGCACGGACGCTCCTCTGCCCGATCTCGATCCGCGTATTGCAGGCGCGACCGTCATCATCGTGGACGATGTGCTGTACACCGGACGCACCGTGCGTGCCGCCATCGAAGCCATCTCTCACCGAGGACGCGCCGAGCGCATACAGCTGGCTGTGCTGGTCGATCGCGGTCACCGCGAACTGCCGCTGCGGCCGGATTATATCGGCAAAAACCTGCCTACCGCGCGTGATGAACGCGTTTTTGTCCGCCTGACCGAAGTGGACGGCGAAGACAGTGTAAACATACAAGCTCGCAATCCGTAAAACAACATCGCACCTGAGAAAGGAAGAACCGAATGTCTATCCAAACCTTAGTAGAAAAGATCAAGGAAAAGGGCAACCCGACCGTAGCCGGCCTGGACGCTCGACTGGAGTACATCCCGCAGCATATTTCGGGACGCAACATGATGCTGCACGGCGAAACGCTGCGTGCTGCCGCTGAGAGCGTCGTAGCCTTCAACTGCGGCCTGATCGACGCACTGTGCGACATTGTTCCGGCCGTAAAGCCGCAGGCTGCGTATTACGAGCTGCTCGGCTCCTACGGTGCGATGGCGCTCAAGGAGACCATCGACTACGCACACGCCAAGGGCATGTACGTTATCGGCGACATCAAGCGCAACGACATCGGCGCTACTGCAACCGCTTATGCAGAGGCTTACCTCGGCAAGACCCGCGTCGGCGATACCGAGATCGCACCGTACGGCTGCGATTCGGTTACCGTAAACGGCTATCTCGGCACCGACGGTGTAGAGCCGTTCCTCAAGGAGTGCCGCAGCCGCGAGAAGAGCCTGTTTATGCTGGTAAAGACCTCTAACCCGTCCTCCGGCGAGCTGCAGAACCGCGACATGGAGGGCAAGCCGCTCTACGCCCGCATGGCGGAGATGGTAGCAAAGTGGGGCGAGGGTCTGGATACGCCGTGCGGCTACAACCAGATCGGTGCCGTAGTCGGCGCAACCTATCCCGAGGAGCAGAAGATCATCCGTGAGCTGCTGCCGAAGAGCTACTTCCTCGTACCGGGTTACGGCGCGCAGGGCGCAACCGCAAAGGACATCGCCAATGCGTTTAACGACGACGGTCTCGGTGCTATCGTAAACTCCTCCCGCGGCATCATGTGTGCATGGAAGAAAACCGGCAATAACGGCGAGGACTATAAGGAAGCCGCCCGCGCAGAAGCCATCCGGATGCGCGACGACATCGTAAACGCCATTAAGTGATTATAGGGGGTATCCAATACCCCCTATATACAAAAATCAGTTCCAGTAGAAACTGATTTTTGATACCCCCGGACGCGGCCCAAGGCCGCTGAGTCGAGGTATAAAAAGTCAGGCGCATGTCCCGACTTTTTATGAACGCAGCAAGCTGCGTTCTATTACAATAGAAATTCCGCGAATTTCATTTAGGAGCGTGTGGATATAGTGAAAAAAGCATACTTACTGCTGGCGGACGGCACTCTGTTCGAGGGTACCGCAGTCGGCTACGAAGGACAGAGCATCGGTGAGGTCGTATTCAACACCGGCATGGCCGGCTATCAGGAGGTCCTGACCGACCCGTCCTACTACGGTCAGGTCGTTACCATGACCTACCCGCTCATCGGCAACTACGGCATCAACTTTGACGATTACGAGTCCCGCAAAAGCTGGGTTTCCGGCTTTATCATGCGCGAGATGTGCGAATACCCGTCCAACTGGCGCTGCAAGGTAACACTCGACGAGTACCTCAAGGCGCAGAAGGTCGTTGGCCTTGCCGGCATTGATACCCGTCGTCTGACCCGCAAGCTGCGAGGCGAGGGCGTTATGAACGGCGTTATTTACACCGAGGGCTTTGAGCCGGATGAGCAGACCATTGCGGAAATGAAGGCTTACGTTGTCAAGGATGCGGTTAAGACCGTAACCTGCGACGAAAATATCGTTTATCCCGCTGACGGTGAGACCAAGTACCGTATTGCCCTGTTCGATTACGGCGTAAAGTACAACATCGAGCGCGAGCTGTGCAAGCGCGGCTGCGAAGTCACCGTTGTTCCGGCATACACCAAGCCGGAGGACGTAGTCGGCAAGTACGACGGCGTGATGCTGTCCAACGGCCCCGGCGACCCGGCGGAGAACGTTGAGATCGTGGCAAACCTCAAGGAGCTGCTGAAGTCCGATATGCCGATCTTCGGCATCTGCCTCGGTCACCAGCTGCTGGCACTGGCTATCGACGCAAAGACCACCAAGCTGAAGTACGGCCACCGCGGTGTCAACCATCCGGTAAAGGACATCGACGCGGACCGCACCTACATCACCTCGCAGAACCACGGCTATGCCGTTGTAGGCGAGTCGGTTGACCCGCAGATCGCCCGCGTGCGCTATGTCAACCTGAACGACGGCACCGTTGAAGGCCTCGAGCACATCGGCCGTCCGGTATTCACCGTGCAGTATCACCCGGAGGTATGCCCGGGCCCAATGGATACCTCGTATCTGTTTGATAAGTTCATCGAAAATATTGAAAAGTCGAAAGGAGGCGCTCAGTAATGCCGCTGCGCAAGGATATTCATAAGGTAATGGTACTGGGCTCCGGCCCGATCGTTATCGGTCAGGCTGCCGAGTTCGACTATGCAGGCACGCAGGCGTGCCGCGCACTGCGCGAGGAGGGTCTGGAGGTTGTTCTGGTAAACTCCAACCCGGCAACCATCATGACCGACAAGGCTATGGCGGACAAGGTTTACATCGAGCCGATGACCGTCGAAGCCGTTCAGGAGATCATCAAAAAGGAACATCCGGACTCTCTGCTGCCCAACCTCGGCGGTCAGACCGGTCTGAACCTCGCCATGGAGCTGTGCGAGAACGGTTTCCTTGATAAAATGGGCGTAAAGCTGCTCGGCGCTAATCCGACCACCATCGCAAAGGCAGAGGACCGCCAGATGTTCAAGGACACCATGGAGAAGATCGGCGAGCCGGTCATCGCCTCCAAGGTTGTTCACTCGGTTGAGGATGCGGTTGATTTCACCCGTGAGATCGGTCTGCCGGTCATCATCCGTCCGGCGTACACGCTCGGCGGCACCGGCGGCGGCATCGCCTACACCTGGGAGCAGCTGCGCGAAATTGCTGCCTCCGGCATCATGTACTCGCGTGTTGACGAGATTCTGGTCGAGAAGTGCATCGCAGGCTGGAAGGAAATCGAGTACGAGGTAATGCGCGACCACAAGGGCAACGCCATCACCATCTGTAACATGGAGAACGTTGACCCGGTCGGCGTACACACCGGCGACTCTGTCGTAGTTGCGCCGTCGCAGACCCTGTGCGACAAGGAGTACCAGATGCTCCGTACCTCCGCGCTCAACATCATCACCGAGCTCGGCATCGAGGGCGGCTGCAACGTGCAGTACGCGCTCAACCCGGAATCCTTCGAGTACGCCGTAATCGAGGTAAACCCGCGTGTTTCCCGTTCCTCTGCACTGGCTTCCAAGGCAACCGGCTACCCGATTGCAAAGGTAACCGCAAAGATTGCAGTCGGCTATGGCCTGGATGAGATCTCCAACGCCGTTACCGGCAAGACCAAGGCATGCTTCGAGCCGACCCTCGACTACTGCGTTGTCAAGTTCCCGCGCTGGCCGTTTGACAAGTTCGTTTACGCGGACAACACTCTCGGCACCCAGATGAAGGCCACCGGCGAGGTTATGGCCATCGACAACACCTTTGAGGGCGCGCTGATGAAGGCCGTTCGCGGCTGTGAGATCAAGCTGGACAGCATGATCGCGCCGCGCATCCAGAAGCAGTCTGACGCCGAGATTAAGAAGGGCGTGGCACGCACAGACGATCAGCGTCTGTTCCACATCTGCGAGGCTCTGCGCCGCGGCATCATGACCATTGAGGAAATCCACGACATCACCACGATGGACGTGTTCTTCCTGCACAAGTTCCAGAACATCATCGACATGGAAAAGGAGCTGGCTTCCGCAGAGAAGATCGACTCCGATCTGTATATCCGCGCCAAGAAGATGGGCTTCCTCGACAAGACCATCGAGCAGCTGTCCGGCAAGGACATTTCGGACGTTAAGCGTCTGCCGGTATACAAGATGGTTGATACCTGTGCCGCTGAGTTCGAGGCAGAGACCCCGTATTACTACTCCACCTACGATGATGAGACCGAGGTTGCACCTCCGTCCGGCAAGAAAAAGATTCTGGTACTTGGCTCCGGTCCGATCCGTATCGGTCAGGGCATCGAGTTCGACTACTGCTCGGTTCACGCTGTCTGGGCGCTGCAGAAGCTGGGCTGCGAGACCGTTATCATCAACAACAACCCGGAGACCGTTTCCACTGACTTTGACACCGCAGACCGTCTGTACTTCGAGCCGCTGACGCCGGAGGACGTTACCGGCGTTGTCGAGGCCGAGAAGCCGGATTACGCTATCGTACAGTTTGGCGGTCAGACCGCCATCAACCTTGCGGCTCACCTTGAGAAGCTCGGTGTTTCGATCCTCGGCACGCCGGCATGGTCGATCGACGCCGCTGAGGACCGTGAAAAGTTCGACGTTATCCTTGAAAAGTGCGGTATCCCGCGTCCGGCAGGCCACACGGTTATGACCGAGGAAGAAGCTGTCAAGGCGGCTGACGAGCTTGGCTATCCGGTTCTCGTTCGTCCGTCCTACGTTCTGGGCGGTCAGGGCATGGAGATTGCCTACAAGGAGGCCGATGTCCGCGAGTTCATGCAGGTTATCACCCGCAACAAGGTTGAGAACCCGGTTCTGGTCGATAAGTACATGATGGGCCGCGAGATCGAGGTCGATGCCATCTGCGACGGCGACGACATCCTCATCCCGGGTATCATGGAGCACTTCGAGCGCGCAGGCGTTCACTCCGGCGACTCCATCTCCATCTATCCGTCCATCAACATCGAGCAGAAGCACAAAGACACCCTCGTTAAGTACACCGAGGCTCTGGCAAAGAACCTCGCTGTTCTCGGTCTGGTCAACATCCAGTTCGTTCTGTACAACGATCAGATCTACGTTATCGAGGTAAACCCGCGTTCGTCCCGTACCGTACCGTACATCTCTAAGGTTACCGGCGTGCCGATGGTCGATCTGGCTACCCGCTGCATGTTCGGTGAAAAGCTGAAGGACATGGGCTGCGGCACCGGTCTGCATCCGGAAAGCGACCACTATGCGGTCAAGGTTCCGGTATTCTCGTTCCAGAAGCTGCGTGATCTGGATACCCAGCTTGGCCCTGAGATGAAGTCCACCGGCGAGGTTCTGGGCGTTGCCAAGACCTTCCGCGAGGCACTGCTCAAGGGTCTGACCGGCGCAGGCTTCCAGATGAAGAAGAAGGGCGCTGTCCTGATCTCGGTCCGTGATTCGGACAAGCAGGAGGCAATCCGCATCGGTGAGCGCTTCGAGGCTCTTGGCTTTGATATTTACGCTACCAGCGGCACCGCAAACGTGCTCAACCGTCACATGGTCGCAACCAACTCCATCCGCAATGTGGATGAGCCGTCCCCGAACATCATCGACCTGATCGAGTCCGGCAAGATCGACTACGTTGTTGCTACCTCGGTCAAGGGCCGTCATCCGGAGCTTGGCTCGGTACACATCCGCCGTACCGCGGTAGAGCGTGCAATCCCGTGCCTGACCTCGATGGATACGGTTTCCGCGCTGCTGCGCTGCCTCGAGGGCGATGTTAAGATCGAAAACTGCGAAATGGTTGATATCAACACCATCTGATAGCAGTGAAATAAAACAGAAACCCGAAGGGAGAAACTTCGTAAAGAAGTTTCTCCCTTCGGGTTTTGTAATCCGCCGGAATGGATACGCCGTATGAACAGCATCCGGAGCCGCGCAAAGGAAATGGAAAAATCATTTCAATCTCTTGTATAGCGTAAGAAAACAGAAACGGTGCAGTCAATAAGACTGCACCGTTTCGAAAAATGTTAAATTGAACTGCAAAAGCTGTTATACGAGAGAAATTAGTCCTCGTCGTCGATCTCCAGGTAATCCTTAAGATCCTTGAACAGTGCGGTCGGATCAACGTCATCCTCGAGAACGATCTGAAGCGGCTCGTTCAGGGACAGCAGGAACATACCGAGCAGGCTCTTTGCGTCTACCATACCGCTCTTGCCGTGAATCCAAATATCAAAACCGTAACGGGTTACGATCTTGTTGATCTTCTGAATGTCGTCCGTATTCTTTACACGGATACCTCTGGTCATAATAACTACCTCCTGAGATTGTACTTCGTGAAGCCCTTTTATGTTATTTTCATTATAGCATAAAACAGCAGAAAGAAAAGAGGTTTTTATAGATTTTCTCATTTTTCAGCGTTTTTCGCTTAACATAAGCACAATTTCTCAGTTGTTTAGGCACTATTCACAGATTATATCCACTGTACTTGTGCACAGTGTCGAGTCTCTCGGTCGGATGATTCATGAGAAGCGACAAAAAACTGTGTAAAAAATCGTATATTCTGTCAGGCAGGATTTTACTTGCTCAGTGAAGCAGCGTAATCCTGCTGTGACAGGCGGCCTTTCCCTGCGGTATGCCGCAACAGCACGGCGGCGATTACTGCGGTCAGCACTTCCGCGATGGGGAACGCCAGCCACACGCCGGCCGGCAGCAGGCGCGCGAACAGCCATGCCGCCGGCAGTACGAAGATCAGCTGACGCAGCAGCGACACGAGCAGCGACTGCACACCACCCTCGGTGGCCTGGAACACGCCCTGTATGGCAATGTTTGCACCTGCGAACACGAAGCTGACCGCCAGCACGCGCAGACCGGTCACGCACAGGCCCATCGTGCCTGCGGACAGTGAGAAAATACCTGCCAGCGGCTGCGCCAGAATTTCTACTGCCGCAGTGCAGACCAGCATGAGAACACTGGTATACATCAGACCGCAGCGCACGCCCTCGCGAATGCGTTTCGCGTTTTGCATGCCGTAGCTGAACGACACAATCGGCGTAATCGCGTCACGCAGACCAAATGCCGCGAACAAAACAAACTGCTGAATTTTGTACACAATGCCATAAGCGGTGACATACGAACTGTCCAGACTGCCGAAAATCAAATTAACACAATAATTCATCACGCTCATCGCACCCTGTGCTATGATGGCCGGTACGCCGATGGAGTAAATCTCGCCGACGATACTGCGGCGCAGGCGCAGAGCCTTGCGTCTGAACGGCAGTTCCCTGTTCAGACGGAAATGGAACACGGCTGCCAGAGCCAGAGACGCAATCTGACCGAGCACGGTCGCCCATGCCGCACCTGCTACGCCCAGTTTCGGACAGCCGAGCAGACCGTAGATCATAATCGGGTCAAGCACGATGTTCGTCAGTGCGCCTGCCACCTGTGCAATCGTAGAATAGAGTGAGCGGCCGGTCGCCTGCAGGGTTTTCTCAAACACTGAGAAGAACAGAATGCCGAACGATGCCATACAGCAGATGCGCAGGTACTGACTGCCCATCGCTAGAGCGATCGGGTCGCTCGTCTGCGAGCCGATGTACGCACCCGCACCGAACGCGCCGAACAGCAGGCACACCGCATAAATAATCATCCCAAGAAACAAACTGTTTCCCGCAACTTTTGCTGCTTTTTTACCATTTCCCTGTCCAAGTGTTCTTGCAAGAAGTGCATTTGTTCCCACACCTGTTCCGATTCCAACTGCTACCATGAGCATCTGAACCGGAAACACCAGTGTAAGTGCATTAAGTGCCGCCTCACTTCCTGATCTCATGTTTCCAACAAAGGCACTGTCTACAATGTTGTAAACCGCCTGCAATGCCATAGATAAGATCATCGGTATTCCCATCTGAACCATGAGCTTATTTACCGGCATCTCCTTCATCTTGTTACTTTCTGCCATTTTATAATCCTCCTTGTTTTGCGGAAGCAAAATCCGAGCCCTTTGGTGAGGAGAGAATTCAGCCTCCTTTTTCTGCATAAAAAAAGTGTGTACTTACCTCATAAGCTGGACTTACGCTGATAAGCTACACACTTTAAAATGCATTATATATTTTCATAATGTACGACAGCAGACGCACAAAAAACGAGCAGCAAAACTGGATTTACGCTAGTCTGCTACTCGTTTATAAGTTATTATATTTTTCTTTTTGAAAATTGTCAAACAAAAATTGGAAATTAGTATTTATCAAAATCAATCAACTTTTTCAACCGGCCATGACTTTCTGAGTGCCACATAAGAAATCAGAAAATTTGCAAACCAGCCGGCTGGTACAGCAAGCCAGACAAACTCTATACCAAAACGCGGTGCACAAATCAGAGCAACTGACAGGCGGATTGCAAGGTTAACCATATTAGCTATAAGAAATGGCCGCATGATTCCCAGCCCACGAAGAACTCCATCCGTTGCCATCTTGATACCCATGAAAATGAAAAAGTAACCTAACCATTTCATGTAATCCCCTGACACCTGATATGCCAAAGCTGTTCCATCTTTACCAAGGAACAGTGAAGAAATGTGTGTATGCAGTGTCTCAATAACTATGAAAGCAAGGACTGCAAAACATATATCTAACACAAGCGCAGCGTGATATCCTTTTTTGATACGCCCAATTTTCTTTGCACCAAGATTCTGGGAAACATAAGGTGACACTGCATTTCCAATGGATACAAATATAAGTGAAAATACATTTTCTACTCTCATTGTCGCAGCATAACCTGCGAGTGCCTGTGTGCCGAACGGATTTACAACTGCCTGTACTATCATCATGCCAATTGACACCGTAGACTGCTGGAGAACCGAAGGCACAGCAATCCGAAGCATAGAATGAAGCTCATGCCTGTCAAACCATTCAAAGCGACTTTTATACCGGCGCATCCTGCTAAAGAAAATCAAAAGTGAAAACACTGCAGATATTCCCTGTGCAATTAGAGTTGCAAGGGCTGCACCGAACACACCCAGGTCAAGGCCTGCCACCATCCAAAGGTCCATAAATATATTTAACACAGAGGAAAATATCAAAAGCCCCAACGGAATCCTTGACTCACCAATCGATGTAAACATCGTTGAAAGTATGTTGTACATAAACAAAAATGGAAATCCCACAAAATAAACCCTAAGATACAGCACTGCCTCATCCAGTATATCTGCAGGTGTCTGTAGCAAGCTCATCATTGAATGTGAAAAGAAAAAGCCAAAGAAACCCAGAAGTACGCTTAAAACCAGAAAACTAATCAGTGATGTTGATACTATTGTTTTCATTTTGCCGTAATCCCTGGCGCCGAAATAGCGGCTCACAAGTACACCGGCTCCTACACCGGCTCCCAGTGCTATACAAATGAACACATTCGTAAGCGCAGCACAGGCTCCAACTGCCGCAAGTGCAGAGGAGCCTACAAACTGACCAACAATGATTGAATCAGCCATATTATATACTTGTTGAAAAAAGCTGCCCAAAATCATAGGCATTGCAAAAACTGTCAGCGCCTTTAACGGGGCATCTGTAATTAAATATTCATCTTTTGACATTATTTTTCCCTCATTCCGCTATAATTAAGCTATAGTATATCCGATTGAAAGGCAAATTACAATATAGCATTCTTTATCGACATTTTTCCATTTCTTATGCTTTCCCTCTAATGCAAACATCATACTGCTCCTTTGTATTTTAATTTAAAAAGCCGCCCAGGCCATAGGCCTGTGCGACTTCTCATAACATGATTTAAATTAAGTTTATCCTTCAATAGCAATATGCTTTGTGGTCTCAACTTTCTTTTGCTCCTTCTTCGGAACTGAAAGTTTAAGAATACCGTCCTCATACTTTGCCTTGATATCTTCCTGTTTCAGCTCATCGCCTACATAGAAAGACCTG
>OGRO01003696.1_pt1 | contig 10744 bp, 7 predicted proteins | sample 1553451 | NCBI WGS metagenome assembly OGRO01 (sample SAMEA2580021, study PRJEB22360) | human gut metagenome
AACAGAATGTATCGATAACTTACTAAAACTTCCCACACCGATACGGTGTATTGAAGTATACGGTAAACTATCCGTATTGCTCTAACTTTAAGCCGCCGTTTCCGGCGGCAAGGTTTTAAATATTAGTTGCTTTTGTTTTGCTCCGGCATATTGCTGGAAGTTTTTCAGACCATGGCAGGATATCATCTATAAAACTATATTCCCTGTCATCCTGGTGGTCCTTCAATACAGTCAGGACATGTTCAAGATACCGAAAAGGATTCAGATTGTTAGCTTTTGCCGTTTCTGTGATGCTGTAGATAATGGCACTGGCATTTGCGCCATCCAGACTGTCGATCAGCTTCCATGTATGCTTATGGAGACAAAAGCTACGCAGAGCACTTTCTGTCGCATTATTATCCATAGGAATATCACCGTCTTCCAGAAAGGCTTTCAGAGAAACTTCCTGATTGATACAGTAGTTGATCCCATCCAGAGTCTTTCCTCTGGAAAGCTGATTTTTAGTCTGGATCTCTTTTGCCCATGCAAAGAAGGCCTCTACAAGAGGTCTGATATTGGCCTGACGGTACATCTTTCTGACTTTTGCAGACTGTCCCTCCATCTGGTTGTCCAGATGATAGATTGCTGCGATCCGGCTGACTGCTTCGTAAGCTACAGTCTCTTTCGCATTTTTCTGTGCTGCTTTCGGCAGGGCTTTCAATGCCTCCGCAAACCTGCGCCTTGCATGTGACCAGCAGCCGGCAAAGACGATGTCTGGATTTTCCCTGTCCAGCTTCCTGTATGCAGAGTAACCGTCGCATACTACGATCCCTTTAAAATCCTTCAGGAATTCTTCCGGATGGTCCGCTTTTCGGGTCCGCTGGTATTCATACAGGATGATCGGAGTATCCGTATAACTCTTTCCGGTCCGATAGATCCACATGTAACTTTTACTGTTTACCGGCCGTCCATCCTTAGTGACCATGACCGGAGTCTCATCAGCCTGAAGTACATGAAACTGATACATCTCCTTATGGAGCCGGTCATAAAGGATTCCCAGATACCTGTCCGCACACTGGATCATCCAGTTTGCCATGACCTGTCTGGAGATATGGATGTCATTCCGCAGGAATTCCTGGCTGATCCTGTAAAGAGGAAGCCCGTTTACGTACTTGGCATTCATGATGCTTGCCGCAAGTGACGGAGTGAGCAGGCTGTTACGGAGCAGATTCTTCGGACGGTCCGCTTTTATGATTGTCTGGTTGTCCTTACCAGCGTAGACTGCCACATGATGTTCTTCAACAGTATAGACTGCCGGCTGCACACGTACCCTTTTATATATCTCGTCTGGAAGCTGTTTCCATCCATCTGTGCCAAAGACATCCTGGAGTTTTTCTTCTGACAGGGTATGGACGATCACTTCAATCGGAAGATCTTTTAGATCTGCCTCCCGTTTTCCTTTATTTTTACGACGCGGCTGTATCACATCTTCCTCAACAGGCTCAACCACATACAGTGTTTCCGTAAGTGCTTCAGCCTCATTAAATATAAGCTCCAGTTCCAGCTGTCCGGAGATCGTTTCCAGTTTTTCGGAAGAACGGCCGTAACGCTTAGTGTTTGCGTCAGCGATCTGCTCGATCAGGCGCTCCATGTTTGTATTCAGCTGATGAATCTGATCCTGCATGGACAGGATGACTGCCATAAGTGTTTCCCTGCTGAAATTATTCAGTTCTTCTTCTGTATATACTTTTGCCATGGATGCCGTTCTCCTTTATCTGATGTTCCTATTGTAACGCAAAGATAAAGAAAAAGCGAATCAGGCAGACAGGGTATTCGTCATTTTTACTAATAGATGAATACTCTGAAAAACTCAAAAAACTATTAGTTTTTCGGGCTTTTCAGAGTACTTATCCACAAGCCCTGTAAAGGGGCCTGAAAGTACTCCTGAATAAATGAAGGCAGCGGAATTATGAAAAGTGGATAACTCTTTTTCGGGACTTATGATGATTGGAAGATGTTTTTTTATTTTCTCTGTTTTGCACAGGATCTTATAAGATCTTATCCGGTCTGACTTCCTGGATCGGATGGCGTGCAACAATTTCCAGTCCCTGCATGAGATATTGGTACTGCTCTGGGGTGATCTCCAATGCTTCTTCTTTTGTGCGGGGCCAGTTGAATGCACCCAACTCCAGTCTTTTGTATAGAAGCAGGAAGCCATCGCCTTCCCAGACCAGCCCTTTGATGCGGTCAGTACGTCTTCCGCAGAACAGGAACAGAATATCTTTTTGATACGGATCCAGCTGAAAATTGAACTTGATAATGGATGCAAGCCCCTCCATACCACGTCTCAGATCTGTGTAGCCGGTAGCGAGATAGATCCTGCGGAACCCGGAAGCATCATTCAGCATGAAAGATATCTCCGATACGTGACAGGAGTTCTGCTGAAACGGAATTGGATATCTCTACAGAGACCGGTCCTTTTCGGAGGATGATATCCGGATGGAATCCATCTCTGACAGACTCCTGTTTTATTGGAATGCTGATCTCTGCGAACGAAATCTTTTGTGGGCTGGTTTCATCTGCCGGGTCTGTGATAACCGAAAGGTCCTTTGATGTCGAAGCAGCAAAAGCTTCTTTTCTGAGAATCCTTTGCCAGTAAAAGAATTGTTTGTCTGAGATCCCATTAGCCCGGCACCATTCAGTTTTATTCATACCGCTGTTCAAACATTCATTCATGATCTGGGTCCAATGTTCAATGCGGACCTGACGTGTGATCTTATCCATAAGATCCTCCTTTAAAAAACTTTTAGTTTTACAAAGGGATTATCTCATGGTTTTAGGTGAAAAGCACGGTACTAACTATTTACCGTATACGCATTATAGAAGCAACTTGGAGAAATACCTTGTGCTTCACACCATGCAGCATCGGTTAATCCACTTTGCCTGCATTCAGTCACCAGTTCCATCCAATCATCCAAGGAACGCCTTGGGGCTCGTTTATCACTCATAATGAAACCTCCAAATGTAGTGAATTTCTACCTCCTATCAAAGAAGTGGAGTAAAAATCTATCTGCTATCATTATGAGTTAGGAACCGGCGAATATCTAGTTACCCAAAAACTAAGCGCTTACTTCTTTTTTCCTGATTTCGTTTAGAAAGCATTAGCAAAATATCCTTTAATGCTATTTCTGCCAGCATTTTTTCTGTCGGTATTTCTTGTAAGGCATCTACATTTTCATACTCTTGAAACAGCTTACTATCGCAATCTCAGCAAATAAAATAAAAAGTTCCCGAATTACTTATACCTTTTTCCTTGTCTACAACAGGTATTTCAATCAACTTATTTGCATGATATAGTTTACCTGCTTTGGCAATATTCTTGAGCACCATTTTAGGTACAGAATGAGAATTACAAAAACTAGTCTGTTCTTTTCCACAAAGAATACATTTTTCTGGTTTTGTCTCTTCTTGGATTTTTCTCATAAAATCATTTATATCTTTTTTTATTTTTATTTCATCTATTTCTTCCGGTATATCAAACATAGGCATACTTTCTCTTCCTCGCATTACTCAAAATGTATAAAATTCATTGATATTTTCCACACACCTTCATTCTTACCATTTCTTTCATAACTTCCTCTATCTGCTTTGCCTTATCATGGGATTCAATCAAGAATCCCATTTCAATATTTCCTTGCATTCCGTGATATGAAAGATTAGCTGACGACACCAGTGATTTCTTTACATCTGATACAATAAGTTTCGCATGCAATGCTGCCATCTTGTCATCTTCTTGCTTTTGATATTCATATATCTGTAAGAATCTCGAACGATATGACATCAGCCTGTCAAGTGCTTCTTTCTGCTTTTCTATATCATTTACATATATACGAACATATACTCCTTGCTGGCTTTTTTTAATAATAACATCGAGCATTTCGGCAAAATAATCTGAGATTGAATAACCAGTTATAGTAAGACTCTTTTCCGTATTCTCTATCATATTACGCATTGTATCTTTGGTTCTTAATGTTTTCACACGGAATGAATCTGGTGCAGTAAGAACAAGTTCTGCGTGTTCAATTTTCTTTGACGAATACATCTTCATACAAAGGCTGATTATATCTGTTATCTCTTGTTCAGAACAATTAGTAAAATGATTTCTAAGTTCTTCAATCACAAGACGAAACTGTGCATTCTCTCTATTAACAGAATAATTTTCAAGTGCATCTACAATCAGACCTGCGATATATTCGATTTTTACACTTGTATTCCACATAAATCTCTCACCAATTCTCTGAAATATCCCATTTCCTCATGCTCCGGTACCGGTACAACTAATGCTCTATCAAGTAGGCGGTTACCATTTTCACATGCAGTTTCTGATATCATAGTACAAGAATGACAGGCAGCCCCATTTAATCTCTCACTCGTCGGATTCTTCATAAAGCATTCTGGGTCTGTTGTACATGTTAAACCATTCTCCAATGCCCCTTTTAAAAGTGGCAAAAACTTATTCATTTCGCCAAGTTCAACAAGTCCACCTAGTGAACCTTCCTTATCCGCCGCACCTGTGTAAATTAAAATTCCACACATATTTTCACTACTATAAATACGTTCATGTAATGCAGATGATGAATATCCTGACTGCATAGACATTTCCTTAATCAACATATGTGAAAGTGTATGTAACAACACATACTCTGCATTTCTTGGTTTAAAATTCTCCCATCCTTTTTTCTGACAATATGCTGCATAACATTCCTCATATTTATCAGAACGAGATTTCACAGTCTCTATCTGCATCCACTGGTTTATTTTTTTTTCCTTATTTAATTCAATAAATACACCTTCACCATTGATTTCGACTGCCGGAAGCCATTTTTCTCCCGAAGAGCACTTCAATTTTACGATATGTGACTGCTCATCCACTTCTGGTTCTGGTGCTTCCAATCTTGTAAAACCTGTCAAAACTCGTACTTCACGTAATCTATGTATTTTAATAATCCTAGAAATATACTCTTTTAAACTTTCACTCAAAGCAACTTCTTCTGCTTTGAAGTACTTAACATCATGTTGATACTCGACATCCTCATGATGCGTAATAGCTGCATACTCCATTTCTTTAAGTTCAGTAAACTCTTTGATATTTTGGCTTAATCTATCATAGGCCGCTTTAAAGTCTTCATAAGAATATTTATCTCCAAAATACTTCTGATAAGCAAATGAAAGACCTGCCTCTTCTCCCATAGCCTCTACCAATGTTTCAATAGTTGCTCTTTGTGCACCCATGATATCATTAATAGGATTTGTCCAAGGTGGAATTGATATTGCATTTCTTGTGACTGTAAAATACACATTAGATGCACCACGCTGGCTAGGTATTACACTCTTCTTACAAATTTTCGCCTTTGCTCCTGGTCTATGCGGATGGTTTCCTGAACAGCATAGACCAGCAAATTTTTCCTTCTGCATTGCTCCAGACATAACTCTCCTTGCACCGCAATTACACTCAACACGGAGTTCTGCAAGTGATGAAGTATTGCCCATTGATTTTAGGTACATATCTTCTTTACAACTTGTTTCTCCATGATGTACCCACCATCTCCAAGGGAAATCGTCCATATGCCCATCTTCGCATACTGTTATAAATCTCGAAGGGTATGCTGGAAATCCACACTTAGGGCATTTCACTTCACCTTGATTCTTTTTGTACTGGTCCATATCAAAATAATCTCTCATATCAAATAAAAATTTACATGTTCCCTTTGAACACACATGGTAGTATGGAAATGACACAACTGGAATATCCTCTTTTCCACCTGTCTTTGGCATAAAGAATCGTCGAACATTCATATAACTAGCCAATCTTGCATCTCTAATTTCTTTACCAATATTGTTAGTATCCCAGTACTCTATATCTAAAACTGTCAATGAATCATTTACAGCATCCATTATCGAGCCTGGTCCATATGTAGTTATTAACTGATTCGGACGAATCTCGCCCAATTTTTTATAAAAATTCATCAGACACCCTCCCAATAAAAAACTGTTGATGATTGCTCAACATCACGCATAGAATTTAGTGTTGGTTTTTCTTTGTCTCCATAATATTCGCCATAGTATGTAAGCAGCCTCTTCTTATCATCAGCTACTGCTGGAACAAAATAATATAGCTTTTCGTCTTTTGCAATGTTCTTCCAAGTATTGATAAACTCATCCATTTCTTTCTCTGTATCTACATAAGACGATGGTGCAGTTATCTTGACTCGCTCAAGAATTTTGTCTTTTATATCTTTGATTTGTTCATCAGAAATATCATTAATGTTTGATGCTCCACCATTATCAGCCATCGTCTCTACCTGTAATCTTAGTAAAGAAACTACCAATGCATGTAATACTCTGTCTCTAGCTCTAGCCGCAAATGGCGTTGCTGTAGTTCCTTCTACATATCTATACATCTGTGAGTGGAAACCAACAAAATTCTCATAATTAGACAAATCCCTTGGTCTGTAAGGATTATAAACAGTAAAAATAATTCCAGGATGCTGTCGACCCACACGGCTTGTTGCCTGAATATATTCAGAGTTCTGCTTTGGCTGACCTACAACTGACATAAGTCCTAAACGGTCAACATCCATACCTACCGCTATCATATTAGTTGCAATAACAACATCATAACAGCCTTGCTTCTCCTTGTTTTTATCATAAGAAATTGCTAACTTTTCAAGAATCTGCGCAATATCCCATGAAGGTATGCGAGATGTAATTTCCTTCTTTCCCTCAAAACTGAGATACCTCTGTTCTGAGCTATTATATTTATTCTTTACAACACGAATACGGCTTGCTATATCGTCGTCAAGAAGGCGCACTGCACCACCCAATTCTCGAATACTATTAAAGTACCCAATCAATGTGTAATATGGATCAATATAATCCTCATATTCCGGTTCCTTTGCTATATCTAGTGCTGTTTGCAAAATAATCGAATACAAACGAATAAGAGTTGTTTTTACAGATTGTCCGCTCGCACATATACCAGCATATTGACGAAATGGCTTTTTTCCATCACTAATCATTCTACTGATTTTTTCCTCTGAAGCATCAACTAAATTTTCAGTTGGAAGCGGTACTTCCTTAATAAAAAATGAATCTCTTGTATCAAAGCCACTTGGCGGAAATTGTGCAAATTCATTTCTCCCATAAAGGAACTTAATCTGTTCCCCAGCATTTCTAATAGTTGCTGTTGAAACAATATACTTAGGTCGAATCTTCTTTCCATTCTTCTCAATACAACACATCTCTTCTACAACAGTTTCATATCCACCATAAATCGTTCCAAGAGGACCAGTAATTAAATGAAGCTCATCCTGTATAATTAGCTCAGGAGGATAGAATGGTTTACATGCAACCGTTTCAGCCCTTTCCAATCCCGCTGCGACATCTGCATTATGTCTTCCTGCATGCTTTTCTCCAATAGCAATATGTCCACATCTACTACAATATCTATCTGTTCTGCCAAATAGCAAACCAACTCGTTCAGACCATGGAAGTCTCGCAAATTTATCTACAGTCGAAATAATCACAGTAGGACACTTTGCATAAATTTCCTCATCAACAAGATAAACCGGTATGGTTCTTCCTGTTTTTAACGAAAACATACAATTCTTATCTGCACAGTGAATTTTAACATACTTTCCCTTTTCATTGATGTCATATTCATCCCGTGTGATTTCCTTACCACAATAAGGGCATTTAATAATCTGCTTTGTAAGCTTCCTTATAAATTCTTTCTTCTTAAATTGATCAGAATCGCTGTATTCGCTAAATTTATTTGGGGTAACATTACCTCCAACCCAGAATCCAATTGAAATTCTTTCCTTACCATATAATTTTTCATTCTTCTCACGCAATTGTTCCATTGCAACAATAAGACGCATCAGTCTGTCTCTCTGCTGAGTTGTAAGTAAACGAAGCGTGTACCTTAAAAATACTGTTACTCCACCATCTTTCTCATAATCAGTTTCATCTGAAGCTGTCAGTCTCCTATATGCTATAGTAAAAGCAATCAGCCCTAAATATGCCTCTGTCTTACCACCACCAGTAGGGAAGTATAATAAATCAACAATATTTCGTTCCGGAGACTCACCATCCATAATCCCATACAAATTCAAAAGAACAAATGCAATCTGGAATGGTCTCCACTCACTGTGATCTTTCTTTCTTCCTTTTTCTGGCATATCAGTCATATAATCTCTTAAGCTGCAAGGAATGCCATTACCATAATCTTTTGAAAAAGCTGTAATACTTCTCTGTAAATACATTGCTTGATTCATAAATACAAACGCTTGATATACCTTATCATTGTTTTCAATCAAATCAATTCCAGCATTCATCCTACGATTTGCATCATTGCATTTATCAATAATAGTCTGACCTGTTGCCTTAAATTTATCATCATGCATAGCTTCGTCGTTTGTCAATGCATCTGTAATCCAACTTCCATACATTTCTGTCAATGTACGAAGATTCTGAATAACTTCTGACTTTTTCTTTGGTGAGCCCATCTGAAGCATCGAAAAAGCATGCTCCGGCATATCATCTATCTGTGCACTTACACTTGGAATTTCATAATCTGGAATAAATGATGATTTTATAGCAGTTGCATTTATCTCTTCTGCTTTCTTTTCCCAAGTAGCAGCACAACCTCTTCCTCTTGCATAAACTGGTCTGCCTTTATAATAATATTCATCCTCTAATTCAACTTTTCTACAGAGATATTCTAGTACAAAAATAGGACTCATTAAATCATCTGCTATGAGCATCTCCACCTGGAACATTACCTTTGCATATTCTTTTTCATCGCCATCTGACTTATCATTATTATGCAAATAAACCGATACCATCTTGTATCCATTGTCTAACTGCATCTTCATAACATAAATATAGATGTTTCCATTAGACTCAAGTGGAATCTGCTTCGAACGCCCCATCAGATTAAAATCGATTTCCACAACATCATTCATCTGCTCACGAATATATATGGTATGTTTCTTCTTTTTCTTATTCTCTGCATCTTCTTCTAAGGTTTCATCTATCACTTCACCCTGCACCTGTTCTGCATAATACTTTCCCCAATTAATATAAGCATTAACCTTTTGAACATCATCAGAGACATAGAAAGACACACCTATAGAAGACGGCTTCTGAAAACCACCTTTTACTCTATCCTCTGCTTCCTCTTCTTCAAAAATTCCTGCCTCCAAAGTTTCTCCATCAGCATCGAAATTCTTTTCTGTAAACTCTACATCATTGTAATTTTCATCTTCCGTTACATCTGTATCAGCAGGATATAATAATCCCGTAATATAACTACTCGTTGGTACTTCATTCAATTGTTCACAATCTGATGTTGGTCCTATTAAGTCTTTTCGTACTGCATCTAAAATCTTCTGTCGAACAATAGCATGTTTAAAATCCTTTATATCAGCCATCTACAACCTCCGTTTATTCTCCATCTACTACAACAGGATTTGCCATACCAATTACATATTTGAATGTATTACCTACTATAATCTTATCCCCTGGCACTAGGCGGTACTCCCAAGTCTTTCCGTCCGCATCCACCTGCGATGCACATTCGCACCACTTAATTGCAGCCTTTGCTTTTTCCTGTACATCTTCATTATCTGTTTGATTTACAGCCTTCACTTCAATCATATATTTCTTGTCAGCCGTCTCTACTAAGAAATCAGGATTATACTGTTTTGCCGCCTTATAAAATAGTCCTAACTGATTCAAAGGTGGCTTTATAAATCTAATAACTTCTGAATCCTCTTCTAATACCACAGACAACCTTCTCTCATCATCACTATCAAATGCATTCTCTGCATAGTATGATTTCTTATATCCTTCAAACAAATATTGCTTAATATTTTTCTTATCTGGCACTTCCTTCTTAAAATTCAATCGTCCATTTTCCTTCATATTCTTCGCAAATGATTTGAATACAATAAGGTCTTTCTGAACGTTAAATACAAACTCAGTGCTTTCTTCCTTTGACGCATATATCTGTTTTCTTAAATCCTCTACTATAACAGTTGCGTATCTACGGACAATCTTCTTTTTTTCTTCATCCGTACCTTCGATTAATGCGAGATACTGATCAACCACCTCAAGAATAAATTCTGCATCATCAGAACTAAACTCCGGAATACTCTCCAATAAAGAAACTGCAAGCATATTCTCAGGATTTTCTACAATAAGTGCATCTGCATCCAGCACTTGCAGCAACTTACCATTTACAGCGTCATATCTCTCGATTCTCGATGCCGCAACATCAAAATCCATAATATTTCGTTTAACAGTAAAAGACTTAAATGTAATTGTCGAACTATAGCTAATTCCAATCTTTGGAACAGAGATAGCAACTTTCTTTAACTCTTCAACTTTCTTGATAAACTCTTGTTTTGCATAGGGCAATACATTCTTACTGCCAGATGACTTCTGTAAATCAATCTGTAATGAAACATCCCCCTGATGTACAGTAAATGATGTATCAACTGCATCAGTGCTCATGCCCGTCTGTGTCATTTTGTGATCTGATGCTGTGCCATCATTTGTTTCTTTTTCAGCATCGTTAGCAAAATAATCAAAAATAGACATCTGTCCACTATCGCTTTCGGACTTCTTTGGTACTGCTTTTTTTACAAATGCTTTCTGATACTCAATAAACAGATTCTCCACTACATTTTCATTATTTAAA
>OGRO01003702.1_pt1 | contig 10729 bp, 9 predicted proteins | sample 1553451 | NCBI WGS metagenome assembly OGRO01 (sample SAMEA2580021, study PRJEB22360) | human gut metagenome
TCGCACGAGAGCGGCCGATTTTCGGTTTTCCGGACACGCCGGAGCGCGCTTGCAACAGCTGCGCATATGGTGTTTTTGGTACATCACGGCTTTGCACACCATCGCGAAATTTACACGCAGTATAATAGACACCAACTGAAGGAGGAGACTTGTTATGTCAGAAGAGAAAAAAATCAACGTCAGGCAAATTGCGGATAATATCGGGAAAGCGGCTGCTGCTGCATCTGACCATGTGAGCAAAGGAGCGGTTGCCGTTGCAGATAAAACCAAAGAAATTGTGTCGAAATCTCAGGAGGCCGTTTTGAATGCCGTGGATCAAAACGGGAACGGCGAAATCGATATCGAAGATATTATCGTCATGGGTCTGAGGGTTCCCGGAATTCGGATTGACCGCTCAGATTTCCTGCAGGCGGAACTGCAAAGTAAATTTCCGCAGGAAGTGATTGAGGACGCCATCGCCTATAATCCGCTTCATGCAGGAATATCACCCAAGGTCATCGACAAGATTGCGGATGCGGTCATTCAGCACGAGCGAATTTGTGTATCCGGGATCTCTGCGGCTTTGGGCACACCCGGCGGCATTGTTATGGCGGCAACGATCCCGGCGGATATTGCGCAGTATTACGGCTATATGCTTCGCGCTACGCAAAAGCTTATGTATTTGTATGGATTCCCGGCGATCGACATGGAAGAAAAGGGACATGCTTTTGATTCCGAGACTATGAATATCCTGATTATTTGCATGGGCGTCATGTATGGGGCGGCCGGTGCGAATAATGCTTTAAAAGCAGTGGCAAAAGCACTGGCCAGCGGAGTGGAAAAACAGCTTCTTCGCATGGCACTCACAAAAGGGACGATTTACCCGATCGTAAAAAGCGTTGCGAAGTGGTTCAGCGTGAATATGACGAAGCAGCTCTTCGCGGGCTTTTTCAAGAAGGCTATTCCCGTTGTTGGCGGCGTGATCGGCGGCGGTGTTACATATCTGTCGTTTAAGCCCTGCTGTGATAAATTGAAAGCATCCCTGCAAAACACCATGCTCAGCGATCCGGATTACCATCCGGAGGATGACGAGGGGGATATCCTGATCGTGGAAACAGAGGAAACGCAAACGGCTGAGGAAAACGGATAATCCCATCAGCGGCGACTGTGCAAAAGAGAAAACCGCGCTTGCTCTGCAAGTGCGGTTTTCTATGGTGCGCGCTCACTGCTGCGCGCGGCGCAGCGTTACGCGCTCGGCCACGACGGCGATGTAGCCCAGCACGATCGTGAGATAATACGACGCCAGCCGCCAGATGAGCATGGCGGTCGTCAGATAGTCGCCGAAGAGCGGCGAGAAGGCGAGATAGAACGTGCCCTCGCTTGCGCCGGACGCGCCCGGCATGGGAAAGCAGCTCGCCCCGATGTACAGCAGCACCTGCGTGCCCGTGACCTGCCAGAACGGCATAAAGGGTAATGGCGGAAGCCGGATACCCAGCCGCCAGAGAATACGCAGAAGAGGAGGGGCATAATTGCTCCGCCACATCTTTTTGCTGTCCATCAGGGCAATGGCCCGGGCTTTTTTCTGCTCAAAAGTCACAGGAGCACCTCCGTTCCATGATGTAAACGTGACACAGCTTATTGTTATTGATTATTATTATCATGCTGTGGTTATGTTGTCATGCATCAGTACACTGACAAAAGTGCAAAAGAAAGGAAAACTGGCAGATGAACAGAAAATATTATTTTAATAATATGTGGTGGGGATGGGTGACGGGGGGATATATGCTGTATATGTCATGGGATTATGATTTTAAATACAGATTACTGTTCTGGTGTATTTCTCTCTGCGGAATGGTTTTGTATCCGGTTGCAAAATGGTATATTGAAGATACAGCTCTGAAATTTACCCGGCCTGATTTCTGGAACAGCGGTTTTTTTACTGATACACCTGGAAAAATGGGATTGCTTGCTGTTTATACGGGTACTGTTTTCATATTATCTCTTCCGTTAAGTATGATATATATTCTTTCTGTTATTATAAAAAGGCTGTCTGTAAGATAGACAGCCTGTCTTATATTTTATTTAAATACCCCAGAACTTATGCCACAAGAATTATCTAAAAGTTGCCGTTCTACTCCGTTAGTTTGTAGTTCTATCATAGTCTTATTAACTCGATCACGAGGTCTGTATGACGGGGAAGCTTGCGCTGTAAGATTATATGATAATGCACATATTGTAATGATAGTTGTTTTTATCTTTGTGTTTAATGTGAAAATTTTATAAAGCATATAATGTTCCCTATTTTTATTTTGTTTATAATTTATTGGTTGTATGTTAAATCTATCATAAGTCTAATGATTAAAATGGTTAGTGGTGTCAGGATTAGTGAAAATAAAGGATGTAATATGCTATTCTTTCTCTGTAAGTACTTGAGAATACTAAACCATAGTACAAGAATGATTATGTACATGTAGTGAGAATTGGAAAACATAGTTTCTTCCCGTGTTAATGAGAGTATGTGTTTTTATGTGGGGATATGTACACCCCATATAGATGTATTATGTTATATTTATAATATACCTCGGCAAAATAAAAGGATTGTTATAGAAATAGGGAAGGCTATAAAAAAGCTTATATTAAGGTCTGTTTTCTTCTTAGAAAAATAATTCTTTGCTCTAATTATTATAGATGTAATCCCCCAAACAATAAAAAGAATGGAGCTGCTTGTAATTATTTGATATATCAAAATTGTTTTCCTCTATTTTTGTGTAGATAGATGTTAATGGCACTGGGTGCATTTATTCGTAATTTCTTTTTCCATGCTGGGCCAGCAGGAGCATTTGAACAGAAACTTGATTAATCATGAAAACACATCACTTATCGAAGAAAAAAATATAAACTAACAGAATAACTATAGATGCAGGGAAAGCTAAGAATAAGCTTATAGCTGGGGCTGTTTTTTTGTTGAATTTCCAGTTTGTGACTCTGATTATTACAGCTATAGTCATCCAGACTATAATTAAAATAGAACTGCCATTGATAAAATCATATTTCAAAATAAATTCTCCTGTATTTGTCACTCAATCGGTGGTTTATGTGACTATATTCGCAAAAACTGGTCGCAGAAAAGTCCTGTTTTCAGCTTGGAAACCCGGTAATCAGAATAATGGATAGGGGAACAAAAATCTCTGTATAGAACGCTCCATTGAGGGAGAGAAAACGTGTCATTTTGACCCGTTCGGTATTCAGAACACACAAAACCGATCGCGCATCGCTTTCGTGCATAGTTATGCAACGCGCTAAAAACGATTCTGACGCATTTTTCTGGTTCAGCCTGTGTTTCCTTGTCTTTTTGCGTTTTTTGCGTCAGAAAGCGACTGAGGGCGTTTTAAGGGGTACGTACAACGGGAGTTATGGTAAATGGATCGGTTTTTCGGGAAGGATCGACAGGATTTGCCGTTGGGTGTAGTGTAAGCGACTGAAAAACAAACGCCCCTGAAATCATGTCCAGATCCGGCAGAACCAGCCTCATGCGCAGTTCTGGCTGGTTTTTGACGTTGATCGCGAGGGGGCAGCGATTGACTGGAGCGACCGGAACGCTCCCGCGCCGAACATCACCGTAAAAAATCCTGTGAACGGTCATGCTCACCTGCTCTACGCGCTCAATATCGCCGTGAGAACCGCGCCGGACAGCTCGGTTAAGGCGCTGAAATACGCCGCTGCGATTGAACGTTCGCTGTGTGAGAAACTTTGTGCTGATGTGAACTACAGCGGACTGATTTGTAAAAATCCGTTCCACCTGGAATGGCAGGTGATGGAGTGGCGAGAGGAAGCCTATACCCTCGATGAACTGGCTGATTATCTCGATTTGAGCGCCTCAGCGCGCCGTAGCATCGATAAACATTACGGGATGGGGCGAAACTGCCACCTGTTCGAAATGACGCGCAAATGGGCTTACAGGGCGATTCGTCAGGGCTGGCCCGAATTCTCACAGTGGCTTGATGCCGTGATTCAGCGTGTCGAAATGTACAACGCATCGCTTCCCGTTCCGCTTTCACCGCCTGAATGTCGGGCTATTGGCAAGAGCATTGCGAAATACACGCACAGGAACTTCACGCCGGAAACTTTCGCACAGTATGTGGCTGATACGCACACATTAACGTACGTTTTCGTTCCATTGGCCCTCACCCCCCGATAACGACCCAGGTAGCGCGCCGTATTCCCCCCGCCGGCCGTTTTCTTCGACATGTACATCAGGCGCGGAACTCATCGGGGCGCGGGAATGAAATCCCATTCAGACTCCGGATAGATTCAAGCAAGCCCACTTATCGTCAAAATCGGTGTTGCAAAAACGGGAGTGACCATAGATCCGTTTTCCAAGCGGACCCATAATATCGGCTGGTAAACATCACTCGCTAGTGCATTCTTTTTGTTGGTAATGATAATCATTTACATTCATTCTTTGATGTTTTATCATAATTAATGTTTTGTCAATAAATATATGGAAACATATTGTTTCAGATGGGAATATGAGAAAGTTCATCCTTATTTCTATGATAACGTTAGCTAGTGTTAGTCTGGGAGCCTGCAGACAGAATGTCACCATAAAGCAGGATGCGCCAGGGCAGAAAGCTTTCCTGACTGACGGGCAGATTTACGATTTGCACAGTGGCAAAATTATTTCTAGCAGCGAGCTTTTGGCGGATCTTGCTACCGCTCAACATCTTATTATTGGTGAAAAACACGATAATGCCGAGCATCATCAGATTGAGCTTTGGCTTATTCAAAATTTGCTCATCCAGCGACCACAGGGGAGTGTGTTGCTTGAGATGTTGACGTCAGAGCAACAGCCCCGAGTTAACCAAGTTAAATGTTGGCTGAAAGATAATCCTGTGGTTCGAGATAGCCGTGTTCAGGAACTACTTAACTGGCAAAAAGGGTGGTCCTGGGAGATGTATGGCGACATCGTCATGCAGCTATTACGTGGGCCTTACCCGCTGCTCAATGCCAACATTGGCCGGGAGCAGATATTGGCACTGTACAAAAAAAACGAATTTCCTAAAGGAAAAAAATCCACTGCACCTGTGGTACAAGAAGCTCTGCGTGAAACCATCATATCTATGCATGAAGGCAACCTTGAAAGCCAGCAACTGACGTCAATGCTCTCTATTCAGCAGCAGCGGGATCGCTACATGGCCCGCCAGCTTCTGAGTGCCCCGGTACCGTCGTTGTTGATTGCAGGTGGTTATCACGCGTCAAAAAGCATGGGCGTACCGTTACACATGGAAGATCTTGCCACCGGCACCCATCCAGTGGTGTTGATGCTTGCAGAAAAAGGAATGAACATCACAGTAGATCATGCTGACTACGTGTGGTTTGTAGCGCCAGATACAACAAAAAGGTAAACCATGGATGATGAATATTCTCCACTTCTCACAGTCGGTAAAATGGAGCAGCTGGTTTATCTGTTCTCTACTGCTTCATGGACTGATTTTCCTTGCGTTTATCTGGCGTTTTTCCGAAGTTCAGCCCGCTATGTCTCCTGCACCGGCGATCATGCTGCAATGGGCAGAAATTATAGAGGCTCCTTCTTCTCCACTTTCGCTTCCGGTGGGAATCGCTCAACAGGAGTCCGCAGTGACAGAAGAAAAGCAACAAACTGAGGACAGACAACAACGTCCTGTCACTGAAGACAGTGATGCAACCATTGAAATAACTAGGAAGAAAAAGTCATCCGATGGAGAAAAGAAAAAGACACGTCCACCTCGTAAGATAAAGGCTCAAACCAGCGACAGCAACCCCACAGCCGTTTCCAGTAATGCTGCACCTCAGGCTCTGGTCGAATCGTCCCGTATTGCTGCGCCTTTTAACAGTGACTCAACAAAGCGAGATAATTCTGAGGCATCTTGGGAAAGCAGAGTAAAAGGCCACCTAAACCGTTATAAACGTTACCCTGGCGATGCCAGAAAACGTGCACGAACCGGCACAGCCGTCGTGACTTTTACCGTAAACACGGAAGGCACTATTGTCAGTAGTTTCTTGGAAATCTCTTCAGGAACCTTTTCTCTTGACCGCGAAGCTATTGCTGTTTTAGAACGCGCTCAACCACTTCCCAAACCACCGCCTGAAATATTGGAGGGAGGATTATTTAAAGTAAAAATGCCGATTACCTTTAAGTTGAAGGAGTAAAGGGATAATTGGCCGTTCAAGTTCATTTAACTGAAATTTAATTTTCATTTTTATGCTGAACATTTTATCAAACTTTTCCACTGTCAAAAAAATCAAAAAGACAGTAGAACATAATTAATAAACAAATAGTTATACTTATCTTTATTAATATTATACCCAAGGAAATTTATGAACGTTATAAAACTGGCTATCGGCTCAGGCATATTATTGCTCAGCTGCGGTGCTTACTCACAATCCATCAGTGAAAAAACTAATTCCGACAAAAAAGGAGCGGCAGAATTCAGTCCGCTCAGCGTTTCTGTCGGGAAGACGACCAGTGAGCAGGAAGCTCTCGAGAAAACAGGCGCGACCAGTTCCCGGACAACGGACAAAAACCTGCAATCACTTGACGCAACAGTGCGTAGTATGCCTGGTACTTATACTCAAATAGATCCTGGTCAGGGAGCAATCAGTGTGAATATTCGAGGCATGAGCGGATTTGGTCGTGTAAACACTATGGTCGATGGTATTACCCAGAGTTTTTACGGAACCTCTACCTCCGGAACAACGACGCATGGTTCAACTAACAATATGGCTGGCGTACTTATAGATCCTAACTTACTGGTAGCAGTTGATGTTACACGCGGTGACAGCAGTGGCTCTGAAGGGATCAACGCCCTTGCCGGTAGTGCAAATATGCGTACTATTGGCGTTGACGATGTAATATTTAACGGTAATACATATGGCCTTCGTTCACGTTTCTCTGTCGGTAGTAATGGGCTGGGACGCAGCGGAATGATCGCCCTTGGTGGAAAAAGCGACGCTTTTACGGATACGGGAAGCATTGGCGTTATGGCTGCTGTGAGCGGCAGTTCTGTGTACTCTAATTTCTCAAATGGTTCTGGAATTAACAGCAAAGAGTTTGGTTATGATAAATATATGAAGCAGAACCCCAAATCCCAACTGTATAAAATGGATATCAGACCAGACGAATTTAACAGCTTCGAACTTTCCGCTCGAACCTATGAAAATAAATTTACACGTCGTGATATAACCAGTGACGACTATTACATTAAATATCATTACACCCCTTTTTCTGAATTAATTGACTTTAACGTAACGGCCAGTACCAGTCGCGGTAATCAAAAGTATCGTGATGGCTCGCTGTATACTTTCTACAAAACCTCAGCGCAAAATCGTTCTGACGCGCTGGATATCAACAATACCAGCCGGTTCACTGTCGCGGACAATGACCTGGAGTTTATGCTGGGCAGCAAACTGATGCGTACCCGCTATGACCGGACCATTCACTCAGCGGCGGGCGACCCGAAAGCGAATCAGGAATCGATCGAGAACAATCCGTTCGCACCCTCCGGCCAGCAGGATATTTCAGCGCTGTATACCGGGCTGAAGGTTACGCGCGGCATCTGGGAGGCAGATTTCAATCTCAACTACACACGTAACAGGATCACAGGGTACAAGCCCGCCTGCGATTCACGCGTTATCTGCGTGCCACAGGGTAGCTACGATATTGACGATAAAGAGGGTGGCTTCAACCCTTCAGTTCAGCTTTCTGCTCAGGTAACACCATGGCTTCAGCCGTTCATTGGCTACAGCAAATCCATGCGCGCCCCGAACATCCAGGAGATGTTCTTCTCTAATTCAGGAGGCGCATCCATGAACCCATTCCTGAAGCCTGAACGTGCAGAAACCTGGCAGGCGGGTTTTAACATTGATACCAGAGATTTACTGGTCGAACAGGATGCCCTGCGCTTTAAGGCTCTGGCGTACCGCAGCAGGATCCAGAACTACATCTACAGCGAGTCTTATCTGGTTTGTTCTGGAGGTCGTAAATGCAGTCTGCCTGAGGTGATTGGCAATGGCTGGGAGGGCATTAGCGATGAATACAGCGACAATATGTACATCTACGTTAACTCGGCAAGCGACGTTATCGCAAAGGGCTTCGAACTGGAGATGGATTATGATGCAGGTTTTGCTTTTGGCCGACTCTCTTTCAGCCAGCAGCAAACAGACCAGCCAACCTCCATCGCCAGCACCCACTTTGGCGCAGGGGATATAACCGAACTGCCCAGAAAATACATGACGCTGGATACTGGTGTTCGCTTCTTCGATAACGCGTTGACCCTGGGCACTATCATAAAATACACAGGCAAGGCTCGTCGCCTGTCGCCTGATTTTGAGCAGGACGAACATACCGGCGCAATAATCAAACAGGATTTGCCGCAGATCCCAACGATTATCGATCTCTATGGTACTTACGAGTACAACCGCAACCTGACACTGAAACTTTCGGTACAAAACCTGATGAACAGAGATTATTCGGAGGCGCTGAATAAGCTCAACATGATGCCAGGTCTTGGTGACGAGACCCACCCAGCCAATTCCGCGCGTGGCAGAACATGGATATTTGGCGGGGACATTCGTTTCTGATGACAATTTCCGCTAGGTTCAGACAATACGTTTTCTCTCTTATGTCAATTTTATTGCAGGAACGAAAAATGAATATTTTCACTTTATCCAAAGCACCGCTATACCTGTTAATTTCACTATTTTTACCCACGATGGCCATGGCTATCGATCCACCTGAACGCGAACTTTCGCGATTTGCCCTGAAAACGAATTACCTTCAGTCCCCTGATGAAGGCGTCTATGAACTGGCGTTTGATAATGCCAGTAAAAAGGTGTTTGCAGCAGTCACCGATCGTGTAAATCGTGAAGCCAATAAAGGCTATCTGTATTCGTTTAATTCAGATTCGCTGAAAGTCGAAAATAAATACACGATGCCATACCGGGCATTTTCGCTGGCGATAAATCAGGATAAACATCAGCTCTATATCGGACACACCCAGTCAGCGTCCCTGCGTATCAGTATGTTTGACACCCCAACCGGCAAACTGGTAAGAACCAGCGACAGGTTAAGTTTTAAAGCGGCAAACGCTGCAGATTCGCGTTTTGAGCATTTTCGCCATATGGTTTACAGCCAGGATTCCGATACCCTGTTTGTGAGTTATAGCAATATGCTGAAAACGGCCGAGGGCATGAAGCCTCTGCATAAGCTGTTAATGCTCGACGGGACGACGCTTGCCTTAAAAGGCGAGGTTAAGGATGCTTACAAAGGTACAGCGTATGGTCTGACGATGGATGAAAAAACACAGAAAATCTACGTTGGCGGAAGAGATTACATCAACGAAATTGATGCGAAAAATCAGACGCTGCTGCGTACCATCCCGTTGAAAGATCCGAGACCACAAATCACAAGTGTGCAGAATCTGGCGGTGGACTCCGCTTCTGACCGTGCCTTTGTGGTGGTATTCGACCATGACGATCGTTCCGGTACAAAAGATGGACTCTATATTTTTGACTTACGCGACGGTAAACAGCTTGGCTATGTGCACACAGGAGCCGGAGCTAACGCGGTGAAATACAATCCGAAATATAACGAACTGTATGTCACCAACTTCACTAGCGGCACCATCAGCGTAGTGGATGCCACCAAATACAGCATCACCCGTGAATTTAACATGCCGGTCTACCCAAACCAGATGGTGTTGTCGGACGATATGGATACCCTTTACATTGGCATCAAAGAAGGCTTTAACCGCGATTGGGATCCTGATGTGTTTGTGGAAGGAGCTAAAGAACGTATTCTGAGCATTGATTTGAAAAAGTCGTGATCGGGGGGAAAAAACATGGGATAAAAACTCCGTTATTCCACTAAACTGGCCGGACTAGGAAAAGCAAACATCTCTGTCCTGCCGGTACGCCTGTTACGCCGCTCCATGAGGCTGAGGAATCTCCAGAAAACGAGACAGGCACAGCATTGTACGATCAACTGATTTGTGCCAATAATTAAATGAAATCACAGCTATGCCTGTTCATGGGGTTCTAGGCCGGAACCCCAGATTTTTCCGATTGTTTGTTTTCTAACTGATTATTCAGTAGTTTTAGAGGGCTGACGCTCAGTGGAACGAAAACTCACGTTAAGAGGTTTTGACTATGATAAAAGTCAAAGTAGGGGTGAGTTTGGATATGGAAATTATTGTACTATAAGGAGAGCATGAAAAACCCTGGGGCAGTCACTGAATGAGGGACCAGCAGCGGTAAAATAACCAGCATAATTTCTGCATGGTCGATTTTTATACCGTGACAGGCTGTTTTTTATACTTGCACCGATTCCCGGGCACACTTAGCCTGTGTCAGGCCGGCATATACCTCAGCAGACTGATATCCCGCGCGTTTTTCTTCAGCCCTGATACATTCAGCCCCGCAATGGCCCGGCGGTATACCATCCGGCCGCCGCACAGCACGCATTCGAACGGGTCACGACTCAGGAACTGTTTCACCATTTGTGCATAGCACACTTTCGCCACTGCTTCCGGTTTATCCATCCCCAGAGCACGGTACACCTGCGGCAGCTTCTCTCCACACACCCGGTTGGCAAGGAACCCGAAGTACCTCACCATCTTAAAAAACTGAACCGCCCCGGGAATCCTGGAGACTAAACTTCCTGAGAAAGAGGTAAACAGGATGACTAAAAATACTCGTTTTTCCCCCGAAGTCC
>OGRO01003703.1_pt1 | contig 10727 bp, 7 predicted proteins | sample 1553451 | NCBI WGS metagenome assembly OGRO01 (sample SAMEA2580021, study PRJEB22360) | human gut metagenome
GACGATGCTCGTCAAGCCCGCGCTGCGGCGCTTGGGGATGATGACGCCGTGCGCGCCCGCGCACTCCGCTGTGCGGATGATGGCGCCGAGGTTGTGCGGGTCGCTGATCTCGTCGCACACCACGAGCAGAGGGGCCTCCCCACGTTCACGGGCGGCGGAGAGGATGTCCTCCACGCTCGCGTACTCGCGCACGGCGGCAAGGGCGATGACGCCCTGGTGCGCCTTCGTCGCGCTCATGTAGTCGAGCTTACGGCGGTCGGCCTCGACCACCACCACGCCCGCCGCGCGGGCGGTGGAGGCGATGTGCCCGAGCGTTTTGTCCGTCTCGCCGCGGGCGATGAAGATCTTATCAATGGGCGTGCCGGCGCGCAGCGCCTCGGTCACGGCGTTGCGTCCCTCGATGAGGCCGTCCGCCTCGGCGTCGCGCTCGCGCATGGGGACCCTTTCCTCCGATTTCCGCTCACGCGGGAAGCGCTTTCCAACGTGGTCGTCCGCGCCGCGCGGCCCGCGCTTTTCTTCGTATTCCTTCGACATAAACCGATCCTCCCGGTCAAAATTCGTATACATAATACACTATAACACAACAGGCGGATAAGATAAAGAGGGAAGCGGACAAAAATTCACCGAAAATTCATACCGCGGCGCTTGTGAAACGAGGAGGGGTATGCTAAAATACCATATAATTAACTTGGCAAGCTGTCGCCTGTGCCCGCGCAGGGCCGCAGGCGGAAAGGAACGCAGATACATGGATCAGAACGACAAGAACAAAAGCAACAAGAACAACGACCGCCGCAAGGGCGTGCTGTCGCTGCTCATCTGGGCGCTGGTGCTGACCATCGGCTTCAACTATCTCCTCTCGGCGATGGACACGAAGAAGCTGGCGGAGAGCACCTGCGAGATCCGCTACGACGAATTTCTCGACCTTGTCCGCGACGGCAAGGTCAAGGAGGTCGAGATCGCGGACCGCACGCTCAACATCACGCCTGTGGACGGCTTCACCTACACCGACGCGGACGGCAAGACCTACTCAGGGGACTTCCAGCTCTTCACCACGCAGATCAACGACCCCGAGCTGCGGTCGTTCCTGGATGAAAACGGCGTGGAGTTCGGCAAGCCCTACAAGGCGGAGACCTCGTATCTCGAGATCATCATGCTCAACTACGTCCTGCCCACGGCGCTGATGGTCGGCGCGTTCATTCTGATGATGCGTTTCATCAGCAAAAAGACCGGGGGCGGCGGCTTCGGCGGCCTCGGCAGCGTCGGCAAGTCCAATGCGAAGGTCTACATGGAAAAATCCACCGGCGTCACCTTTGCCGACGTCGCCGGTCAGGACGAGGCGAAGGAATCCCTCGTCGAGATCATCGACTTCCTGCACAATCCCCAGAAGTATACCGACATCGGCGCGAAGCTGCCGCGCGGTGCGCTGCTCGTCGGCCCTCCGGGCACGGGCAAAACGCTGCTCGCCAAGGCGGTCGCGGGTGAAGCGAACGTGCCGTTCTTCTCCATCTCCGGCTCCGACTTTGTGGAGATGTTCGTGGGCGTGGGCGCGAGCCGCGTGCGCGATCTGTTCAAGGACGCGAAAGAGGCTTCCCCCGCCATCATCTTCATCGACGAGATTGACGCGGTGGGGCGCCAGCGCGGCACGGGCCTCGGCGGCGGCCACGACGAGCGCGAGCAGACCTTGAACCAGCTGCTCGTGGAAATGGACGGCTTCGAGTCCAACGACTCGGTGGTGCTCATCGCGGCCACGAACCGCGCCGATGTGCTCGATCCGGCGCTTTTGCGCCCCGGCCGCTTCGATCGCCAAATCGTCGTGGACACCCCCGACGTGAAGGGCCGCCAGCGCATTCTGGAAGTGCATTCCAAGGACAAGCCCATCGGGTCGGATGTGGATCTGGCGAAGATCGCGAAGATCACCCCGGGCTTCACCGGCGCCGATCTGGCGAACCTCATGAATGAGTCGGCCCTGCTCACGGCGCGGCGCGGCAAGAAGATCATCACCATGCGCGAGGTGAGCGAGTCGATGGAGCGCGTTATCGCCGGCCCGGAGCGCAAGGGCCGCGTGATGAACGAGAAGACCAAGCACACCATCGCCTACCACGAGAGCGGGCACGCGCTCGTGGGGCATTTGCTCGACCATGCCGATCCGGTGCACAAGATCTCGATCATCTCGCGCGGCCGGGCGCTGGGCTACACCCTCTCCATTCCCGACGAGGACAAGGTTTTAAACTCGCTTTCCGAGATGAAAGACGAGCTGGCGGTGTTCATGGGCGGCCGCGTGGCCGAGGAGATCTTCTGCGACGACATCACCACCGGCGCCTCCAACGACCTTGAGCGCGCGAGCAAGATGGCCCGCGCCATCGTCACCCAGTACGGCATGAGTCCTCTGGGCACTCAGGTGTTCGGCCAGCCCAACCACGAGGTGTTCTTGGGCCGCGACTATGGCAACACCCAGGATTACTCCGAGGAGACGGCCCGTCGCATCGATGAAGAGGTGGCCAAGATCATGAAGGAGGCCCATGACCGGGCTCACGCGATTCTGTCCTCCCATGCCGATCAGATGGACCTCATGGCCAGCGTGCTGCTCGAGCGCGAGACCGTGGAAGGCGAGGCCTGCGAGGCGCTGCTCGACAACAAGTGGGACGAGTACTTGGCGCGCGAGGACGACATCATCGCCGCCAAGGAGGCGGAAGAGGCCGCGGCCCGCGCCAAGGACGCCGAGCTTTTGGCGGCCCAAGGCGAGGGCGATGGCGCGAGCGACACGCCGGGCGCGCCGGGTGCTGCGCCGGCCGATCCCGATGCCGGCGAGACGCAGGCCGACCCGAACTGGCGAAACGAGCCGGTAGAGCCGGGCGACCAGGATCCGAATGCCCCCTTCCGCACGCCTGCCGAGCACGCCGACCGCGCCGATGCACCCACCCAAGCCGAGGTGAACGCCGAGATCGACCGCGAGGACGACATGGATTCCTCCGCCGACGCCCCTGATCCGAACAAGAAGGATTGAGCGAGGACGCTGCGCTTGGACGCGATCCTCGATTGTCAACATACATAACCTTCGTAGGGGCTGACCTTGGTCAGCCCTTTCTGCAACGGCAACCATGCCTGTAGCAAGGGGCGACCAAGGTCGTCCCCCTACGGAAGAGGCCGCGCTTGCGACAAAGGGCGACCAAGGTCGCCCCCTGCGGAAGCTGATATGACGCCTTCGGGCGCTCTTTTTCGTGCATGCGCCTAAACTTGAAGCCCGCTCTAAGAGATATTACGGTACACTCATCTGAAAACCAGTGTACACGGGCTTTTTGCGCCGTTACACTTATCGGTTGAGAATCTAAGGGAGGAAACGCCGAGGAAGACGAGGCTTCAGCATTCATGATTTGGCATTGCGGACAATACGACTTCGACACCAGCACGCCCATCATCATGGGCATTTTGAACGTGACCCCCGATTCCTTCTCCGACGGCGGCGCTTATCTCGATCCGAAGGCAGCTGTGGCCCACGGTCTGGAAATGGTGCGCGCCGGTGCCGCCATTGTGGATGTGGGCGGCGAGTCGACGCGTCCGGGCGCCACGCCGGTCACGCCCGATGAGGAGTGGGATCGCATCGGCGAGGTCGTGGCGGCCCTGGTGGAGGCCGGCATCTGCGTGTCGGTGGATACGCGCCATGCCGAGGTGGCCGTCCGCGCCCTGCATGCCGGCGCTTCCATCGTCAACGACGTGTCGGGTTTTCGCGATCCCGCCATGCGCGAGGCGGTGCGCCGCTGCGGCTGTGGCTGCGTGGTCATGCACATGAAGGGCGAGCCCGCTACCATGCAGGACAACCCCGTTTACCAGGACGTGGTGGCCGAAGTGCGCGATTACCTGCGCGATGCGGCCGCCGCTTTGGAGGCGGCCGGCATCGACCGCTCCCGCATCTGCGTCGATCCGGGCCCTGGCTTCGGCAAGACGCCCAAGCAAACCATCGAGCTCATGCGCAATCTCCACGAGATCGTCCACCTGGGCTATCCGGTCATGGTGGCGGTCTCGCGCAAGCGCTTCGTGGGCGAGGCCTACCATGTGGAAGAGCTTCACGACCGCGATGTGGCCTCCGCGGCTGAGGCATTGCTCGCCTGCGAGCTGGGCGCCAGCGTGGTGCGCACCCATAACGTAGAGATGACGGCTGCGGCGTTGAAGGATCTGAGGCCGGCGGTGCTTCTGGGACTGGGCTCCAATGTGGCGCTCGTGGCCGAGCCCGGCGAGGAGACCGAGGCCAAAATCGCCCAGCTGAACCTCGCCGTGGGTCAGTTGTGCAGCCTGCCCGACACCCAGATCATGGACATGTCGTCGTTCTACGAGAGCGAGCCGGCCTACTACGAGGATCAGGATACCTTCGTGAACGCCGTGGTGCTTCTGCGCAGCGGCCTTCCGCCGAAGGAGCTGCTCGGCTACTTGCACGGCATCGAGAACTCACTCGGTCGCGTGCGCACTATCGAGAACGGCCCGCGCACGCTCGATATCGATATTCTCGACTATCAGATGTACGTCGCTTCCGACGACGAGCTCACGCTTCCGCACCCGCGTGTGACGGAGCGCGATTTCGTTGTGAAGCCCCTGCTGGAAATTCTGCCTGGCTGGGAGTTGGCGGACGGAACCCCCGTGGGGCGCGTGCCCGAGGCGCAGCGCGTTGGGAAGGCAAGGAGGATCTAGCCATAAAGCTGACCGTGCTCGATGAGGTGGCCTCCACCAACGAGGTCGTGAAGAACGCGTTGCGCGAGGGCAAGGCCGAGGGTCTCATTGTTCGCGCCCGACGCCAGTCCAGCGGCTATGGCCGCCAGGGTCGCGAATGGGACAGCCCGGAGGGCGGCCTGTACATGTCCATCCTGCTGCGCCCCGACGTGGCCGGCAGCGGCTTGGCCACTTTGAGCCTGGTCGTGGGCCTTTCGGTCCAGCGCGCCTTAGGCCAGGTGGCGGCGCCGCAGTTCGAGGACGGCATCCAAGTGAAATGGCCCAACGACGTGATTTATATGCCCGCCGACTGCCAGCGCGCCGACGAGTACCGCAAGCTCTGCGGCATCTCGCTGGAGGCGTGCGGGGGCGGTGTGTGCGTGGGTATCGGCATCAACGTGTTCCGCCCCGAGGTCGACCGTCCCGTGCAGGGTCGCAACGTTCCCGAGTACATGGCGGATATCATGCCGGCCCCTGAATCCGCTCCGGGGCATTTCGTGTCACTGGCCCAGGCCATCGCGGCATTGCCGGAGCGCGAGCAGGCTGCTCGTCGCGAGGAGGTCATCACCGACATCCAGCGCGAGGTCATCGCCCGCATCCTCGTGAACTACGGTCGTTGGCGCGAGCTCGGCTTCATGCCGACGTTGGGCAGCTACGAGGGCTCGTCCTTCCTCACCGGTCGCGCGGTGCGCATCGAGGACGCCGCCGGCACCGCTACTTTGGAAGGCACGGCCACCGGCGTCGACGAGCGCGGCCGCCTTCTCGTCCGCACCGCCGACGACACCGTCCCCGTCGCCTCCGGCGAGGCCCACGTCATGGTGATGCCGTAAGGGCTACAATAGCGCCGAAGAGAAGAAAGGCGCGAAGGCATGAGTGACGAGAAGAAGCTTGACGGGGAATTGAAAGAGGGCGCAGCTGCGCAGGGCGAGCGCGAGCTTGGCGTGGACGCCCAAGCAGCCGGAGATCCGCGCGGGGAGCGGTTGCGCGCTTCGTCGGCGGGTGACGACAAGGTGCTGCGGATGGGGACGGCCTCCATTCCGCGGCTCATTACGGAGTTCGCCATTCCGTCGGTGGTGGGCATGCTCATCAACGGCTCCTATGCCATCATCGACTCGGTGTTTCTGGGGCACGCGGTAGGGGAGATCGGCCTTTCGGCCATGACCGTGGCCAACCCCATCATGATCGTGTTCATGGCCATCGCCATGCTCATCGGCAACGGCGGCAACGCGCTGGCGGCCCTGCGCCTCGGCGAGGGCAAGCGCGACGATGCCGAGCGCGCCCTGGGCAATGTGGTGTCCTTGAGCCTCGTTGCTGCCGTCATTGTGCTCGTCATCGGGTGGAATCCGGCGCTGGTCTCCTGGGTGCTCGATTTGGCGAGCGCCACGCCGGAGGTGCGCCCCTACGCCCAGACGTTCATCCAGATTCTCTGTGCCGGCTTCATCTTGCAGTGCATCGGCCTTGGCGTGAACAACTTCATCCGCACCTGCGGCGCCCCTAACCGGGCGCTCGGCACCATGGTCATCGGTCTGGTGGGCTCGGTGGCCTTCAACGCCCTGTTCGTTCTGGCGCTCGGCTGGGGGGTCATGGGCAGCGCTCTGGCCACGGTGCTCGGCTGGGCCTGTTCGTGTTTGGCGGTGCTGCAGTACTTCTGCCTGCGCAGCGACGTTCCCATGCGGCTGCGCTTGCCCGCCATGCGCCTGAGCTTTTCCATGGATCGCACCATTCTCGCCTTCGGGCTGCCGAGCTTCTGCGTGCAGGCGGGCATGGCCATCGTGAACTTCGTCATCAACTTCCAGCTGGTGAAATACGGGGCCCTGACGCCCATCGGCGCCGACGACGCGCTGGCGGCCATTGGCGTGGTGCAGCGCATCGGGCAGTTCTCGGTCATGCCGCTCATCGGCATCGCCATCGCCCTGCAGCCGCTGCTCGGCTTCAACTACGGCGCTCACAACGTCAATCGCGTTCGCAAGACGCTGTGGTACGGCATTGGGGCGGCGTCTTCCATCTCGGTGCTCATGTTCATCATCGTCGAGGTGTTCGCGGTGCCCATCGCCCATGCCTTCGGTATCTCCCACGACGGTCTCGTTGATTTCACGGCCTTCGCCATCCGCGTGCAGTTCCTCATGCTGCCCTTCGTGGGCTTCCAGATCGTCAGCTCGAACTACTTCCAGGCCACGGGCCAGCCGGCCAAGTCGGTGTTCCTCACCTTGACGCGCCAGATTCTGTTCCTCGTGCCCTTGCTGTACCTGATGCCTGTGGTGCTGCCGCAGCTGTTTCCGCAGTTCACCGGATTGGACGCATTGTACTTCGCGGCACCGGTGGCTGACTTTCTCTCCATCTTCACCACGGCCATCTTCGTGGCCTGGGAAATGGTGCGCCTCCGCAAGCTCGCCGCGATGTACGATTAGGTTTTGAGCACTTGCACAAATTTATTGGCATGGCAGCCCGCTAACCGCTTGAGGTGCTTCGCGAGGGCTGCGGGGTGCGCTCGTCTCCTACCATGAAATTCTTCGAGTGGAAGGAGAGATGCATGGAATCAACGAAGACGCGCAGCGAGGCGCCCCAGCGAACGCGGTCGGTGGTCTTTGTCGGCTTGACCATCGCCATCATGGCGGTATCGGCCTGGGTGGTCGTGCCCTTGGGCCCCATTCCCTTCACGCTGCAGATGTTCGCCATCACGTTTGCCATAGTGGTGCTGAGTCCCAAGGAGGCCATTGCGGCCATCACGGGCTACTTGCTGCTGGGTGCGGTGGGGGTGCCCGTGTTCTCGGGCATGCGCGGTGGAATCGGTGTTCTGGCCGGGCCGACGGGCGGCTTTCTGTGGGGATACCTCTTCGGCGTGGCGGCTGCCACGCTGTTTTTGCACGCGGTGCGCACGAGGCTCGGTATGGCCGGCGGCAAGAATGCGCCGCGGCTCACTCGCGCGGAGAAGACGGCCATGACGCCGCTCCAGCGCGCGGGTGCGTTTCTGCGCAGCTTTGGGGTAGAGATTATCGCCGGCATCATCTTCACGGTCATTGCTTACGTGTGCGGGTGCGCCCAGTACATGGTGGTGGGGCACGTGGATCTGGCCACGGCGTTCCTCACGGCGGTGGCGCCGTTTATGGTCGTTGACCTCTGCAAGATCGTGGCCGCCGTCATCTGCGCCGACGCCGTCCGCGTCGCCGTGAGGTAGGCGTCTCGTCGCTGCTAAATCCTCGAGCAAATGCCAGTTGGGCCCCGAAATGGTCGTCCGCGTGTTGCCATAACGGGGCCGAACTGGCATTTGCTTGCTATTTCACCCCTTAACGGGCATCGCAGCATGCCATAACGGGGGCGAACTGGCATTTACCCTTAGAAAACGGTCGGCAGAAACCCGTCGCTAAAAGGGAAGGCTCCCGCTCGGGAGCCTTCCCTTCATGGGAGCAGATTTCTCGCGAGTTGGCTTACGCCTTGAAGCGGTAGCCGTAGCCGCGTACCGTTTCCACGAGGGCCGGATCGTAGCCGGCGGCGTGAATCTTGTCACGCAGACGCTTGATGTGGGTGTCCACCGTCTTGGTCTCGGTGAGGTACTCCCAGCCCCAGGCGTCGCGGAGCAGATCCTCGCGGGAGACCACCTTGCCGGCGTTCTTCATGAGCGAGGCCAGAAGCTCGAACTCGCGGGGCGTCAGGTCGATCTCGCCGTGGTCGCCGGCGGCGGTGTGGGCGTCCTCGTCCAGCGTGATGCCCGAAGCGGTGATGGAATTGCTCGCGCCGGGGAACTCGCCGCCCTGGCCGCGGCGCAGAAGCGCGCGGACGCGGGCGATCAACTCGCGCACGCCGAAGGGCTTGGCGAGATAGTCGTCGCCGCCGATTTCCAAGCCGACGACTTTGTCCAGCTCGGTGTCGCGGGCGGAAAGGAACAGCACGGGGGCCGTGGTCTTCGAACGCAGCCGACGGCACAGCTCGTAGCCATCCATGCCCGGCAGCATAATATCCAAGATAAACAGATCATAGTTGTTGGCGCTTGCCAACGCGAAGGCGTCCTCGCCGTTGTCGACGACGTCGGTCTCGTAGCCCTCCTTTTTCAACGCGTAGCTGACGAATTCGGTGATGGAAGGCTCGTCGTCAACGACAAGGATGCGGCTCGGTGTCTCTATCATGGTCTTGCCTTTCTCTCGTCATATCGACGAATGCCCGTCGGGGGCATATCGTTGAGACATTGCTATAATCTCTCATGCGCTAACTATACGCAAATAAGCCCGCAGGGCCGGAAAACTGAGGAAGATTGTCATAATTATGTTACTTGCTATTGACATCGGTAACACCCATACCGTAATCGGGGTCTACGCGGGGGATTCTCTGCGCGCGATGTGGCGAATCGCCACCAATCGGAAGGCGGCGGCCGACGAGCTGCGCATCGTCTTCTCCACGTTGTTTTCCCTCGAGGGCCTCGATCTTTCCCAGGTGCGCGCCTCGGCGGTCGCCTCGGTGGTGCCCCAGCTGACCAAGGCCTGGATGCAGGCCATCAAGGACGCCACCGGCGCGCGGTCGCTGGTGTGCAATGCCGAGACGGCCGAGGGCCTTTTCGACGCCGATTACCCCAACCCCCGCGAGATCGGTGCCGACCGGGTGGCCGACGCGGTGGCGGCCCGGGCGCTTTACGGGGCGCCGGTGGTGGTGGTCGACTTCGGAACGGCCACGAACATCGAGGTCATCGATCGCGACGGCCGCTTCCGCGGTGGCGTTATCGCGCCGGGCGTGCAGACTTCGGCCAACGCGCTGTTCACTCACGGCGCTCAGCTGCCGGACATCGCGCTGGTGGCACCGCCGGCGGTCATCGGCACCAACACGGTGGAGGCCATCCAGTCGGGCATCATGCTAGGGGAGGCCGATCGCGTGGACGGCCTGGTGCGCCGCATCTTCGACCAGCTGGGCTATTCGGCGAAGGTCATCGCCACGGGCGGTCTGGCGCCGGTCGTCGAGCGCTACTCGAGTACCATCGACGAGGTGAACACCGAGCTGACGCTGGAAGGCCTGCGCCTTATCGCCGATCGCGCCTACCGCTAGGGGCTGTTGGGCGCGGATGCCTTCGGGAATCCCCGCAATGAGGGGAAGTTGCGCCCTTTGGGGATAGAGGGGCGACGGGGCGCGGCCGCATCGCTAGAATGGGAGCGTCAGCGTTTGGTCGGCAGGACGATTCCTTCCGCCGGCGCTGCGCCATCTATCGATGAGGCTGCCAGGTACGCCTGCGCGCCGCGACATGAGAAAGAAGGGCCCGACGTGTTGACCGACATTGAAATTGCCCAGGCGACCGAACCGAAACCTATTGGCGAGATCGCTGCCATTGCCGGCGTCGACGAAAAGTACCTTGAGCTGTACGGAAACTACAAGGCGAAGGTCGATTACAACCTGCTGCGCGAGGAGGAGCACGCCCCGGGCAAGCTCATCCTGGTGACCGCAATCAATCCCACGCCGGCCGGAGAGGGCAAGACCACCACGACGGTGGGCCTGGCCGATGCGCTTTCGCTGCGCGGCAAGAACGTGGTCGTGGCGCTGCGCGAGCCGTCGCTGGGGCCGGTGTTCGGCATCAAGGGCGGCGCGGCTGGCGGCGGCTACGCCCAGGTGGTTCCCATGGAGGACATCAACCTGCACTTCACCGGCGACTTCCACGCCATCGGCGCGGCCAACAACCTGCTGGCCGCCATGCTGGACAACCACATCCAGCAGGGCAACGCCCTGGGCATCGACGTCAAGCAGATCGTCTGGAAGCGCTGCGTGGACATGAACGACCGCCAGCTGCGCCACGTCATCGACGGCCTGGGCGGCAAAATGCAGGGTGTCCCCCGGGAGGACGGCTTCGACATCACCGTGGCCAGCGAGGTCATGGCCGTTCTGTGTCTGGCCAGTGACATCACCGACCTGAAGGCCCGGCTGGGCCGCATGATCGTGGCCTATACCTTCGACGGCCGTCCCGTCACCGCCCACGATCTCAAAGCCGAGGGAGCCATGGCCGCCCTGCTGAAGGACGCCCTGAAGCCCAACCTGGTCCAGACTCTGGAGCACTCCCC
>OGRO01003705.1_pt1 | contig 10720 bp, 10 predicted proteins | sample 1553451 | NCBI WGS metagenome assembly OGRO01 (sample SAMEA2580021, study PRJEB22360) | human gut metagenome
ATTACAATTTATTGATTAAATATCTATAAAAAATTTGTAGTTATATTTTAGTTATTTTTTATAAAAAATAATTCAAATTTACTTATATTTAATCAAGTCTATTCAAACTTACTCAAATTTTACAAATAATAAAAAGCCTTAAAAATAAAGGCTTTTTTGATATTTTACATCATATTACTAATTAGAGCTTTTTTTTCATACCCGAAAGGTCGAGGGTTCGATCTCCCCCGTCGCTACCATAAGGAATTTTGCTCGAACTTTTCGAGTTTTCATAAATAACTAATTCAGAAATGGATTAGTTTTTTGTTTAAGAAATTATCCTACAAGGAAAGGAAGACATTATGGTAAACATTCATTGAGAATTTATCTAATAAGACAAAATTATCTGAATGAAAAGATTATTCAAAGACTATCTAAAAATATGCTATACTATAGATGGGAACTTGTGAAGGATTTACGATGTGTTGGTAATGCCAGTAAGCATATTTATATGTGAGCATTCATCTCGCCTGGGGTTCTCATCAATGATGTAATTTAAGAAATTTCTTTTGAAGTTACTTTTATTTTGCATACATTGACAAATGAATAAATAAAAGTTATAATCTATTCATATTTTTAAATGACTGCGAAAAAGGAGTAGTAGTATAACCTCTTATCTTAGTGATGTTCTTGGTTGGTGAAAAAGAATGATAATGTTATATGAATGAACCTTTGAGTTATATCGCATATCTGCGTTAAAGATTTGAGTGCATAGAGATTCTATGAATTAAGGTGGTACCGCGAGCAATCGTCCTTATTTTATAGAATCTTTTTTATTTTATTGAAGGAGGAATCATAATGAAAAATTATATTAAAACACAATTACTTTCTATATTACAAGTGAATGAAGAACAAATTAAAATCGAAATACCACCCAAAGATGGTATGGGTGATTTTAGTATTCAGTGCGCGAATTTAAGAAATGAAAAAATGAATCATCCAATGGAAATAGCTAATTTTATTAAAGATAATTTCGTTGATCGTGATCATAACTTTAATGATATTAAAGTTATGGGCCCTTATATTAATTTTTATATAAATTATGAAAAATTTAATGAACAAGTTATTAATGAAATTGAAAATAATAAAAACTATGGTTCTATGAATCAAGGGAAAGGAGAAAAATTATTAATTGAACATACTTCAATTAACCCTAATGCTGAACCACATATAGGAAGATGTCGTAATAGTTTAATTGGTGATTTTATGAGTAATTTATATGATTTTACGGGCTATAAAACTGAACGTCATTATTTTATAAATGATATAGGTAAAAAAATAGCTTTATTATTAATTGGTATAGAAATGTATGGTTTAAAAGATGATACATTTGCATCTATACTTGATACTTATGTTAAAATTAGTGCTTTAGCCAAAGTAGATGAATCAATCGAACAAAAATCATTTGATTACTTAAAAGAAGTTGAAGATGGAAATCCAAAAATGATTGAGAAATTCAAAGAAATAACAGATAAGTGCGTTAATGGTCAATTAAAAATATTTAGTAATTTAAATATCGATTTTGATGTTTTTACACATGAATCTGATTATGTATATAACAAATATCTAAAGGATATTTTGGATAAATTAGATAAAACAGGTAAATTGCACGAAGATGAATTAGGACGTAAATATGTGGATTTAACAGGATATAATATTCCTACAAGAGAACCAGTGTTAGTATTAACTCGTTCAAATGGAACATCTCTTTATCCAATAAGAGATATTGCATATACAATACATAAAATTGAATTGAATGATAAAAATAATTTTATTGTTTTAGGTGAAGATCAAGAGGTTTACATGCAACAAATTAGCGCTGTTTTAGATATTTTAGGATATAAAGCACCTAAACTTATTTGTTATTCATATGTTTTACTAGATGGTGATAAAATGTCCACATCTGGTGGAACTGTAGTTTTAGTAACAGACTTTATGAAAGCAGTTCGTGAAACTTTGTTACGTGAGTTTAAAGAAAGAAATGCTGATATTACTGAAGAAAAGTTAAATATTTTGATAAACGCATGTATAAAATTTACAATGTTGAATGTTTCAAAAAATAAAATTGTTAATTTTAATTTAAAAAATGCTACAAGTTTTACTGGTGAATCTGGAATGTATATTTTATATAGTATTGCTCGTATGAAATCAATATTAAGAAATAATGAAATAACAAATAATACTGAATTAAAATATACGAATGAGATTGAAAATAAAATAATAAAAGAATTGTCATTATATCCAGAAGTAATTAATCGTTTATTAATAACAAATGAACCAGCTCATTTAACTAAGTACTTATTTGGATTAACACAATTATTTTCAAAATTTTATGAATCAATTAATATTTCAAATGAAGAAGATGAGATAAAAAAATCATCCAATTTAAGAATGTTAAAATGCTTGATAAGTGTTTTAGAATCGGGATTAAGAATTCTTGGAATTACTTCTATTGATTCATTATAAGAATTTAAAAAGTTGATTTATATGGAAAAAATAATTGTATTAGATATTAAAGATTTTGAAAAATGCAATAATATTGGAACATGGATAAAAATAAAGAACATAAAGATAAAATTTATAATGAGTTACTAAATAAAAAAAGAAAAACTTTCGATTATGTGAAAAACGATGAATATATAGCTGAAGCATCTCTAGTTTTTAATAAAGAAGATGAAGATGATACAATTCCTGGTAAACGTATATATCTTTCTAGAATTATTGTTAAAAAAGATTTTAGGGGAATATGTAAAATTGAAAAAAAAATAAAGTAAAATAAGACGAAGCATGTTGCTTTGTTTTTCTTTTCTAATTGTTTTGGAGATGATATAATAAGATCGTATGAAATAGGAGAAATGAGGGAAACAGATGAGACAGTTCCAGACATTTATCAGTCTAAAAAATTAGAAAGTCTTTATCACTTATCATTAGATAAAATGATTTCTTTTGATGCAAAACTTCATCAAATTGAAACAGTGATTCAAAATTCGGATGAAAAAAAAGAAGATAAAATCAATTGGACACAAGCTTGGGGAAAGAAATATCCCATTTTAATTAGATATCAAAGTGAAGTAGATATTTCTAAATATGCCAAAGAGATTCGTAGATTATTGAATGAATTACAACAACAATATCACTATAGTGAGTTAGAGGCCATGTTAGTATTGAAAGATATTTTATATCATGAATGGAAAGATCATAAACGTTCTTAAAGTCAAATATTTATTTGGCTTTTTTTGTTGTATAATACTATTATAGATAGGAGAGTTATATATGTTAGAAGGAATTCAAGTGTTATGCCATAGTAGTATTCGTATGAAAAGAGAGAGTACAATTTATTTCGATCCATTTCAAATCAATCATGATTACAATGATGCAGATATTCTCTTGATTACTCATGATCATTATGATCATTATTCAGAAGAAGATATTGATCGGGTAGTAAAAAAGGATACAATTGTTGTAGCACCAATGGATTTAAAAGAAAAGTTATTAAATCATGGTTTTCAGATAGAACAGATTGTTCTGGTGGAACCAAATCAAACTTATCAAGTAAAAGGAATCGAGGTGCATACGATTCCTGCTTATAATACGAATAAAGCCTTTCATAAGAAAGAATACGGTTGGGTAGGATATTTGATCACATTAGATGGAACTGTTTGTTATGTTGCTGGAGATACAGATATCACAAAAGAAAATTTACAAGTAAGATGTGATGTTGCTTTTGTACCAGTAGGTGGTACTTATACGATGACTTATGAAGAGGGAGCAAGACTTGTCAATCAGATTCATCCGAAGATTGCCATTCCAATTCACTATGGTAGTATTGTTGGTACAAAAGAAGATGGAAAGAAGTTCTCTGAGTTATTAGATCCAGATATTACATGTCAGATTTTTATTTCATAAAAGAATCGTAGATAGAAAATAGTGTCGATAATAAGATATCAAAATACGATGGAAGAGCACTTTACAAAATATATTTCTCATAGTATATTGAAATTGTAAAAGAGAAAGGATGATGATATGAGAAAAAATATTCAAACAACAGAAGCAATTTTTCCAATGCCAGTTTTGATGATTGCTACTTATAATGAAGATGGTAGTGTTGATGTCATGAATGCTGCTTGGGGTACGATGTTAGATAGAAATCAAGTGATACTCAATTTAACAGAAACCCATAAGACAGTAAAAAATATGAAGACGAGAAAAGCATTTACAGTGAGTATTGCTGATGTTGATCATGTGAAAGAAGCTGATTACTTTGGTGTTGTATCAGGAAACAACACACCAGATAAATTTGAAAAGAGTGGACTAACATACACTCATTCAGAACATGTGGATGCACCAATAATCAATGAATTTCCTATTTGCATGGAATGTGAATTTATCGAATATCAAGATGATGAATACGGTTGTGGTGTCATTGGTAAGGTAGTCAATGTCACTGCCGATGAACATGTTTTCACAGATGAAAAAGTAGATATTGAAAAAGTAAACGCGATCGCATTTGATCCATATACACATGGATACTATAAAGTAACAGAAAGAGTAGGAGAAGCATTCAAGGATGGGTTACAATTAAAATAGATTATCAGAGATGGTAATCTTTTTTTGTTAAGTTTGATTAAAAACTATTTACACAAACAAATGTTTGTGTTAAGATGGAACTGGTGGTAGAAATGGAGCATGTATATGTGTGTATTGATTTAAAAAGTTTTTATGCATCAGTAGAGTGTATTGAAAGAGGATTAGATCCACTCACAACCAATTTAGTTGTTGCCGATTCCTCTAGAACAGAAAAGACGATTTGTTTAGCGATTACTCCCTCTTTAAAGCAATATGGACTGGGAGGTAGGGCGAGGCTATTTGAAGTTGTTCAAAAAGTAAAGGAAATTAATTACCAACGTAAAAGAGAAAATAATTATCGTTCTTTTACTGGTAAATCATGGAATGATTTAGAACTAAAACAAAACTCAAGAAAAGAATTAGATTTTATTATTGCACCACCTAGGATGGCTTATTATATGAATTATTCCACTAAAATTTATAATATTTATTTAAAACATATCGCTCCAGAAGATATTTTCGTGTATTCCATTGATGAAGTTTTTTGCGATATCACAAATTATTTGAAATACGATTCACTGACACCAAAAGAATTTGTAACAAATCTCATCAAAGAAGTATATGAAGAAACAGGGATTACCGCAACTGCTGGGATTGGTACGAATCTTTTTCTGGCCAAGGTAGCAATGGATGTCGTTGCGAAACATCAAAAAGCCAATGATTATGGTGTTCGTATTGCAGAGTTAGATGAAATGACTTATCGGAAAGAACTATGGCATCATCAACCGATTACGGATATTTGGAGAGTCGGAAGGGGAATTGCTAAGAAATTGGAACAATACCACATCTATACAATGGGAGATATCGCAAGATGTTCTATCGAAAATGAAGATTTATTATATCGTCTATTCGGAGTTAACGCGGAAATTTTGATAGACCATGCTTGGGGCTACGAACCATGTACGATGAAGGCCATAAAAAACTATCAACCAACTTCTAAAAGCATTCACTCTGGCCAAGTACTATCATGTCCATATAACTATGAGAAAACAAAGTTAATCGTCCGTGAAATGGCTGATTTACTAGCACTTGATTTAGTTTCTAAAAAATTAGTTACAGACCAATTAACACTAACGATTGGTTATGATGTTCAAAATATCACGGACCGCAATATTCCCTATGATGGAGAAGTCGTAACGGATATGTATGGTAGAAAAATTCCCAAACATGCTCATGGAACGATTCATCTAGATCATAAGACATCTTCTTCCAAAGAAATTATGAAAGCAATGACAACACTGTATCATCGGATTATCAATCGTCATTTACTGGTCAAAAGAATTAATATGAGTGCGGTTCATGTTACAAATGAATCATTAGAAAGTAAAAAAACACATTATGAACAGTTAGAATTATTCACTAGTCCCGAAGAACAAAGTCAAAGAATTGACAATCAGAGAAAGGAAGAACAAGAAGAAAGGGGATTACAAGAAGTGTTGTTAAATGTCAAAGAAAAATATGGGAAAAACGCGATTTTAAAGGGAATGAATTTAAAAGAAGGAGCAACTACCAGAGAGAGAAATATGCAGATAGGTGGTCATCATGCCTAATTACAATGATATCATCCACTTACCACATCATGTATCTAAAAAAAGACCACAGATGCCTTTATCACAAAGAGCAGCGATATTTGCTCCCTTTTCTGCACTGACTGGATACGAGGATCAAATAAAAGAAACGGATAGAATTACAACGAGAAAAATAGAACTAACAGAAGAAGAAAAAGAAATCTTAAATCGTAAATTGCAGATGATTCAAACTTGCGGAAAGAAAAACCCCAGTGTCAAAATCACTTATTTTGTTCCCGATGGAAAGAAAAGTGGGGGAGCTTATAGGACAGTCATTGGTAGAATCAAAAAGATGGATGAGCATTTGAAAGAAATTATTTTAACAAGTCGACAAAAAATTTCTATCAATGATATGCTTGATGTTATGATTGTAGAATCGAATTAGGAAAACACCTTTCGGTTTGAACTTGTCATATCACATGTTTTGTGATAATATATCTAATAGTGTTAGATAAAATACAAGGTGGTAAACATGGATGTAGAAAACATGGCAGAAATGCTTTTCCAACAAATCAAAGAGGGAACTTCAACCCCAATATCAGAGATGCTAGATGAATTTAACTGTGGTGAAATCGGTGTGTTAAGTACGCTAGCATTTGACCAAAATCCAGTAACGGCTGGAGAATTAAGTGAAAAACTAAATGTCACCACGGCGCGTATTGCTCGTATTTTAAATTCTCTAGAAAGTAAACAATATATTAGACGAAAGAACGATCGTACTGATCGCCGAAAAACATTCGTGACGATTACGAAGAAAGGAAAAGAACTCGCTGATTCTACGAAAAAAGAGATCATGGATAAAATTGTACAAGTGATACAGGAAGTTGGATACGATGAAATTCAAACCTATATCTCCATTGTTCTCAAAATTAAATCCGTGTTAAATAACCAAGATACCATATCAAAAAGGAGAGATGCTCGTGTTGAAACTGAAAAAAATCAGTAAAGTTTATCAAACAGATAATTTTAAACAAGTTGCTTTAAATGGAATTAGTCTTCATTTTCGTAAAAATGAATTTGCTTCTATCTTAGGACCAAGTGGTAGTGGAAAGACGACACTATTAAATATTATTGGTGGATTAGATCAATATACTTCTGGAGATTTAATCATTAATGGAACAAGTACTAAGAAATATAAAGACAGAGACTGGGATACTTACCGTAATCACAGAGTCGGTTTTGTCTTCCAAAGTTATAATTTGATTCCTCATCAATCTGTTCTAGCAAATGTTGAACTTGCCCTTACTTTAAGTGGCGTATCAAAGACAGAACGTAAAAAAAGAGCCAAACAAGCATTAAAGAAAGTTGGTTTACAAGATCATATCCATAAAAAACCAAATCAATTATCCGGTGGACAAATGCAACGTGTAGCAATCGCTAGAGCGATTGTTAATGACCCAGATATTTTACTAGCAGATGAACCAACAGGAGCATTAGATACCAAGACTAGTATTCAAATTATGGAACTGATCAAAGAGATTGCCAAAGATAAATTAGTCATTATGGTAACTCATAATCCTGATCTAGCGAACCAGTATTCCACACGTATTATCGAATTAAAAGACGGAAAAGTAACCCATGATTCTAATCCATATGACGAAGAAAAAGAAGAAGTAGAAACTTCAGAAACAAAAAAGAAGAAAAATAAAAAAACATCGATGAATCTAAAAACAGCTCTTTCTTTATCGCTCGATAATTTAATGACAAAAAAAGGTCGCACGTTATTAACTGCTTTTGCAGGAAGTATTGGAATTATTGGAATCGCTTTAATCTTATCACTTTCTAGTGGAGTGAGTGATTATATTAACCGCGTACAAGAAGAAACATTAACTTCTTATCCATTGACGATTCAAGAAAGTTCGATTGATTTAACAACGGCAGCTTCAGAACATCAAGAAAAGGAAAAGCAGAAAGAAAATAGAAAAGAAAATAAAATCTATTCGAATAACATAATGACAGATATGTTATCTTTAATCAGTAGTAAAGTTACTTCTAATAATTTAAAAGGCTTTAAAACATATCTAGAGAGTAATCCAAATCATATCAAAGATTATACAACTGCCATTGATTATGAATATGATTTAAATTTACAATTATTTCAATCTGATACTTCCAATGAAATTGTACAAGTAAATCCGAATACAGTATTAGAAAGTATGGGCTTAGATGAGGCAAATACAGGGACAACAAGCTTTATATTAGGAGACGTATTCACAAAATTATTTGATAATGATGAAATCAATGAGAAAATGTATCAAGTTGTCAGTGGTAGAATGCCATCTGCTTATAATGAAGTTGTTCTGTTAGTAGATAAAGACAATCAAATCAGTGATTATGTATTGTATGCCCTTGGTTTAAAAGACCAAAATGAGTTAGATCAACTCTATCAAAAAGTAAGCAATGGTGAAGAAATTAAAACCGATGAAGTATCTTATCACTATGATGATTTAATCGGACTTACTTATAAAGTATTATTAAATACAGATTACTATGAAAAAGAAAATGGTATTTGGATTGACAAAAGAGATGATGAAGAATACTTAAAAGAAAAATTAGCTAATAGTGATGAAATTAAAATCGTTGGAATTGTAAAACCAGGAGAAGAGTGGTCAGGTTCTGTTTCTACGACTGGTGGAATTTTATACACGGATGCATTAGAAAAACATGTGATCGAAAAAATTAACGATAGTGAAATTGTCAAAGAACAAAAAGAAAATCCAGAACAAAATGTACTAACTGGTTTAGAATTCTCAGATGAAGAATTTAGTATGGACAATTTAAGTGCAGCCCAAAAACAATATTTATCTTCACTTTCGGCAGAAGAATTAACAGACGTAATATCTCGTTATCGTGAACAAGCAAGTTCTACTTATGATAGTGTGTTACATGACTTAGGAGCAGTTGATTTAGAAAACCCAAGTGCCATCAATATTTATGCCAAAGATTTTGAATCTAAAGACGAAATTAAACAGATCATTGATACTTATAATGAAAAGCAAGAAGCCGATGGTAAAGAAGAAGATATCATTCGCTACAATGATTTCGTTGGTATGTTAATGTCATCTGTAACAGATATTGTCGATATGATTAGCTATGTATTAATTGGCTTCGTATCTATTTCACTCGTTGTATCTAGTATTATGATTGGTATTATTACTTATATTTCTGTATTAGAAAGAACAAAAGAAATCGGTATTTTAAGAGCAATGGGAGCAAGTAAAAAAGATGTTTCACGTGTCTTTAATGCCGAAACATTAATTATTGGTTTTACAGCTGGAGTCATTGGAATTGGTGTAACACTACTTCTTAATATTCCAATTAACATGATGATTGCCCATCTAGCTGGGGTAGAGAATTTAAGTCAATTACCAGTAGTAGGAGCGATTATTTTAGTCCTAATTAGTATGTTATTAACAAGCATTGCCGGATTAATTCCAGCCCGTTTTGCAAGTAAAAAAGACCCTGTAGAGTCTCTTAGAAGCGAATAAGAGTTGTGAAAACTCTTTTTCTTTTGGAAATAGATGTATGTGTTATAATAGATGTAAATTATTTTATGATGAAAGAAGGTAACATATGGAACAAGAATCAAGATATGTGTATCATGGCAGTACACAGCAAGGCTTAAAAACCATTAGAAAAAATATAAGTTCTCATGGCAAATCATGGGTATATGGAACATTATCGAAAGCAATTGCGACAATTTTTATCAGTGATAAGGGATGTGATCTCTATTATTCTTTGAGTGGAGCTGGTACAAAAGAAAGTCCTGTGACATTAGTCGAAAGAAAAGAAGGCATGTTTGAAGAAATTTTTCATGTGTCTGGTTCCTTATATACATTGTCTGGCAAAAACTTTATATCAGGAAAAACAGGATGGTCAGCGGAAGTGGTGAGCGAATATGATGAAGAGGTCATCAGTGAAGAACACATCGATCATGTATTTGAAAAATTGAAGGAGTTCAATGATCAAGGAGAAATCAAATTGTATTTATTTCCTGATAGACCAGATTTTATTCCAAAAGATAACAGTGATTTAATTCCCAAAGTCATAAAATGGCAAAACAATGGTTTCAATATAGACAAGTTTTTTCAGTTGTATCCAGAACTAAAAGATTTATATTTCGAAGAGTTAGAGAAATACAATAAAGAAGTTGAAAAACAAGAACGTTCTTTTCATAGATAAATGGTATTTCTAACTATAGACATGGAAACAAATATGTTGTATGATAATGTCATAGATGATTGTATTGCAATTGTACGTTATCTTATCATTCTTTGTTGACAACCAAAAAAGTAGGTGAAGCCAGCCTTAAGTGGCAGCCAAAAAAGTGAGTGAAGCCGGCTCTATAAACGGCAGCTAACAAAGTGAGTGAAGCCAGCTCTATAAATGGCAGCTAAAAAAGAAAGAATATCATTCAAACTTGATATTCTTATTTTTAGTGTGCCGGGCATGGCATATAGCTAGGTGGTGAAAGTCCACTATACACG
>OGRO01003708.1_pt1 | contig 10704 bp, 9 predicted proteins | sample 1553451 | NCBI WGS metagenome assembly OGRO01 (sample SAMEA2580021, study PRJEB22360) | human gut metagenome
CACAATTTTCACGCTGCCGCCCATATTCAAAATTTCTGCCGCTCCGCACGGCTGCTTTCGGTCGTCCCAGTTGTTTATCGAATACCATATTTCGGCATTGTCCGCCTGGCTGAGCGTATACGCCTCTAAACCGTATTCATATGCCGTATTCGGTTTCAGTTTTACCGTCTGCGATATTGTTACATATCTGTTTGCCAGAGTATCGCAGGGGTAGCTGACCCGCAGCGCATACTCGCCGGACTTTTTCGGACTTGTCGCGACAGCGGCGGTTACGCCGTTTTCCGCTGCGCCGTTATTATACGCAATATCCCACACAATCGGATTTTTCATAATATCCCACGGCCCGATTTCCTGCTAAACGGTGTTTGCGTCGAAATCGTTAAATACCGGTATATCGTTTTTCGCCTGAGTAAAATGCCCGTAGCCGACAAAATATACCGGTCGCCGCGTGCGCACGCCGTCGGTTTCCGTTTCGGCAATCAGCGCGGAGCCGTCAGCTTCCACATCGGAGGTCACATAATGCGGAACCGAAAACGCAGTCTTTGTCCCGTCAAGATAGCTTTCCATAGCCTTTGCCGACTCCTCAAACAGCCGCGAACACTCTTCATATGTATAGAGCAGCCGTCTGTAGTCCATACACTGCTTATCCTCCGCCATGTAAATGCAGAACCTTTCGCAAACTCTGTAATTCAGCGTTTCGTAGTCGGTCGAAACACCCGCGTCACGACACTCGTCAAGCAGCTTTTTAAGTATGGCGGTCTTTTTTGCCATGTCCGCAATCATCTTATCCGCCGCTACCGCCGTAGGCGCCTTATCATAATCAAGCGAATACTTCCTTTTTATGTTTCCGTTTGCGTCGCATATATACAAAATCGCATGAGAGTCGCTCCAAATTCCCGAAGCGGAAAGCGAAACCGAGTATTTTCCGTCCGCCGCCGAAAAGCTCCCGGACGATACCTCGTTCAGCGACTCGTCAATCACCTTGAAAACAGCCGTTCCGGCAATGTCGCTTTCCTCTGTAAAGCTGCCGGAAAATGTACTGCCGTCCACCGAATAGGCATTATAGTCCGCGTCCGAAAACGAAATTATCTCGCCCGGTTTCAGCGTCTTAACATCGTCAAACAGAAACACACGCACACTGTCTGCGCCCTCTGTTTTCATTCCCTCCGTACTGAGCTTTTTTTCCTGACCGCCGTAAAACACCTCGTCATAAAACATTTTTGCGTCAATCAGCGCGCCGTCCGCGTTGTACACGCCCGCCGCAACCGTCCCGCGGTAGTCGTTATCCGCAGTCAGCGAGATAAAATCGCCTTTTATCTCATATTCAAAGCCTCCGCCTCTCGCCGCGCTGACACCGAATGCGGAACAAATGACGCTCAGCGCCAATATAAATGAAACTATTTTTTTCACATCAATTCTCCTTTATGCGGTTTAAGGCACAGAAGGCATAGCGCCCCTTCTGTGCCTTAGCGACATCCTGTTCGCGTAATTATTTAATCAGCTTTGCCGCGCCTTCAATCTTAATCATTATCGGAAGTACCGACGGCAGCTCAACCGTGCTGTTTTCACATTCCTTCATGCTTCTCAGCTCGGTTATTTTACACTTCTGCTCCGCGCCGTCAATGTACACCTTGAATTTTTTCGGCGCTCTGTACTCGTAATTGCAGCAGTTGATTATAATATCGTCGCCGTATACGCCGTATTCAAACTCTGTGTTGTCAAGCCGCTTGCCCGTATCGGGGTCAACAAGCCCGATACGGCTGCCGCCGAGTTTCTTCGCGTAGTCATGGAAGAAATCGCGTATCTCAATATTCGACGGACTCTTTACCAAAGCGCCCTCCGACACGGTCGCAAGGCTCTCCGCCGCGGCGTATACCTTATCTGAAAGCTCCTTTTCAATATCCTGATTGTTCTCGTTCTTTAAAATATTGTCGTTGCCCATCAAAAGTACCTTGCCGCCCTTTGCCATGTAATCAAGAATTATATTAAGATTCTCACTTGATATATTTCTGACATTTGGAATCACAAGCGCTTTGTAGTTATACGCCTCGTTCAGCCTTTCCTCCGGCAGAACGTGCGCCTTGTTGCCCGTATAATATAGCGACTCATACGCCTTAAATGCCGTGTTCAGGTGGTCGCGCGAATACACTCTTGCGGTGTCGGAGTACAGTACTGCAAAATCCGATTTCGCATTGATTACCGCCGCAGCCTCCTTCGCAAGTCTGTTTATGTCAAAACTTGCCGTGCTGACAGCCTCAACGCAGTCAGGTCTGAACAGAATGCTGTTTTTAAAGTGTCCTTCATAGCTTCTGTCCCACAGCCACAGCTGCGTCATAGTTCTGCCGTGGAAACAGCTCATCCACATATCGCTTGCGGTATGGAAATACTGATCGTCGCTGAAGTTCTGGCTTCCGTCCTCGATAAAGTGATCCTCCGCATTGACAACCGGCGCGTTCTTAACGCCCACCTGATAGTCATAGAAGAACGACTTTGACATCGGCGCCTTTATTCCCGACTGTACCTCCGTTATCCACAGCGCACAGTCGTTTCCGTTCCAGTCCTGAGCCTCGGAAAACCATTTGTGGTTTATACCGTACTTCCAGCAATTCTGTTCGTTTACGTCATCAATCGAGCTTAAATACCACATAACCTTGATATTAAGCGGAATATCCGGTGCGATTGCCTTGATTGTATCGGCAAGGAATTTGTGATATTCTGCAAATTCCCGGTTATTAAACTCCCAGAAATCTCTGTATTCCGGGGTTTCCGTACTCGCGCTGTCTTTAAATTCCTCAAACGGAACCTCGCTGAAATCCTTATACTGCTTGCCGTGAGCGCGGCTTACATTTTCAAGCGCGCCGTACTTCTCCTTCAAAAATTCCGTATAATACGGTCTGTATTCCTCGCCGTAGTTCGCAACGCACTCGCCCGGCTCGTTAGTCAGACATATTGCTTTAAGTGACTTGTAATCCTTGATGAGCGGTATCAGCGTATTCAGATAGTCGCGTATTACCTGCCTTCCCAGCTCACTTTTGATGTTGACAAACGCTCTTTTGCCCTGTGTTTCCGGGAATCTTTCAAACATAAACTGCGGGAAGTAATGCGGCGATACAAGAAGGTTTACCGCAACATTGTTTACCTCGGCGTCGGCAAGCATATCCTGTACCCACTTTGCGCCGTCCGCATCAATATACCAGTATTTATCCGATCCCATATTTTCAAGTCCGGGGTTGCCGATTATGTTTTCTTCCGTGCCGTCCTCGATTACATAGAAGTCGTCAAGATAAAGTGCGTCCGTCTTGTCCTCTATGATAAATCGGAAGGTAGCCTTGTTTGTGTTCCCCGTTGTATAAATCGAGCTTACCTCCTGCCAGTCATAGGTACCCTCCGGCATTTTAACTCTTGTACCCCAGTCGTCAAGGCTGATTGTCGAGCCGCGCGCATTTTTGCCCTTTGCGAACACGCCGAATTTATAGGTTGTATTCGGCTTGACATCCATAGTCTGCGCTATCGTTACATATCTGTTAGCCGTTACGTTGTCATTAAACACAAACTTGTATGACCATTCTCCGCTGTGCGCGTCCTCCTGTGAGTATTCAAAGCTCGCATTCGCCACACCGTTCGCATTGTAGCCGCTCCAGTATCGGTTATCCTTGATTATATCCCACGATCCGATTTCGTTTTGAAGCGTATTTACGCCGTACTCGTTAAAAATCGAATCATGTTGCGCGCTCTTTCAAAGTGACCGTAGCCGATAAAGAGCACCGGCTGCCTTTCGGTCTTGCCGTTCAGCTCCGTATTTGCATAGATAAGCGTTCCGTCCGTTTCAAGGTTGGACGTCACATACTTAGGCACCTCCTTTGGTACCTCTTTGCCGCTCAGATAGTTTTCGAGCCGCGTTTTTGCTTCCTCATACAGCTTTGTGCATTTGTCGTGATAGTTAAGAATGTACTGATAATCGTTCTTTATTTCGTCCTCCTCAAAGAAGTCGATAAAGCTGCTGATTATACGGTAGCGCATATTCTCATAATCGGTCGAAATACCCTTTGCCGCACACTTTACAAGCAGTCCTTCAAGCTCCTTTGTCTTTGCGCGCAAATCATCACGAAGCAGCTCGGTATAATTGTAGGTCGGCTTAAGCGTAACTGACTTATCTGTCGGTCCGTTTTCCGAGCCGTATGTAACCTCCGCCGTCATCGTCTTTTTGCCCGGCGTGTCATAGGTCATCGGCAGATCTATGCTCACGGTCGAATATGCCGGGACGTTTATACTGCCGCTTGCAATCTCCGACTTATATTCAACCGTCTTTGCCTCGCCGTTGTTCATCACGTTCAACCGATAGTCAACCTTGCCCGTTGCCTCGTCAAAGCTCTTTATGTTGAGCCACGGCCGCCAGTCGGTATCGGTTTCATTACCTCAAAAATCGGGAACTTGTCATTCAGCTTTCCTTCCGCAACGCCGGAGGCAAGCTGTATAACGCCCGTTCTGCCATCACCGTCATTCTCGTTGGCGATTATACAGTATTTGAATTTATCGGGAATACCGTTCTTAAAGTAGCAAGTCCACGGCATTGCAATTTCATATATTGTATGACCATCCTTGCGCTTGGTTTTGATTTTGTACTCCTCCGACGTGTTGAAAACATATCCTTTATTTTCCTCCTCGTCATGGATTATGCCGAATTCCTTTCCGTAGCCGTCCTCAAAATCGGACAGCGCAACCTGAAGGCTGTCGCCCTGCCAGTATGTTCCGGCGTTGTTGATATATACATACTTGTCATCCTCAACGTCAACCCACTGATAAATATATTGGTCGTCATATGCCGCCTTGAACTTCATCTTTGAGTTGATTTCCGCGCCGTTTACAATAACAAATATCTGGCTCGGGTCGGTAGGAATATTCATAAGCGGATAATCCGCCCAGTCATCATCGTTCGCGTCAATTGTTATATTCCTTGCACGGTACAGCGGATAATACCCTGCCGCGGAATTGATTACGTTCTTCTGCGGCGTTACGTTATCAAGATTTATGCTGCTGCCGCCTGAAATATCACCGCTTTCAAAGTCGCCGTTTTTGATAATGTTTTCGCCTGTCGGCTCTCCGCTGCTGTCTAACTCGTACATCTCCACATTGTCAAGCCAAAAGCCCTTTGCCTTATCGTCAAAAAGTATCTGGAACTCTATCGACGCATCGCCGCCCGTATGCTTGTAGGTAACCTCAAAATCTCTCCAGTCATAGGTACCGCCGAACGGCAGCAAGCTTGTACGGCTTCCGTACTCAAAAGCGAGAGTGACCATCTTTGCCGACTCCGCCTTTGCCATCATTTTTACCTTGTAGAATTTGCCGCCCTTCACCGGAACCTTGGTGAAAATTCTTCTGTAGACGTTCAGCTTATATCCCGAGTCATGAGTGATTTTCATGGACGCCTTGCCGGCATACTTTACGGTTGTGTCAAGCTCCATTGTTCCCTTTGCGCCGTTTGCCGCGCTGTCCTGCCACTCAGGTACCCCCGCCGCATAGCTTACCGCCGGCAAAAGCACCGCAAACATACACAGCGCAAGCAGTGTACAAATAAATCTTTTTATTTTTGCCATATTACAATGTCCTCCGTTATTCAAACTGTGCCGTGCTCTTTATCGTATTCATTTCCTCTATGCTGTCCCAGAGGAATACTTTCTCTTGTCACAACAGGATATTCATATCTGTTAAATACTCCATTGCTACTGAATTTCGCTTCATTCTTTCTATATATAACCGATTCATAATTTTCTGTTACCTCTTTAATTCTGTTTTCAAAATATTCTCTGCTCATTTTATATCTCCTTTGGCAAAATCTATAAGCTTTTCAAAAATTCTCCTAATCTATCTGCTATTATTTCATTTCCCTTATCATTAGGATGCAGACCATCTGGCATGTATTTTTCCCTTATTACAGAAATACTGGGCTGCATACCTGAATTTGCATATAAATCACATACCGGTAAAGAATAATATCGTGCAACCTCTTTAATAATATCAACATACACCGAAAGTGATGCAACCTCTGCTTTTTTACGACCCTCTTCTCTGGGTTTTATTTCATCAACTCTATGAAGAGGTGTTACAACAACAATTACACTTTCAGGATATTTCTCTATCAGCTTTGTAAAAAGTTCATGGCACGCACCATAAAATGTATATGGTGTTCTGTCCGAAAATTCACCAAGTGGTGCATCCCCGTGCCCGTAATCATTTGTCCCTCCAAATATGACAACTATATCTGCACTCATCTTCATTTTGTCAGCTCGCAAAGAAAAATACTGATCATAGCTTTCAATCTCACTTGGTACAGATTGAATAGCAAATCTGGTTCCGCCTACTCCATATCCAATAGTTTCCTTTAATCCGTATTTCCTTTTTAAGATACAGTAATATCTATTTTCTTCACAAGAAGTTCCTGCTCCTTCTGTAATACTATCACCTAAAAATATAGCTGTTTTATTTTTTAAGTCCATCGGCTCACCTCATATTGAATAACAACAATTTAATAACTATAATTGAACCTCAAACTTATTGTCTGCATTCTTTTTAACATTAATCGTCTTGCAAATACTCTTATCGCCTAAAGTAACTGTTATTTCATATTCGCCATAAAATCCTCTAAAAGATGCATTTCCATATTCGTTTGATTTGATTTCAAGAGCTGTTCTCCAACGCTCATTAAATAATTCACAAATCTTGTAATAAGCCGGCTTAGGTGTTAAATCGAAGTGTAGCAATCCTCCGTAATAATAATTCTCACCTGCAGACATATCTCCTTGCTCAGCAAAGGCCGCATATCCATCAACCAAATTCCAATACATTATCTGCTCAACCGCAGGATGTGCAAACCAGATAGAATATAACTTTTCTATTATCTCTGCCTGAATCTGCTCATTTTCCTCTGATTCGCTATATGCCGGAATTGTAACCTCTGTTATCTGCAATGGTTTTCTAAATGTGGCAAGTTTATCCATAACGCTGTTAAGATGCAAAGGATTATAAAACTTTCTTGTACTGTCATATTCATCCTTAAACGGAAAGAACATATGATACTGAAGACCTAATGCATCAATCTCTGCCCCTCTAAGCATTGACTGTTCAATCTGAGAATAGTACACCGGAGGCCATGCCTCATCCCAACATATTACCGACCAATCATTAATTACAAGCTGATTGTTTGGAAAATACTTTCTTGCTACTTTAAAGCAATGATCTATAAAATCAGGGTCTTTGTAAAACCCAGTTACTCCCTTTTCCCAAAACATCTCATTTGTTACTTCAATGGTTTTAATTCTATCACCGTAACGTTCTGCAATTTCACGGCAACGCCTTTCGAATTCATATCTTGCAGTAAAGCTGTCCGCACCCTTTAACCATTCAGGGAAGAAATGTTCATATGCTAAGGCATGTTCTCTCGGCTCTATACCATTTTTCTCACAGAACTCCATACACAAATCAATAGGAGGTCTGCGATAGAGGCGAGGACTGTTCTTTTTATAACGAAGTTTTCCCCTTTCAGGTTCTGTACTGTCCCAATAAAATGGAAGTGTAGCCATATTGAAAGCTTTTTTAAAGTATTCCTTATATTTCTCATTCTTTTCTTCTGTTTCAAGTTCATCAAGCATAAAAATATTTGCACCATATTTGAACTCATGGTTTTTTTGCTTTACTTTAACATTTGCATTTTTCAATGCCTTGCCGTCTGCATCAACAACTTTGATAAATGCATCACCCTTACGATATGCCTCAATACCTATTTCTACCTTTTTGTCAACATATTCGCTATAATTTTCAAACAAATCCATTATTTTTTACGACTCATTGCTTATCCTCCTAAAACTTACATTTGTTTTTATCACCTAATCCATAAAATATCACTTTATAGTTCTTCAATTTAAGCATCAATTCAACTGACACTATATTTTTTTGAAGTACAGCAATCTATCCAACGGAGCAGGTACTATACCGCTTTCGCTATAGACCATACCATCCTCAGACATCCATTTTCCTCTCGGAAATTTAACATATCTTTCTCGCTTACCTTTTTCCATAACCGGTGCGACAAGTATATCCGAACCGAGCATAAACTGGTCTGACACCTCCTCCATCTCGCAATCAGGAAATTCATACGCCATATGGCGAATAATGGGTTCGCCTGTTTTCGCAGCGTTTTCGGCAAGGTTTAATATTGTCTCCCCGAATTTATTATGCAAGTCCATTGCTGCCTTTACCATATCCGAATACTCTTTATCGAGTACATGCCATGGTGATGCCGAAATCTGCATCATCGGCATAAGTGCACTCGCCTGAGCACATCTTACAAATAATTCACTATCAAGTTTATGGCAATTCTCAAGAAAATTCTCAATCTCACCTCCGCCGACCATATCGGGACAATGATACGCATACCCTGAAAGTCCCTGAATAATTGAGTTGGGCAGCAATGTATTAAGACCATTATTTTCCCAACTGTGAGATTTATCAGCAAGACGCATAACAAGCGGAGTTCCGCCGTATTTATAACCCGCACGAAGCTCGTTATATTCATATTGCATTACAAAACGGCTGTATGCCTCGGTCTGATCCATTATCGTTTTGGTTGGCACATAGGTTTTATCATCAATACGATACATAAAAGGATCACCTGCATCAAATTTAAAGCCGTCTACATTGTATTCGTCCACAAGTATATCAAGCTGATTTTTGAACCATTCACACGCTTTTGGATTAGTCATATCAAGAACCGCACTGTACCCGTTCCACCAACAACGGATTGCAGGTTTTCCATTCGCAGCGATAAGTAAACCTCCCTCTTTTTCGAGTTTTCTAAAAGTAGCACTATCCGCTGATATAAAAGGACATACCCACAACATAATTTTAAAGCCCATCTCTTTAAGCTTTTTGCACATTCCTATAGGGTCGGTAAACTTTTCTGTCGAAAATCTCCAATCTCCATAGTCGTTCATCCAACCGTCATATATCATCAGTATGCCCGATTGAAAATCATTTTCTATAATACTTTCGGCATACCTTATTATGTCCTTTTCATTCTGGTCATACAGCAGCTCAATCCATGTATTATACTGCGGATGTAGAAAAAATTCTTTAGGTGGGGTTTTCCCTGTAAAATGGAAATGCTCCTTCATTGCAGCAAGATATGCACCTTTCAAATTTTCGTATCCGTCACAAACTTCAACATCTCTATCAAAGTTAATACTACCACAATTAAAATCAGCACAAAATGGCAGTTCGTCCCAAACATACCTCCCTTTACTTGAAAGCAAAAGAGGATTTTTAGGATTCTGTGATTCATCACCACCGAGGTCAATTTTTATTATACTCTTGGCATCAAACGGCATATGAATACCCATACTTACATCAGCCGCCCACCAGTATTCATCTTTTAAAATTGTTATCTTTTTCATCTCTGTCATTCCTTATACATTTTTCTACTCGTTTATTGTTATAACATCGGTTTTCTTGTAAGGTATCATTGATGTTTGGTCGCCCCAAAGAAAAATTTTGTATTTTACTATATTGTCAGTTTCATCAACAATATTAAAACCAAATGCTCCCTTACCCGGATTTATTGTAGATTCTTTCGTCTTACAGGATACAAGAGCACCTTGCTCATCATATCCAGCAACTATTATAGTTGCAGATTTATCTATTTGTGTAACGTTATTATACATAATTCCAAGTGATGCGCTTTCACCTGGTGCAATACTTGCTTCACCGGATGTATACATAGTCTTTCCATACTTGCGAAGTTTCAGATTTTTAACACCTAAAATAACCTCACCCTGTCTTGTAACCTCATTTTCACCATACTCCGTTGACGATGATAAGAAAAATGTATTTATCTGTTTCGCCTCATCAGCAGTAAATGCAGCCGGTATACGAGCCTCTCTTATTTCACTGCCTGTATATGGCATTACTGCTATATATGCATCATACGCCGTACCATCCGCTGTTGGAGTCAGTGTAAATTTAACAGTGAGATTATTCTTATTCCATACATTGCTTTTACTTATATCAATTTGTTGCGTAGTCTCATCAAGTTCTAACAATGTTGTATGGAAACCTTTATACTCACTGTAATCATGAGAAACAAGATTTATGTATATATTCTTGTCCGCACTGCCCAATCCGATATTTGCGTGCCCTGCTGAATTAAACCATTGTGAAGGTGCGTTGTAAATCATATTAAATACGAACTCTAAAGATTCACCTTCAGAAATAGAATCAAAACTCTTAACGAGGCTGTATTCACCATTCGGATTGCTTCTCACTGCTGACATATACTGACCATTCTTTGTATATGCAAACCCATCTGTTGAATTGTTCTTTCCGATAGCTCCCCAATTTTCAGCAGCTTCGTTCAAGCTTGTACCAAGATACTCAACTGAATTCATGTCAAAATTTTTCATAGTTTCATCAAGAACATAGGTTTCGTAATCTGTATCAGAGAACTCAATAAGCTCACCGTCACTGTATTCAAACAATCTTGAACAATGCAGTTTGAAAACATCGCTATTTCCGCAGTTTGAATCAAACAGATAGCTTACTTCCTTGGAGGACTATTTATAAAAATGTACTATTTGGATTAGAAATAAGAAAAATAAAAACTCTAGAAAACGAAAAATATGCTCAAGAATTATTAAAAAAATACAATTTATATGA
>OGRO01003719.1_pt1 | contig 10675 bp, 7 predicted proteins | sample 1553451 | NCBI WGS metagenome assembly OGRO01 (sample SAMEA2580021, study PRJEB22360) | human gut metagenome
CCGATGCATGCGTTCGACTACAAGTGCCTGTCCGATGGCCGCATTGTTGTCCGCCGTGCCCGCAACGGTGAGTCCATCCAGACTCTGGACGGCGTGGATCACGACCTGAGCGACAAGATGCTCGCCATCTGCGACAACGACAAGCCGGTCGCTGTTGCAGGCGTTATGGGCGGCGCAAACTCCGAGATTATGGACGACACCAAGACCGTCGTTTTCGAGTCTGCAAACTTCCACGGCGCTACCGTTCGTATCACCGCAAAGGCGCTCGGCATGCGTACCGAGGCCTCCGGCCGCTTTGAGAAGGGCCTTGACCCGCGCATGACCCTCGATGCGGTCAACCGTGCGTGCGAACTGGTGGAGCAGCTGGGCGCAGGCGAGGTCATCGACGGCATTATTGATGTTGACAACTCCGACCCGAACCATAAGCGTCTGCCGTTCGAGCCGGACAAGATGAATGCCCTGCTCGGTCTGGATCTGCCCGCTGAGGAGCAGCAGAAGCTGCTCGAGAAGCTGGACTTCAAGATCGAGAATAATGAGGTCGTTGTGCCGTTCTTCCGCACCGACATCAACCGCATGTGCGACGTGGCTGAGGAGGTTGCCCGCATGTACGGCTACGACAAGATCCCGACCACGCTGTACGCAGGCGAGATGGTACAGGGTGAGTTCACGCCGTCTCAGCAGGCGGAGCGCGCTGCCGCTCTGGTTTGCCGCGAGGCAGGCTTTGACGAGTCCATGAGCCATTCGTTCATCTCCCCGAAGTTCTACGACATGATCGGCTGGGACGAGAACGACCCGCGCCGTATCTCCACCACCATCCTCAACCCGCTTGGTGAGGATTTCAGCGTGATGCGTACCACCGTGCTGCCGTCCATGCTGGATAATCTGGCGCACAACCACGCACACCGCAACCCGACCGCTTCGCTGTACGAGCTGGGCACCATCTACACCCCGACCGTCAAGGACGGCAAGGCTGACCCGGACGTTCTGCCGCACGAGGAGAAGATCCTGACCCTCGGCAGCTACGGCCGCCTGTCGTTCTTCCAGTTCAAGGGTGCCATCGAGGCGCTGCTGCGTGAGCTGAACATCAAGGGCGCATCGTTCGCTCCCGAGAAGGCCAACCCGTCCTATCACCCGGGCCGCTGTGCCAAGGTGCTGATCGACGGCAAGGAGATCGGCGTATTCGGCACCATTCATCCGACCGTTGCCGCACGCTACGGTCTGTCCGGCGAGGTACTCGCTGCCGAGCTGCAGATGGATGCGTTGCTGGCTGCCATCGACCCGGAGAAGCTCTATCATCCGCTGCCCAAGTTCCCGGCATCCACCCGCGATATCGCGGTTCTGGTTGACGATGCCGTTCCGGCAGCCTCCATGCAGGCCACTGTTGAGAAGGCAGCAGGCAAGCTGCTCGAGTCCGTCAAGCTGTTCGACGTTTACAAGGGCAAGGGCATCCCAGAGGGCAAGAAGTCCGTGGCTTATTCGCTGTCCCTGCGCGCACCCGACCGTACCCTTACCGACGAGGAGTGCGACAAGGCAATGCGTGCCGCGATCTCGGCACTTGAGACCGAGTTCGGCGCTCAGCTGCGCGGTTAAGTTCCTGAATTGGATAGAAAAAGAGCAGATGCTTGGCATCTGCTCTTTCTTTATGGTTTTATACTGCGTTATCCGAGAGAACCGTCCGGATTGACATAATCCCAGTCATTGGAATAATCATGCTGCGTCCATTCGACGATTTTGTCGCCTGCAGGCGGCGCGTTCTTTGGCTCGACACTGGATTCGGTCGTGCTCAGCGTGATATCGAGCGACAGAATGCCGGTGTTCTTGGTGTGGTAGGTCACGCTCAATTTGCAGTTCTGCACACTGCCGGAGAACGTCAGCACGGTTTTGGTGGTGTTCCAGCTATCGGAGCGGCTTTCGAGTGTGCCCGAAAACGAGCCGTCCGCCGTGTTCAGCGTGTAGCTGCCGGTCAGGTTGTCATACGAATCTCTGCTCAGACCGTTGATTTTTGCGGTGTAGCGCGAGCCGCTTGCGGTGAATTGTTCATCGCCCAGCAGGTTGTTCAGGCGGTTTACGTCATTCTTTATGTTGAGATAAAAATCCTCCCAGCCAAGCTCATATGCGGTCATGTTGGATTCGTTCGCGGCAACGATGCTTTCGCCCACCGAGGTAAAGGTATTGTTCTTCAGAATCTTCAGATTTTCGCTGAACAGAGCGCCGAATGTGCTGTCCGCCCAGTTGATGTGCAGCCACGCGCCGTTCGACAGCGCCTTGAGATCGGCGTCGTCCGTTTTGTCCATCGCCAGAATCTTCGCCACGGCAGGGCACTTCAAATACAGGTCGCCGCTGTCCGCGCTGCATAGGAGCTCGAGCTTGACGTTGCTCAGCGCACTGCGCAGGAGAGCTGCCTGTGCGGCGGTGAGTACGTCATCCGCCTGCGAATCGCCGAGGAAATAAGACGCCAGCACGCGCAGATCGACCGTCACGGTCGCCTCAATGGCTTGTCCGTTCGCCAGAATTTCGGCTTTGACATCAATCTTGTAATCCTTATTGCCGTCGATGGTGTCGAAGGCGGTGTACGCCGCGCCGATCGTCGCCACCGTGCGCAGCGTCCTGGCGTTTTCGGTGGACGGCTGCGCCTTGATCCACTTGTTGAGCACGGTAAACTTGCTGTCAATGTCGTTTACAAGCGCCGCGCGGTCATACAGCACGGCGGTCTGCATATCCTGATCCCACTGCACGGTCAGTCCGAACGCTTCGGCAAAAAAGCGCACCGGAACATAGGTGCGACCGCCTTTTTTGTACGGCGCGGTATCAAGCTGCACGGTTTTGACGGTTTTGCCCGCGCTGTCCGTGACGGTAAGCTGCTTGCCGCCGAGCGCGAACGACAGCGTTTCGCCGCCCTTTTTCGCGGTGATTGCTCCGGCGTCATATGTGACCTCGGCGCCGAGCACCTCGGCAATGGCGCGGAAGGGAACCATCACGCGCCCGTTTACCTTTTCCGGCTGTGCGTCCGCAAAGTGGACATACGCGCCGTTGAGCTGCACGGAAAGCTGACAGCGGAGTTTGTATTCATCGCCCTCTGTCATGGCACGCGCTGTATCACGATAGCATTCCTCTAAATCACCGTCCCAGCCGAAGGACAGCCCCTCCAGATCGTCATACCCCCAGTATTCAACCGCCAGCGTGGGATTGCTGCGCACGGCGTCCAAGTGCTGCCGATAATGGTCACTGAGCGTATCATAATCGAAAACGCCGTAGGATGATTCCTGTTCCATGTACTCCTCCGCACTGTCATACCCAAACTGCTGATACATCGGCGGTGTGGTATCCAGTGCGAGCGCGCTCGGCGCCGAGCCGGCGAGCAGCAGCGCTGCAAGTGCGGCAGCGGCAAAACGGTTTCTCTTTTTCATATTGTGCCCCCTCACATAGGTGTTACTACCATTGTACGGGAAAACAGTGGGATTTGTCTATCCGCAGTTTGGCGCAAATTGGCGGGCAAAAACCGTCATACTGTCCATGCGGGCGCATAGGGTAGAGCAAGGGAGGGCACTGCTATGTTTATCACGATCACACGCACGGGTCTGTGCCGAATTGGTGTGGGACTTAGCGTTTTTGCGGTTCTGACCGCGGTTTTCATCCTGTTTCCGCGCGAAAATGCTGAGCCGACAGCCGCCGAACAGGCGGTTCCTGCGTCTGTCAGCGACTGGGGATTGTCGTTCCAAACCGAGGGTCAGCCGCCGGTCGGCAATGTCTCCGCCGAGGAACTGCGGCAGTACAACGCGTTTTACGTCGGTGACACGAGCCGAAAGACCATCTACCTGACGTTTGACGCGGGCTACGAGAACGGCTGCACGCCTGCTATTCTGGATGCGCTCAAAAAGCATGACGCGCCTGCCTGCTTTTTCGTGGTGGGCAACTTCATCGACACCGCGCCGGAACTCGTAAAGCGCATGGCAGCGGAGGGGCATATCGTGGGCAACCATACGCTGCACCATCCGGATATGTCCGGCATTGCGGATAAGAGTGCGTTTGCGGCGGAGCTGAACGGTCTCGAGGAGAAATACACCGCGCTGACCGGTCAGCCGATGCAGAAATTTTATCGTCCGCCGCAGGGCAAGTTCAGCGAGGAGAATCTCCGGCAGGCGCAGGAGCTGGGGTATACCACGGTTTTCTGGTCGCTCGCGTATGTGGACTGGTATACGGATAACCAGCCGACTGATGAGCAGGCATTCTCCAAGCTGCTGCTGAGGATTCATAACGGGGCGATCGTGCTGCTGCATTCCACCAGTGAGACCAATGCGAGGATTCTCGATGAACTGCTGACGAAGTGGGAGGAGGCAGGATATACGTTTGGTGCTCTGACGGAGCTGGCGCAGTAATTGAAAATGGAGAATGGAAGATGGAGAATGAATGTGTCCGCGCACAGCGCGACAATTAAAATACGGCGCTCCGCGCCGTTCCTTAATTTTCAATTTTCCATTCTCAATTCTCCATTGCAAATAAAAAGACCTCTCCAAGTAAGGAGAGGTCTTTTTATTTGCGTTTACGGCATCATCACGCGGCCTTCAAACTCGGCGCGGCGCTTGATGTCCTTCATGACGGTATCGAACTGGTTGAGGTCGAGCGACTGTGCACCGTCGCAGAGGGCGTGTGCGGGATCGTTATGCGCCTCGATGATCAGGCCGTCAGCACCGGCAGCGATGGCTGCGCGGGACAGCGGCTGCACCATATCACGGCGGCCTGCTGCGTGGGACGGGTCGATGATGATCGGCAGGTGGCTGAACATCTTAACCAGCGGAACAGCGGAGATATCCAGATTATTGCGGATCAGCTTCTCAAAGGTACGGATGCCGCGCTCGCACAGGATAACATTGGTATTGCCGCCTGCGAAAATGTACTCGGCAGCCATGAGGAACTCCTCCATGGTGGCGGACAGACCGCGCTTGAGGAGGATCGGCTTTTTCGAGCGGCCCAGCTCCTTGAGCAGCATGAAGTTCTGCATGTTGCGGGCGCCAAGCTGGATGATATCTACATCTGCGAACAGGTCGAGGTGCTTTTCGCTCATGATCTCGGTGACGATCGGCAGACCGGTCTGACGCTTTGCCTCGAGCAGCAGCTTGAGACCCTCGGCCTCCAGACCCTGGAACGAGTACGGGGAGGTACGCGGCTTGAATGCACCGCCGCGCAGGAAGGAGGCGCCGGCAGCCTTAACGCGCTCGGCACACTCGACGATCTGCGCCTCGTTCTCAACCGAGCACGGACCTGCCATAACATTGAAGTAGCCGGCGCCGATCTTGCGGCCCGCAACCTCGATGATCGTGTCCTCGGGGTGGAATTTGCGGTTGACGGCCTTGAACGGCTCGGTCACGCGCTGTACACGCTCGACCACGTCATACGCCATAATGTCCCCTTCATCGAGCCGGGTCGTGTCGCCCATCAGGCCGAGGATAAGTGTATCTGCACCCTGGGAATAGTTGATCCGCAGCCCCATATCCGTGAAATGCTGCATCAGTTTGTCGACATGTTCCTTGTCGCTGTTTCGTTTGAGTACAACGATCATTTCAGTTCACTCCTTCACAATGTGATAAATTTTAAGTAGGATTTACGGTACGCTTAAATTTTTTCAGTTTTTTTACAGCGTACGATTTGAAGTATACCATATCAGAGGATAAAAAGAAAGAGCGATTTACGACAAATCGCCCTTTGATTTTCCACGGTTTTTGCACATGGTTGCATGCTGCTAACCGGATACTTATGATGCTTTTGCCGCTTCGTCGGCCTTCAGCTCCTTGTATTTTGCGGTTACCGCGCTGCAGAACTCGTCCCAGCGGCCGCTGTTGATGAGGGTGGACGGACAGATTTTGCCCGAAAAGTCCTGATGCTTTTTCAGTGCCTTGGACGGGTTCAGGTCATACTCGATCAGCAGCCGCGCACACAGCTTTTCGGTGTTGATGAGCGTCTGTTCGTAGTTGCCGTCCGAGTTGACGCACATTTCAATGCCGATGCCGTTCATGTTGCCGCCGTTCTTCTCCATGCCGTCGCCTGCGTGATAGGCAGTCTCATCATCCGGCAGATGGTGGTAGATCTCGTGATCGTCCACCGTGTAGTGCCACGAAACAATGCCCTCCTCGGCGTTGGCGTTCTGGTGGATGAACGAGTTGTGCGCGGCCGCATTTGCGCCGGTGCCGGTGTTGTCGGTCTCGTGGATGACGAGATACCTGATCTCGCGCTTCTGTCCCGGACGGGCGCGTGTGCCCTCGGGAAGAAAGTCGGTCATCACCGGAATATCCTCAATGTAGGTCAGACCGGCGTCGGTCTGCGGCTTGCGGAACACGATCTTCTGTGTCAGCATGCCCGCCGCAAACGACACGATCATCAGTCCGACCGTCAGCATCAGGCTGACCCGAAGTCCCTTGCTTTTCTTTTTGCGTGCCATGATTCACCTTGTCTTTTCAGAATTACATCGTCTTGCTTTTTCCATTGTACTACGTTTTACGCGATTTTTCAAAACAAAGACTGTAAACTTTCTATGTACAAGGGCAACATCATACAATCAGGACTGTGGCGCTATCAGTGCATAAAATTTGCTCGTAAATCGCGCTTGTCTAATTATATGATGCTGCCCGGGAAAATTTCGGCACAACATCTGTAAAATCTGCAATAAAATCTTGCATTTGTATCCATGCTCGGGTATAATTAAAGTTACTCGGAGAGGCGAAGCCTTTCAGCAGAATTTCTTTGACCGCCCGGTTTCTGCGCGAAAACGGTGCTAAGGCCATACGGACAGCCGGGTCAAATGCCGAAACTGGCAACTTTGTTGCCTTATTGAATTTTATAAGTTGGCTGACTAAAAGCCGTGTGCCGCGGGCGCATCACACTTGTGAAACGATCAATAAGAGTACAAAGGCAACACCGTACAATTAAGACTGCGGCGCTTTGCGGAAATTTTGCACCCTGATTTCGTTGTGATTTTTTGCAATACAGCAAGTATTGCCGCAAAACCACGCCTTATCAGAGCACAAAATTTACTCGCAAATCGCTCTTGCTTCATTATGCGGTATTGCCTAAAAGTAACGATTCTTGCTATATAGACTCTTTCCTCTTCCATAAAACCTACGGAATGTGCAGAAGCATCTGCAAAAAGAGAATGATCATCCTCAAGTGAAAGCGTACCGTGTGTACCCCTTTCGCCTGGGGATTTTTTGGTATTGTGAGGATATGAAATGCAGAACAAGCTCAAACTTTACGGGTTCAACAACCTGACCAAGGCGCTGTCCTTCAACATTTATGATGTCTGCTATGCAAAGACCGAGCGCGAACAGCGTGACTACATCAAATATATCGACCAGCAGTACAACTCCGAACGACTGACCGGCATTCTCGAGCGGGTAACCGAGATGATCGGTGCGCATGTGCTGCACATTTCCAAGCAGGATTACGACCCGCAGGGCGCCTCGGTGACCTTTCTCATCGCGGAGGAGCACATGAAGCCGGCCCTTGAGCCGGATACCATCGTTGCACACCTCGATAAGAGCCACGTTACCGTGCATACCTACCCGGAGTACCATCCGGATACCTGCCTTGCCACCTTCCGCGTGGATATTGACGTTGCCACCTGCGGTGAGATCACGCCGCTGTCTACGCTTGATTACCTCATCGGCTCGTTCGATTCGGATATCATCACCATGGACTACCGCGTGCGCGGCTTTACCCGCGATATCGAGGGCAAAAAGCTGTTCATGGATCACCACATGACGTCCATTCAGGACTTTATCGACCCGAAAACGCTCGAGCGGTACGACGCATACGACATTAACGTGTACCAGTCCAATCTGTTCCACACCCGTATGCTGCTCAAGGAGATCGATCTGCAGAACTACCTGTTCAACACCGACATCTATGAGCTGCCGCCCAAGACCAGACTCAAGATTCACTCCGACCTCAGACGAGAGATGATTGAGATATTTTCGGGCAAGAACATCTACTGATTTCGATTGAAAATACATTTTCAATCGAGAAAGACAAACCGAACGATGTTCGGATTTGTCTCACAATAAAATTTGCGCGTCGCTGCGCGGCACACAAATTTTATTCCTTGTATAAAAACCGTGATACATGCTCCCGGTTTTTATCAATCTGCTGCGCAGATTGTATTTCATGCGCGCTTCGCGCGAAAGCGCAGCATATCATTCTCTGCCGAAAGAAGGCATTTTTATGGATCAATCCCGTGCGCCAATTATGGAGGCGCTCGAAAACTTCAAAGACATGCGCATTGTGCCGTTCGATGTACCCGGCCACAAGCGCGGACGCGGCTCACCGGAATTAACGAAATTCCTCGGTCAGCAGTGCATGACGGTGGACGTCAACTCGATGAAGCCGCTCGACAATCTGTGCCACCCGACCAGCGTTATCCGCGAGGCCGAGGAGCTGGCCGCAGATGCGTTCGGTGCGGCGCACGCCTTCCTGATGGTGGGCGGCACGACGAGCAGCGTACAGGCGATGATTCTCTCCGTGGTCAAACGCGGCGACGAGATCATTCTGCCGCGCAACGTGCACCGCAGCGTCATCAACGCGCTCGTGCTGACCGGTGCGATTCCGGTTTACGTCAACCCGCAGATGAACGACCGGCTGGGCATTTCGCTCGGCATGTCGGTCGCGGACGTGAAGGCCGCTATTGAGAAGCACCCGTCCGCAAAGGCGGTGCTCGTCAACAACCCGACCTACTACGGCATCTGCTCGAACATTCGGGAAATCGTAAGGCTCGCGCACGCGGCAGGCATGAAGGTGCTGGCCGATGAGGCGCATGGCACGCATTTCTACTTCGGTGAAAATATGCCGGTTTCCGCGATGGCGGCGGGCGCGGACCTCGCTTCGGTTTCCATGCACAAGTCGGGCGGCTCGCTCACGCAGTCGAGCTTTCTGCTGTGCGGCCCGTCGATGAACGCGGAGCACGTTCGCCAGATCATCAACCTGACGCAGACGACTTCGGGTTCGTACTTGCTGATGGTCAGCCTGGATATTTCGCGCAAGAACCTTGCACTGCACGGCAAGGAGATTTTCCGAAAAGTCGTTGACCTGACGACCTACGCCCGCGAGGAGATCAACGCCCTTGGTGATTACTACGCCTACGGCAGCGAGCTGATCAACGGCGACACGGTATACGACTTCGACACGACCAAGCTGGCGGTAAACACGCTGGATGTTGGTCTGGCGGGCATCGAGGTGTACGACATTCTGCGCGACTTTTACGATATTCAGACAGAGTTCGGCGATCTCGGCAATCTGCTCGCCTATGTTTCGGTGGGCGACCGTGAGCGCGACCTCGAACGTCTGGTAGCCGCTCTCGCGGACATTCGCCGCCGCTACAAGCGTGACAAGGCGACGCTCATGCGGCAGGAGTACATCTCGCCGCAGGTGGTTGCCGGCCCGCAGGAGGCGTTCTACGCGGACAAGAAGGCCATGCCGCTCGAGGAGTCGGTCGGACGCATCTGCGCGGAGTTTGTCATGTGCTATCCGCCCGGCATCCCGATCCTCGCGCCCGGTGAGCGTATCACCCGCGATATTCTTGATTATATTCGCTACGCCAAGGAAAAGAACTGCATGCTGCTCGGCACCGAGGACCCCGAGGTGAACAACCTGCAGGTCATCCGCGGCGTTGTCAGCCCGGAATAAAAGGAGCGTTTCACTCATGCAACTTACCTTTACTGAAATGCACACGCCGACGGTTGGGCTGCAGATACAGGTAGACCGTCAGCTTTACACCGAACAGAGCGATTTTCAGCGCATCGACGTGTTTGAATGCGAGGAGTTCGGTCGGTTTCTCACGCTTGACGGCTACATGATGCTGACCGAGCGGGACGAGTTCATCTATCATGAAATGATGGTGCATGTGCCGATGGCCGTGCTCGGCGAGAAGATCAAAAAGGTGCTTGTCATCGGCGGCGGTGACGGCGGCTGTGTCCGCGAGCTGTGCCGCTATCAGCACATCGAGCATATCGACCTTGTGGAGATCGACGAGCGCGTTGTCGCGGTCTGCAAGGAGTACCTGCCCGGTGTGGCATGTTCGCTCGACGACCCGCGCGTGCACATTCTCTATCAGGACGGATTAAAGTATATCCGCCGGATTGAGGACGAGTACGACCTTATCATCATCGACTCGACCGACCCGTTCGGCCCGGGCGAAGGCCTGTTCACGATGGAATTTTACGGCAACTGCTACAAGGCGCTCAAGGAGCACGGCGTGCTCGTCAATCAGCACGAAAGCCCGTTCTACAAGGGCGATGCGCTGGCGTGCCAGAGAGCGCACCGCAATATCGTACACTCGTTTGAGCTGAGCCGTCTGTTTCAGGCACATATCCCGACCTACCCGTCCGGACACTGGCTGTTCGGCTTTTCGTCGCGCGGCGTGCATCCGGTGCGCGATCTGAATCCGGACTGGTGGAACAGCCTGGGACTGGAAACCAGATACTACAATACCAATCTGCATAAGGGCGCGTTCTATCTGCCGAATTATGTGCAGAAGCTGCTGGAAAAGGTGGAAGAATAACGTAATCGTTGGAAAATCACTATGGGTTTGATTGGGTGTTCGCTTGGCAAGCGGGGAATGCGCCGCACCCGCGGCGGGGGCAAAAAGGAAGGACAACCTGCGGTTTTCCTTCCTCTTTGAACTCCTACCTTT
>OGRO01003725.1_pt1 | contig 10665 bp, 2 predicted proteins | sample 1553451 | NCBI WGS metagenome assembly OGRO01 (sample SAMEA2580021, study PRJEB22360) | human gut metagenome
TATTAATAGAATCCCCAATACTTAAATTATTATCTAAAAGCATCTTTTTTTCAACAACAATTTCATTATTACCATTAGGTAAACTACCATCTTCTAAATAAACTTTATTAATACTATTATTTAACCCCATTACTTTAACAACATATTGTTCATTATTTAGCTTTAAATAAGTATCTGTTTCATATGAACCTATTACTTTATCAAATCCACCTATTTTAGATAAACTATTTATATCTTTATCATCAAGTCCAAGATTAGAAACAACTTTTATATCATAAACATTATTATCATCATAAAATTTATCTAAAGTTTTAAGCATATCAGGGCTACAAGCTTCAATCCCTGCATAAAAACCAATTCCAAGAAGGGCCATAGATAATAAAGATAAAAACCTTTTATAATTTTGCTTTATCTTCATAAATATATGTTTAAATAACATAGTTTTCATTTTACCACTCTATATCCTTTATATCCATAGGTTTTTCATTAATAACAATATCACTAACAGAACCATTTTTAAACTTAATAACTTTATCAGCCATTGGACTAATCGCAGAGTTATGTGTAATAATTACAACCGTCATATGTTCTAATCTACATGTATCTTGAAGCAATTTAAGTATTTGTTTACCGGTTTTATAATCTAAGGCCCCAGTAGGTTCATCACATAACAAAAGCTTAGGATTTTTACAAATAGCTCTAGCAATTGCAACCCTTTGTTGTTCTCCCCCACTAAGTTGAGCTGGAAAATTGTTCATTCTATCTCCAAGTCCAACTTTATTTAATATTTCCTCTGGTTTTAAAGAATTTTTACAAAGCTGAGTGGCAAGTTCTACATTTTCAATAACAGTTAAATTTTGTATTAAATTATAAAATTGAAAAACAAAACCAATATCATTTCTTCGATACTTTATTAAATTCTTACCAGTTAATTCTCCAGTTAAGTTATCCTTACCATAACTAATATAACTTGACAATACTGTCTTGTTCATTAGATGTGTATACATTTGCTTGATTGGAGTAGCCATTTTATCTGAATAGATAAACTTAGCAATACCTCTTAACTTATTTTGTAAGTAAGTTGTATGTTCTGGCGCTACAGATTTAGTTGCTAGTGCATTTAAATACTTTTCAATAATTTTACTCATATCCATATTGCCCTCTTTAGCTATTTCATCAACTATTTCAGGGTCAACACTTTCCTCCATAAATAACTTTACTTTACCCATAGCTGAATTAAATCCAGATAAGGTAATAGCTGTATTTTCTATAATAACACCGTCTTCATTAACTTCAGGAAAATATGAAAGTAAAATTTTTGCAAGGTCGCTGACAGATTCTTCAGCACCCATAAACTCATTATTACTAAAACCAGTATAGTGTGTAACATTAGGGCCATCATAATTATAACGTCCTACAGCATAAGTTGAACTGTTTTTATATTCTGGTTTAATAGAAATAAATGGAGTATATAATCTCAATATATCATCAAAAGTTTTTAATGTTACATATGCGTTGTATGCATTAAAATATTTTTGATCTTGAGTAAGTCCTGCATTTTTAATGTAGGCTTCATATTCTTTTATAGTATCTTCAAATATATTAATAATAGATTTAGGCTCTGAGTCAATGCTAATAGGATTTAGAGGTTTTCCCATGAACTCACTAATAATAGATAAAAGTTCTTGTTTGTATTTAAAAATTCCAGTATTTAAATTGGAATAACTTCCTAAAGTAGCATTTGCATCTATAAAAGAATCAGAATTAATATCAAATACAGACATAGAAATAATCCTTTTTGCTGTATCATCAATCATTTTATTATATTGTCTTGAATTATCAATATAATATTGTTGAGGTGAAGATCCTTCAGGAGGAAGTTCAATACCTAATCTACTACTAATCTTTTTAGGTTCAGATACAGGTGTTGGAGCGGAGTCTGTATAGACTCCACTCACAAACATATTAAACACCTCATCTGGATTTGTAAAATGCTCATTTATGAACACTTTAAACGCATTTAAATCTGGTGAATCACCTCTAAGTAAGTTCTTCAGTAACGGATAATATGCTGAAGAATATCCACATTTAACACTCATTATTTTCTAATTTTGCTATTAAGTATTTCTGTACGTTTTCTCTTAACTCATTAAGAGTTTCATTTGTACTAACTTCGTTATAATATGTACTTGCTACAGTTTCGGTTACTTCTGTATTTTGCATTAAAGCTTTAAGATACATTAAAATATTAGGACTTGATTTATATAAGTCTTTTACAGAATTTAAATAATCTCTAAGTTCTATATATTCATTCATTGTATTAAACTCTCTAATTGAGTAAACTCCATCTTTATTTTCAAGTACAAAATTCTTTGAATTATTGTTCAAAGATACTAAAAATGGTACAAATTTCAAATTATTTCTAGAGATAATTGTAACATCATCTGGATTCTCTCTATAAACTTGTTTAAACAAATTCTTAAGCATAGGAGTAAGATCATCCTTTATCTCCTTCATTACAATTTCAGGATTGTTAGAATCTCCAACAATTTGAATTATTGTATAATTTGGAGTAGTAACTTTATTTAATATTTCATTATTAACATCATTAACGGTTGATTCTAATAAGTCTATATTTGTAATTTGTTTATTTACTCCAAACTGGTTAAACGCCTCATTAATTTTATTAATCTTTTGACGTTGTAAATCCTCTTGAATAGCTTTTTCAGGATTAACTTGAATTTTGTCATAATCTATAATAAAATCGTTTCCTATTAAGTTAGAAGCATTCGTAGAATATAGTTTATTTGCAGTATCTACTTCATAGTAGAATTGAGATCCTGGAACTACTTTAACTGCATCATCAAATACGTAAATTCCTTGCTTAAAGTTTGGATTATTTTCAATATGTTCTTGAAGTTTTTCAGTTTTTCCAACAAAATCCGCAAAGATATTATATATCATAAATGATGGATCATTAAATTCAAATTTACCAACTCTACTAATGTAACCTGTTTGCATTAACATTTGGTTAGAATCAAAAGATCCAAACTCGGTATTTAGTAAAGAATCAAAATCAGAATAAGTTTTCCCATTAACAACATATTGTCCATTCTCCATAGTTACTATTCTTTCAGTAACGTTTCCTCTATCAGCTTGAGTTACTTTATCTTCATAAGTAACTCTAATAGCATTAGTATATCCTGATTGTGTATTTAATAATGCTCCTAATCTAAATAATATAGTATTTTTATAGGGAGAAAAATATGCAAGTGAAATTAATTGTCCAGCTCTTTCTCTGTTAAGATTATTTCTAACTTTAACGTTTTTGTCTCCTGCTTTTCTTTGTGCATTAAATAAATTAACATTATTAATTGCAGTATGAATTATATTATCTAAAGAAGCAACACTATTTATTCCTACTAATCGAATTCTAGGATCATTTTGAACAGTATTTAAAATAGTTCCGTCTTCTGCTACTTGTGCTTTTAAGTGAGCTTCAAATTCCTTTTGACTAACTAGTGGATCTGCAGAGAATAACATAAATGTATTTCCTCTATTCTGATACATAAAAGCATAGTTTCTTGAATCAGCTTCAAATGTATTTCCTACTCACTTAATGTGATCTTGCCAATCTGACTTACGTACTACTAAAGATACTAATTTTCCGTAAGAAGAGAATAAACCTCCTTTATTTAAGGCACTTGTATTAAAGTTAGATACATCAACAGTTGTTAATTCTCCTTCTCTTGTAAACTTAGCATAACTTCCAATTGTAAAATCTCCTGTATATGTTCCAAATCTTGGAGTTGTAAATAATAATGGAATTTGTGCAGTTTTATTTTTTATCTGAATTTTTGCTACTAATAATCCTCTTCGCCCATTATCATATGGAACGACTTCAAACGTAGGTTTAGTTTTTAGTGCAGTTTCTAGTTCACTAAAAGCACGACCCATAGCTCTATCTTTATTTAAAGCTTGTCCTAACCGTATAATTTCTCTTGGATTTTTATAATATCCATATTTAAAATAAGCAGCGATTAAATTTAAAGCCCTAATATATTTAGGAGCTGCAAGTTTACCTTTTATTCCTAATATGTTAAATAAAGAAGATTCTTCACTTTGATCATAATTTCATAAATTATTTAAATAGAAATCTGCAATATCGTTTCATTTAGAAATATTTAAAGGATCATCTGTTATTCCTATATTCTGAGGAACTTCTTCAAGTATATCTACAGGAGAAGTAACAGATTGTTCAACATTGGGGGCGTGTACTGGATTTTGATCTGTAACAGGAGGTTGTTCTCCAGTATTACTATCAAATGTTTGTTTACTTTGTGCTTCAGATATAGTATCTTTAGTTTCTGATTCTACAGAAGCTTGTCTAACTGATTCTTTAGGAGATTCACTAACTACTTCTGCTTCTGGTGTAGGCTCTACTCTTGGCTTAATATTTTGTTCTGAAGTTGGTAGAACAGGCTCAGCTACAGTTGGATTTGGATTTACTTCCTCATAATCAATAGATTCGGGACTATTCTCTAATAACTTAGTTCTTCAATCTTTGAAATCACTAATTTGTTCAGGAGATACTTCAATACTTCCTGCACTTGTCATATCATTAATTGTGTTTAACTTTAAGTCTAGACTAATTCCATTATCTACAATAATTGTACCTTTTGTAGAACGTTGAGTTAGTGTATATAAATCCTTAAGAGTTAAATAATGTTTTCCACTTGTATCTTTCCAACTCTTGTCTATGATTGCAAATTCAAATTCATCACCTTGAACACTATCTAATCCTACTACTTTAACATTATTAATAGCAGTATATTTAGCAGGATTATCAGTTATAATTGCAATATCATTAGATAGTTTAGATAACTTTTCTACTATTTTAGGTACTTCATCTGAACTATTAATAAACTTCTCTCCACCAAATGTTTCAGTAGTTTCAAAATATTTAAGTTTAATACTATTTTCAGATAATATCTGTTTCGTTAATAAATCGATCTCACTTTCGAGCATACTTGGATTATCATAGTATTTATCTCAAGTTTGATCTAATATACTATTTAAAATAGTATAGTTATCGTATTTTGCAATATTGTTTGGACGTAAGGGAGCAGTTAAGTTTGGAGTGCGTGTAAAATAAGTATCTTCAATTCCTAAATTTCTTCTTGCATTTTCATAGAAAATATAGGCTGAATTTTGTTTATAATCTCCTAATCCAACAATTAAGATATTATTTTTATTTGCCCATCTTGTAATTAATTCAAGATCAATTTTAGAAAACTGACTAATTTCATCAATAAATATGATTCTATTCTCAGTTTCTGCAAACATTGTAGCTGGATTTAATTTTAAATCCTTAAGAGTATATGTAGGTATTTCATCACTTCCAATAACTTTATTAATATCTGATTCAGAAATTTGTTTTCCTAAAATCTGTTCAATTAATTCTGCTTTCGTATATGATAAACCATCATGCTCAATTGCTGCAGATAATCGATCTGTTTGTTTCCTTGTTGGAGCTACAGTTACAATTTTATATGCAGGCATCATTTTACGTAGTACATAAGCTACACCTTGTGTTTTACCTGTACCTGCTCCTCCAAATGTTGCAATAAAGTTTAATAACTGACTTTTATTCTGTATATAACTATCATCTGACGTAGCTTTTGCTTTTGCAGATAAATATTTAACAAATTCATTAAATAAATCTTTCCTTTCAGATGTTGCATGTATTAATCTAATTGCATATTCTTGAGAGAAAATCGGAGCTTTATTAAATGATTCATCAGTAATAACAGTTTTTAAGTTATTATAGAAATTTGCAGAAGGATATGCAATTAAAGATAATAAATAAACTGCCTGATCATAATCAGTAATTGCTTCAGTATCTCTAGCAAGCTTAGTAGGTCTTGCTGTAATTAAAGAAGTTGGTTCGAATAGTGAAGTGATGCGGTCAACTATTTCACTATTAGATAGTTTTTGATCATCTATAAGTTGATAGATTTTAGTTTCTAATCTGATAGAAGCCTCTTCAAATTCTTTAAAATTACTCTCCTTAATTTCTCCTGATGGAAAATCTGATTCAGCAATTAGTTGATTAAGATCTAAGTTAAATAATGATGCAAACTTATCTTTGATTACAGAATTTTCATTATTAAGTAACAGATTTGTAAATCTCTGTCTCATATTAATGGCAATATCTTTCTGTTCTCTAATTTTTTGTGCATTATTATTTTCTGCAATATTTATTAATGTATCAAGTCTAACCTTAATTGCTTTAAGATCTGAAGACATATTAACTGCAGTTTCTGTATCAATTTCTGCAAGTAGATCTTTAGCTAATTTCTTCTTAAACTTATTGATTTGAGTATTATATCCTCCATCTATAGAAGCAATAACAAGAGAATTTAAAATATCAATAAACCTACTAGTTTCTTTAAGTCTAGTTAAAGCATCCTTATTATTAATAATATAATCTTCTAACGAATCACTATTAAGATAACTATTATACTCTTTTACAATAAGATTAACAATATTTTGGCTAATTCCATTAGTAGATACTGCAAATTTTTCTAATAACTCATATGCAGGAGATACTTTAATTTCAGATTTAAGATCTGCAACATCATTAATAAAATCAATAAACGTTCTTCCAGATATTCTTGGAATAATTCCAGCTAATATTTCATCTGCACTTTGTCCTAAAAAGTCTGATAAATTTACTAATCCGTCACTTTGTAAAAGATTTTGATATGCAGTTTTAATCTGATTTATATCTCCTTTTGATACAATATCCTGAAAAACAGCTAAGTCATTTGCAATTCCAAGAGTCATTGACTCATATCCTACACTATCACCTTCTGTTCTTTCTATATATGCATTAATAGCTTTTTCTCAATTAGCTGCAGCAATTCCTTCAGTAAATCCATTTATATAAAAATAACTCTTCATTAATGCAACAAGGTCTACATCTGTTACATCAGTATATAAAGAATTAGTCTTTAAATAATTTAAGAAATCTATGTAACTATTTGCATATGTATTTAAGGCAGCTTCATTATCTGCTATAAACGTATCTGGTCTAGCTAATACTTTTCTACCTTCTTCGCTCAATTCTTGAGTTAATCCAAATTCATGTCTTTTAACTAAGAAATCTTTATAATTTTCAGTTAGTTGTAATTTAGTCTGAAGTTCAGATACTTCTTCATTAATTTCAACTCCTTCAGGAAGTTTAGAAATAGCTTCATCTATTTGTGCTTTTAGATTAGTAATTTCTTTATCGATATTTTTAATACGATTAGTTTGAATAGTTTCACCTGGAGCATAAGCTTTACTTAAGTCTACAGTTTTTTGAGATACGGCTACTAGATCTTGTGCAAAAGATTCATTTAAACTATTAAATAAATCATATGCTGCAAATACCTTTGTTTTCTCAGTTGACTTAGAATATTTTTCATATTCTTCTTTAATCACAACTTTTTCATCAGATGTTAATTGATCAAAGTCTTTCTGATATCGAACTTTAGTAAAATTATGAATACCTAAGTCATCAACAAAGGCAGTTGCTAATGCAGGAGTAGCAGCGAATCTTGCTTGTCCAAAATAATAGTCATTAAGTTCTCCAGAGACTATTTTATCACGTCTTGCTCTTAAATCATCAAGTTTTGCTTTTAGTCTTTGAAATTCTACATCATTTTGAGCTGCTGCTATTTTGTTATCAACATCTTTAGGAGTTTTAGGCTCAAGTTCAGTAGGAGTAATCTTAGATTCTAAAGCTACCTTAGTTTTTAAGATATCCTCTGTAAGATCATTCCAATCAGAGAATATTTTACTATAAACTCCAGTTTCAATTAACTGATTTTTAAGGCTTTCCCTTTGAATATTCTTAGCTAAATTTTCAGTTACATTGATACCAGTCATAGCTGATAATGCTTGTAACTCTTCATCAGAAATGTTTAATCCCTCCTCATTAATAATACTATCAATTCTATCAATGTAACTATTAATTTGGTTATAAATAACATCATTCTGAGATTCTCCTTCTTTTGCAGATTCGTAATTAATTTTATATCCATCAGGTTCTTTAACAAGTTCAAATGATTTACCTGAAAGATTTCTACTTCCAAGAGCTCCTTTATCACGTAATCTTATTAATTCTCTTTTTAAATCAGAGGTTTTACCATTTCTTACTAAGTATATAATTTCTTGTAAAGAATCATTAGGTTTTTGAATTGCTTCATCATTTATAGAGTTAATTCTTGAATCTCATTTTTCATGGAAACTAAATACAGCACCACCAATAGCACCTCCCATAAATGCAGAAGTATAACGCGCAAACGCTTCTTCTGTGCTTATACCAAAATCAAGTTGTCTATCCTCATCTACAATACCCATCGTGTTTAACGCTGAGTAAAGTGCTTTTACCATATCAGATAAAACTTCTTCTGCTACTTCTTCAACTCCTTCATTAACACTGTCATATAAAATATTTCCAGGTTTCATTTTAGAGATTCGTTGCTGAATTTGGTTTTTAGTTTTCATAACCCAATTTGCAGCAGCTTTAGGAGAAACAATCCCTTTGTTGATGTTTTCATTAGTTACTTTTTCAGCAACATCTTTAATAACTCCTTTTACAGATGTACGGTCGAGATATGTATCTTTAAACCAAAAATCTTTAAAGTAGTCATTATTCATTAATGTAAACATTGCTCCCATTACAGATAACATTCCTAATCCTGCAACTCTATCAGATGCTCCAGCTTGCTTAAATGCATCATAAGCATCTGTAGAAGAGGTTCCTGCCATATAAGCTAAAGATAAGGCTCTACCTCATTTAATTGTATTCTCACTAACATTTTCTTTACCTACTATCCACTTTGGTATTTGTCCAATTACTCTTTGTTGAAATAATTGTCTTGAACTATCTTCAACTAATTTTCCAATGCTTTCTACATTTCAGAAACTATTTCTTCCATAATCAGAAACACTTCCATCAAACCTAGAAAGCCAAGCTTGAATATCAGTAGCAGTTTGTGCTGATTTAGAATTAGTTAAATCTCCCTTAGCAATACCTTCGATACTTCTAAATAATACTGGGAATAATTTTCCTATTTCAATAGCAGCTGTCATGCCACCATATACTTGTCCAACATATGGAATAAGCATTGGTCCTACTTTAAACAAGACCTTTGCTAAAGTGCCTCCAACACTTTTATCTAATCCATCTGAATCAAAGAAATCATATTTATTCCATTTACTTCCATCAACAGTTAATGTATCAGATATATGTAGAATATCTTTTCCTGTAAGCGGTCTATTTCCTAATGTTTCATAAAATGGATCTCCTTCACTATTAAATTTTAGATCTCCTGCTTTATGTGAAACAGTTCTTCCATTTACTTCATGAGTTCCATCTTCATCTCATTGAGCTAATACAAGTGTAGGACGAGCTATAGCACCTAACCCACCTCATTCATTAGGTGTTCAATCCTCAAACTTACCAGTATCATAATTAAATATCTTATTTGTTTGTGCTACTTCACGTATCGACATAGTTGGATCAGAAGTTTCATATAGATTAACTATACCTCGACTTCTTCTTTCAGGATTAGAGAATTTAACTAATCTTGAACTAACATCCAGTACATCGCCGCCGAGAGGTGCAAAATAATCTGCAGGATCATATGTAAATGAATCCATAGCAGTACTTGCTAAACTAGCTTCATCTGCACGATTATATAAGTCTAAAACGTCTTTATAATATGTATCGAATTTTTGATTATCAAATTCTCCTCTATCGTTTTTAAACGCCTCTTGTATTTCTGGTATACCTTTATAATATTCTCTATCTTTAACATTAGAGTTATCAGGAGTTATTCCTAAATTAACTAACTCTTGAACACTTTTGTCTGGCTGAAAAAATAATGCCGCCAGCCAATCATTTTTCTTCTGATCCATCATACTTTAAAAATTAGCTTTTATGCTTTGTTGTTGTTTTTTCAGATTTGCCTGATTATATATATCTCTATATTCACTAGCACTTCCAATTTCATGATTAGATGCAACAGTTGCAAGTTTAGAATCATGCATAGGCATAAATATCATTCCTTTATACATTGAATTTTTATTGCCATGAAATATTTTTCCAAAGAAGCCTGGCTTAAAGTTATCAACCTTTTTGTCTGATTTCTTTACTACATCTCCTCCATAATTTACATAAGTTGAATAGATATCAAATATTCTATCTTTATCTGGTCCATCAACATGTCATAACCAAGGAGAATTACTATCAAAGTCAATAGCTTTATCACTAGCATAACCTGATAATCCAAAAAATACCATCATATCTTCAGGTCTGAATTTTCATCTATTAGTTTCAGTATCAAACTCTAAGTCTAGATCATATTCATGTAATTTTTCTATCATTCTTTGTCTAGATACATTAGGATTATCTTCAATTCATTCCTCAAATTTTGTATATCGATCATATGCATCTAAGTCAGGCTTATAAACTCCCATTTGTTCTGCATCTCGATCTTTTGGAAGTCACATTCTACTAAGTGAACTAGAGCCATCTCACACAAGTCTATTTAAATCAATATCTGATATTCTTTGATCTCCAAAGAAAATAGAATTTTTATCAACAATATT
>OGRO01003726.1_pt1 | contig 10664 bp, 12 predicted proteins | sample 1553451 | NCBI WGS metagenome assembly OGRO01 (sample SAMEA2580021, study PRJEB22360) | human gut metagenome
AATAGTCGTTCATATGGTCAATGCCGACGATATGCGCGCCGGAGCTCTCGCGGAGCAGCTCACACACCAGATTTGCGCCGATAAACCCCGCCGCTCCGGTTATCAGAATAGTTTCCATTTTAACGTATCCTTTCATATTACTATATTTGCGGGCAAAGCATTTCGTTCGTAAATACTTTACTCCGCCTTAAAGTCAGTCTATCACGTCAAGACTAAACACAAGGCAAAAGGCCAAAAACGCGTCTGTAATCAACGAGAAAGATTAATACCCCCCCCCGGGGGGGGGATATTTTCTGTCAATGTAGCCCTGAGTGGCATTTTCACGCCTTTTAACAACGCATGGACTCCCGATTGCAATCGAGTGAGATGGAATATCACAATTCACATATGTGTTCGGAGCAATCAGCACATCATCACCTATATTGATGTTTCCTACTATTGTTGAGTTAATACCAATCCATACATCGTTACCGATAGTCGGAGTACCTTTACGTTTACCTCGGTTTTCCTGTCCGATTGTGACACCCTTGTGAATATTAATATTGCTGCCCAGTATACTTTTTGAATTTATTGTAATACAGTACGGATGTCCTATATACAAACCCGGTCCGATTTGTCCGTCTGCGCTTATTTCTACAAGATTTTTTTGTCTGTAGAAAGCAAAAAGGCACTTATATATTACCCGGGTTATTGGGTTTGTCGCACATTGTGTCTTTCGCATATACCTTTGAAATTTGGGCATACTCTTTTTATTTTTACCATATCTGTATAAATCACATTTAAGCAGTTGGTTCATTTAATAACACCTCTGTTGGTTTAAAGTCAGTCTATCATGTCAAGCTCCTTCATGAGTTCGAGCCGCTCCCCGCACCCGGAGGACGATTTGTTTTCCGGCTTTAGCCTGCCTTTTGTAAGAAGCCTGTAAAACCGATGAATATATGCGCCGCCGAGCCGCACAGGATTGTCGGCATTGTACCCGTGCTGCTGCATGGACTTTTTTGTCGGGAACAGTTTGCGAAAAATTCCGCTTTCCGCCTTAGCATTTAAAATGTACTTTGATTGCAGGCTTTTCCTGTGCCTCTGCTTGCAATAGGCTTTATAAAATCCGTTGTGTTCATCGGTACCGAATCCGAATATTCCACCCTGCTCGCTGTCGGACAGAATTTTGTCTGCAAGACTCTCATCCGGCATCGGATAGTCAAATCCCCAATATTTTGCGCCGACTGTCTTTACTGTGTCAATCAACCTGTCATAGCGCAGCTTTTTCAAAGTATCATTATATTTTTCAAAATCAATCAGAGCCTTATTTTTCTCAATATACAGCAGCAGATCCATCATCTGACGCACTCCGCCGCCCTCGTTGACAAGGTGCTTTATGTAGTGCGCGGTCAGGTACATAAGGCTGTCGTTTATTCCCAGCGTATAAAAGCTGCTGCCTTCGATTTCAATTTTCCGCCACGGCTCGGAATATAAATCAAGACCGTCTAAAATCAGTTTTTCGGTCGGTACGCTATAGAGCCTTACATGGATTTCAAGCAGTCCGCCTATCGGATGATAAGCTTTTGCGTGGTGGTCGTTTTTTTCGCGTTTTTCAACCGTGTAGCCGTTTTGGGCAAGAAATCCAAGAATTTTTTGCTCATCTGCGGGGTCAATCAGAATATCCGTGTCACTCGAAATTCTACAGTCGGGAGCCGCATATAGCGAGGCAACCGCCGCTCCCTTTATAATGCAGCATTTTAAGCCTTTTTCGTTCAGCCTTTGAAGTATGCCGAAAGTAAAATTTTTGCTCTGTATGGACTTTGATACGGCAGAGAGAAACTCCATGCGGTATTTCTCCGCATTAGCCGCGCGGCTGAGCGGCTCGTATACAACCGTCCACACGCCCTGCTCAATCGCAAGTCGTCTTATCTCGTCTGTATTCAATTCGGAGCCGTTTATTTTTATATCCCTTCCGGTCGCCCCCGCCCCGAAAAGATATAGCATATTCTTAAAGCTCTCTGTCATGGCTATCCTCTTTTTAATCTTAATTTGCTCATCCCGATTTTTAGAAATCCGAGTACATCATTGCGGGTACTCGGGAACAGCAGAAGCAGTCCAAAGTATAAAACGGCGCTTATCGCTATAACAATAAATTGCCATACAATATTTGGCGTTATATTCCGTAGCAGTTCAGCAGCTATCCCCATAAAAACAGCACTTATAATTGAGGGTGCAACACATTGAATAATCTTTTGAAATTTAATGCCAAACATAAAGTGCATAAATAACAGACCTACAATTATTCCCTGAAAACGTATCAAGGAACGCGAAATATATAAGGCACGGAATCCATAAGTTACGCTTATCATGATAGCCGGTATCAAAAACGCAAGATGTATAAGCTGTGAAAGCAGTGAAATCTTTGGTTTGCCCTTGCTTCTGTACACTTCACTTGAAAAATAACTGAAAGTCATGGTAAGTGCGCTCATGAGAGACCAAAGTCCAATAAAATTGCTTGCTTCAAGCCACTTTTCGCCGAGAAGTATTTCGGTTGCCAAATTACGAAAAACAAACAATCCTACACCCATAGGCATGAGAAAAATTGCTACAATTTTTTGAAACTTGAAATAAGTCTCTTTAAACTCACTGTCGTTGTCCTGATAACGTGACAACGCCGAAAACAGCACCGGCGTAATTGCACTTGTCGCAATTCCCATATATGCGTTGACGGTTGACATTGATGTTTTATACAACCCAAGATAATAACTGTTTAACGCCCTTCCGACAATGAATGTTCCTATATACGAGGTCAACCAAATTGCAATGCTTTCCAAAAGTGTCCATGCAGTAAAAGAAAACATCTGATAAAACTTTGCTTTTGAATACATAAACGACGGTTTCCATGTCGATTTACAAGTAAGTATAACCGCTTGAACAAAATTCATTGCCAGAGTGCCGATTACCAACGCCCAGTAGCTACGGAAATACAGAGCAAGAGGTACGGTTACAACCAATGGCATAAGCGATGTAACTATTCTCACAAAAAATAGCGTTTTAAAATCGAAGCGTCTTCTGTATACAGCCATTTGTATACTCGAAAATGAGAGTAGTATAATTGAAAAAGAGGCTACTGCAATTCCCGCAGCAAGGTTTGGCTCACCAACAAGTTCAGCAATGGGGTGTCTGAAAAATACTATTATCAAAACGGATATCACCGAGAGCAGAAAATTTGACCAAAACGCTACGTTTATCCCGAGACATAAATCACGTTCATTATCGAAATTATGCTGAACAATGTACTTTTGAAATCCCGCATCCGTAAAAATATCCGCAAAACTAATAATCATTGTGATTGTAGCAACAGAACCAAAGGCTTCCGGCGTCAGAAGCCTTGCCAGTATCATATTAGTAACCGGAGCAATTAACTTTGCAACTATTTCCGTTATAAGCGACCACGAAGTGGCACTTTTAACTTTCGTATTTATATTGTCCGCCATTTTTGTCCCTTTCTGTAATTTAGCTATTGAAAACTCTATCTGTTCTGAAAGCTGTTGATTCGTTTATCCAAAATAATTCCGTTTTCAATACACATTGCCTTGTCCAGTATGTCATTCTGTTTTTCCTCGCATAGAAAATCAATAAATTTGTACACAGCTTTTGAAATTTCTATGCTTGTTGTTTTATAGAAAAGTGACGGTGTATGATCAACAACGTAATGAACAACACCATCGACAATATATGTAGGATTTTCGATTGTCGTGGGTATGCTTGTTTCAATACCGCCCGCCCTGTCACAGCTTATGTCTATTATCATTGAACCCTTTTTCATTCTCTTTAAATCCGATTTGTAAATAATATGGTCGTTGCGATTTGTGTCCCAAAGAACCGCATTCACTATTACATCATATTCCGACAACTCATCACGCAAAAGTTTCTCCATACGGCGGTTATATATGTGAACATCCGCACCGAGCAGGGTTAGTATCTTCAAAGCACCGTTACCCACATTACCCCGTCCGATTAAAGCGGCTTTTGTGTTATACGGCATTATCCCGTGCAACTGGAATGCGTGCATTACCGCAACTTCGCCCGCAAGCTCATTGTTACGTCAAAAGATATGTCGACCTCCCTCAAACATATCCTCCCATGCGATTGCGGTCAAATTTCCTGCTATTATTTTGTCTGTTATATCACGATTTTGAACAGCGTGTACCCAGCCAAAAATAATTTGGTTTTTGAGCTTGTCAAGATAATCCGCATCCCCTATCTTTGGATCGCAAATTATATCCTTGCAGAGAATTTCAGCACGCTCGGCAGTATTTGCTCCAACAGATGTATATTCTGTATCGGATATGCCCATTACATCACCGTAACCTTTTTCAAAAAAAGATTATTTGGATTTTTTATATTTACTAAATCGCTCGGCAAAAGTGCTCGCCTGTTTTCATTTTCTTTATGGCTTATCGGAAATCCTATCGTTTTCATTTTATTTCTCCGTTTTTATTAAGTTTAAATCAATCATCTTCCCCAGCTTATAATCCCATTCTTCGGGTTCAAATTCTTCATAGCCGCTCCCCGGAAAAAAAGTCAGTTCCCCAAAGTACAGTTTTCCGGAAATTTCGTAAAAATCTACTCTTACAAAGGGTATATCCTTTGATAGAATTTCTGCAAATTCAACCATTTTTTCATAGGTCTGTGGCTTTTCAATAGCATTTGCGCTTTTAGGATAATGCCTTTCAAACGGCATAACGTTCCAACCTCTATCAAAAAATGTAACCTTGAGTCCGTCATCCGAAAATCTCTCGGAGCAAACAAACGAACATCGTACCTTTCCGTTAAAGCACATTAGCTTATAATCGTTTAATTCTGTATTTGGTTTTTCCTCCATATATTTCTCAGCTATAATTTTTCTCGTGACGTCCTTATAAGGCCATTCTCTGCCCGTCAAATAATAATTCTGTTTTAAACCCTTTTTAAGTTCTTTTCTTACCTTATCTATATCTAATTTTGACTTATCCTTGCATATACACATTCCGAGACCGGAATTGTGATTACACTTTAACACAAATTGGTTTGGTAGTTTATCAAAGTCTATATCATCAGGACTGTCCCACACTCCGAGCAGCGGAATCAAGTATTCTTCCCCGAGCTTTTCCTTTATGTACTCCCTGACCGCATATTTATCCACCATCATGGTGTATTCAGGTTTACGGTTATAGAGCTTCAGCCATTGCAGCTTTTCGTTAAAGGTCTGAGGATTATTAAGGTCAAGATTTTTGTTCATTCTTAGCCTAAACATCAGCCTTAAAAACTTTTCATCGGGCATTCTGTCATAAATTCCAAATCTTGAAAAGCTTTTTAAAACCTCTATCGGATTTTTAATTTTTCGAATGATTTTCTTAATAACCGGGTTTGCTCGCATCTTCATTCCTCCTTTCCGTATATACAGCAGATATCCAATACGCTAAAAACACATACGTCACCTTACTGTAATATTGAACACAGCCGACTGAATTTATTAAAAAAACAATAATAAAAATCAACAGCAAACCATATGTCTTTTTACCATTTTTAAGTCTTTCAAGAGCTTTTTTCAAGCAGAGCAAAATATTTCCGTAAAAAAGCACAAATCCCACTATACCTACGTTAACCAGCTGTTCAACATAATCATTATGAAGATAAACAAAATGGGATGTATACCTTATATTTATAAAGGAAGAATTATTAAATCCTACGCCGAATATCGGATGCTCACGGAAGCCCTTTATACCCGCCTTAATCATCCTGTTTCTTAAATTTACGGAGCTTTCGCCTTTACCTTTGGTAACCAAATCAAAAAGGCCTTCCATTCGTTCAATAACCGTCTGCATAATCGGCAGCTTAGATAAAAGCGTACCAATTACCAAAATAAATATCGCGGCAATTATCCACTTTCCAACGCGACCTACCATATTTTTTGAACCGGAGCTTAATATCAAAAGAATCATGGCACAGCCAAACGCTATTGAAATCAGCGCCTTTCTGCTGCCGGAACCCATTCCTACAACAAAAGGCATAATCATAAACGGAATAAGCCACAGCTTTTTATCCTTAATTACATAATAAAATAAAGCGATAACTGTATACGAACACCTCAGACCGATTTCGTTTATCTGACCGACCTTATCGCCGAGACGGTCGCCCTCTATAGATGCCTGATGATAAAATTCACCGAATCCGCCGTAGGTTATTATTACATAAAATGACAAGACCACTCCGGCAAATGCAATGGTCGCCGGAAATATATCGGTGTTTTGCCTTGACGAGAAGTACAGACTGATTATAATTGTTGAAAGTATACATATTGATACTGTCTTTGACATGGTTGTTGCCATAGCAACGGAATACGTCGCCTTTTGGGATATTATAAAGCCGTATATCCCGTAAAGAATCAGCAAGACCATTTCTGCACTTAATGACATCTTTTTTATGTTCGGCAATATGGATAACGTAATAAAGCCGCACAGCAAAATCATTGCAGCATAGATAACCTTGTATAAATCAGCATTATCGTTCAGGCAAAAAACACTGGTTACATATAATACAAAAGAGATGTCAATCATCCTGTCGAGTAATGTTTTTTTCTGTGGCATAGTCTAAACTCTCCTTATCCGAAAATAAGCTTGATAAATTCATCGGCAACACTTTCAATATCGTACCGATTTTTCTTAAAGCACTCGGTCATGTCGCGGCGTTCGCCGACTGAATCCGCAATTTCAAGAGTCTTTTCCGCCCACGCCGAATCAGGCTCATTGAGCGAAATGTATTGAACCAACCCAGTTATATCTGCCTCGCGGGTTATAGAGTCTGATATAACACACGGCAATCCCGTTGCCTGAGCCTCTATCACCACGTTTGGCATTCCCTCAAAGAACGAAGGAAAAAGCAACGCATCCATACCCATTAAAAGTTCAGGAACATCTTTGCGTACTCCGGTAAATATTACTTTTTCTTTTAAACCGAGGTTTTCTACTTGTGTTTCAACATTGGCTTGCAGTTCGCCTTTTCCCACAAGTACCAATTTAGCATTCGGCAACCTATCGGATATATATTTAAAAATCTCAATCAGTCTTTTATGATTTTTCTGTGCCGAAAATCTTCCTATATGCCCTATCACAAAACCGTCACCGAGATTTAATTCTTTTCGTATATTTTCATGCACCGCGGTATCGTAGATGTAGTTTTCGACTGCGAGCGCATTATGCAGTATTTTAACCTTGCCGTGTTTGGTAAGGCGTTTTCCGAACATAAATTCGGCGGCTTCGGTACTCGGCGCAATCCGTTTTGTCGGAACATACATCGGCAAAAACATAAAAATCTTATGCAAAATCTGATTTACTTTACCGCCGCCTGTTTGCGAATTACTTGAACGGTAAACAACATTTTTTGCACCACCAATACGTGCCGCAAGCAACTCAAGTGCCGAAAGCGAATGTTGAGAAACTCTGAGCACATTTTTATATCTGTTATCGCGCACAATATTTTTGATACCGACAAACGATTTATATAAGCCCTTTGATTTTGGCACGGTATGTATTATTCTTCCGCCCATGGCGATGATTTCGTCATCATAAACGCCTTTTTCGCCCGCAGAAACACAAAAGTCCATTTGATATTCATTCCTGTCAATATTCCTGTACATTTTCATAAGGAAGGTTTCAGCGCCTCCCGCATTCATTGACCCTACAATACATAAAACACGTTTCATATTTTGAATACCTCGGTTATGCAGATTTTTCAACTGTTTTCTGGTATGCCTTTTTCAAAAAGGCACGAGCCTTTTTAAGTTTGCTCGACCTGTCTTTCAACCAGCGTTGGCGATACTGTTCAAACAGAGCATTTCCCGTTATTTTATAAAGAGCCTCCATTTGAGCTATATGCAAACTGTGATAGAACGGGCTGGCTATCATTCCGCCGTCATCATACATTGACCAGTAGCCGCAATCAAAGCGCGGTAACGTTTTTTTGAGAGTTTTAAGTGTTCTTTCCAAAAGTGTATAATATTCCTTGTCATCTGAAACCAATGTAAAGTCATACAGTCCAAAAAGTGCGAATATCCACCCGTTTAACACGGCAGGTTTATGTGTACACTCAAGTAAAACCAAATCATCTCCCATGTATTTCGCTGTGCCGCCGTTTTCAACAGCTGTAAGCATAAAATCAATCGCCCGTTTTGCCGCATTAAAATATATGGTATCGCCGGTATTTTCAAATGCGCGCAAAAGAAGCGAAACGCTCTCACCTTGACACATTGCACCGTAAGGCTGCTTTGGAAACATAAAGAAAAAGTTGTTCCATGCTCCGTTTTCAAGTTGGTTTTCCATTGCCCACTTAACGCACTGATTGAATTTGTCCAAATACTCGTTCCTGCCGGTTTGTAAAAACAAATCATATGCCCCCAAGCCATACTGAAAAATTGCAACGGGAAATGTTATATTTTCACCGCTTTCGGCTTTTACAACCGGCAATTTTTTTGTATGCAATAACTCAGGCTCCTTTAAGACTTTTTCGGTTAAATCGTTAAAATAGCCGTTTACCCTACCGGGTGAAAAACACTGCCCCATTCCCTGATTAACATGGAGGATGTTCTTTCCGGTAAGCATTTTATACCATTTTCTTAAATTGTAGACTGTAATTGCCATTTTAAGCCACCTTTCCGATTAACCGATTAGCATTATCACAGTTGTCTTTTTCCTCTTCATCAATTTTCAAAAACCTTATAATACATAAAAGCCTTTTCATATATTTTTAAATTACCTCCGTATTCAATATTATATTCAGCATACTGACTACTGTCTTTTATGACCTTTAGCATGAACAGCAACCACTGCAAGAAACAAAATGAAGATGTGTAAATCGAGCATTTTTTCAAAATTCACATTATTCCCGCACTTTTTTATAATTTTCTTGCAAAAAAGCTCCTAAGATACCTTCCCGCCTTGCTGTGCCTGTTTTCGGACAGCCATGTCGCAAATATCGTGTATAGTATATATATAATCTTTGTTTTTAAATTTCACATAATACTCACCCTTATTAAATCACAACATTCTTTTAATTAAAATTTGAATTACGTTAGCCGGCAAATAGTCTGCCGCTCTGCTAATGCAGTTTTTCTTTATGCCGGTAACTGTCTCTTTATTTTCAACTATATCTAAAAGCACATCTTTTAACGCTTCTTTATCAGAAAATCGGTATCCTATGCCGGTTATGCCATCATCAATAATATCATTAAAGCTCTCCCACCTTGATGCAATAACGGGTAATCCGGAGGAAAAAGCGTCAATTATTGTTCCGGGTATACCCTCCGTGTAATAGTGCGTAGGAAACAGCAGCGCAAAATAGCCCTTTAGGGTTTCAACACTTTTTTCAAACATTACACTGCCTTTGTAATTTACATAATCCGGAAAACTTTTTTGAAGGCTGTTAAACCATGTCTGCTGTTTTTCATCAACCTGCCCGTATATGTCCAAACAATATACGATTCTTTTATATTTTTCATTTATGGCTCTTACTGCATATATAGCGTCCTCTATACCTTTTTGCTGCATAACCCGAGAAAACGTACAGAGTTTTAGCGGTTCGCTGTATTTATATTGCAGTGACGATTCATCCAATATCTTTAGTTCCTTACAATTCGGCATGACAACGACATTTTTAAACCCCATTTTTTCAAGCGTCATTTTCATGGTAGATGTCTCTACATAAATGTTATCAAACCTTTTCAGCAGTCTTGCAATAAACCTGTGAGCATTCAGGTATTCCGCCAGCCACCCGCCGATAACAACATAGTGCAGCTTTCTGCGGAACAATATATTCAGCAATATCGAAAGCGGCACAAAAAGCTTTAAACCGTTTTGGGCGGGCAGAATAATAATGTTCTTACACTTTAAAAACAAACCAATATATTTAGGTGTAATAAGCGGGAGCCGCTTTGCTCCCCCATATGTATCAACACAGCATACGTCATCGGCACCAAGCTGCTTTTCAAGCTCACCTGCTATAATTTTTGTTTTAATGGTTTGACCGTTAAAAAGCTCCGTTTCAAAGGCAAAATGGCCGCAAATACCCGCAATATGTAAATTCTTCATCATAATCCCTCCCATACGCAAAGTCTTTGGTTAGCCCGGCTCTGCGGCTGCAATTTTCATAAATCCATTTCCCTCACATACTTAACCTTCTTCCACATTCCCCAACACAAATTTCGTATAGTCAAAGCTGCCGACATAAAGAATTTTCTGCTTTCAGCACACCTATATAACTTATAATGCCACATTATAAGCTTTGTATATCTGTTATTACTGATGGACCCTTCACGTTTTCTGTATTTTGCAAGATATTCATCAAGTAAATAACAATCTGCTTTTCGGCACACCTTCAGCCACATAGCATAGTCATTATTCTTCTTTATATCCTCAATCTGAATCAAACCGACATATTTCGCATCATACATCACTGTCAGACATCCCGGCCAACAGTAGTTATACATACCATGTTTGGTAATTCTTTTCGGTCCCGTAACACATTTTCCGTTTGGCTTTGACTCTTCGTCTATCTCAATATATCTTGTGTAAGAAAAATGATAATCGTTATTTTTCATAAACGCAATTTGCTTTTCCAGCTTTTCCGGCAGCCACAAATCATCACTG